>Ga0153956_1000920_pt1 | contig 29350 bp, 20 predicted proteins | sample TSFL040MetaG_FD_104704 | JGI IMG/M metagenome (GOLD analysis project Ga0153956, IMG submission 104704) | Attine ant fungus gardens microbial communities from Florida, USA - TSFL040 MetaG | ecosystem: Host-associated > Fungi > Mycelium > Unclassified | place: USA: Florida, Wekiwa Springs... | reverse complement strand
GTCGAATCTCGCTAGGGCCGGAAAAAGCCGGCGCAAGATGGACCGCAACGAGAGCGATCAGGCGTGGCGGCGGATCGACCTGGATTGGCTCGGCGTGAGCGCCGACCTTGCCATGCAGCTCGACGATCGCACCAACAACACGAGCGTTGTGCTGGCCTTCGAGTTCGTCGACACGCGGCGCGTTGCCCTGTTCGTCGCCGACGCCCAAGTCGGCAACTGGCTGAGCTGGCAGGATCTGAAGTGGGGAACCGGCGATCAGGCAGTGACCGGACCCGACCTGTTGAGGCGCACCGTCTACTACAAGGTAGGCCATCACGGCAGCAGCAATGCAACGCTCAAGGCCAAAGGGCTGGAGCTGATGAGCAGTGTCGATCTTTCCGCGTTCATTCCGACCAACGAGAAGGATGCGAAGAAAGTAAGGTGGGGGAAAATGCCCTTCGAAGGCATCCTTGCCGAATTGCTGCGGCGGACCCATGGCCGCGTCGTTCGTGCGGATGATGCGTGGGTCCAGGCAGGTGACGTCCCGGCATCCCTGCAGTCCGCTGCGGGTTCGATCCGCGGCACGAAGTCCAAGGCGGAGCTGTGGGTGGAATTCGAGATTGCGTGACCGAGATGCCACCAGCAATCATGGTTCGTTTGTCGGGCCGCGCGCGCCGACTTGCTGCCGCCGGCGACAGAGAACCAGCCGATTGGAAGCGCTACGCAGTCTGCTGAACCGGGCCGCCGTTCGATCCAATGCGATCGACGTGAGCCTGATCGCTTGTCGTCGAAGCGCGACACGTCGCGCTTGAACGCCTCGTCCTCGGATTCGAGCTGCGCCATCGTTTCGGCGAGCCCATGCGTCAGGCGCACGTCACGGTCGTCGAGCTCGCGCTGCAGCTTGACGTCGTGGTTGCCGGGCACGCACAGCGCCGTACCCGACGCGACCATCTGCATGACCCGCCGCAGCACGCCCGGCGAATCCGGGCCGCGGTCGACCAGATCACCGGGGAAGATCGCGCGGCGGCCTTCGGGCGCTTCGGTCCGGGGCGCCTCGCGCGTTCCGTCGACGCGATAACCCAATCGACGGCTCGCAGGACTCGAACGAACGACGCTTGAGCGGCTTGCGAAGCCGCTCTGGCTCGGAAAAAGCGCCGGCACGTCGAGCATGCGAGCGCTTGACGCGAAGATGCCGCCGCGGCTGTTTTTGCTGGCCGCGGCAGAACGCCCGGTATCGCAAGCCACTCGATCTTTCAGGCAGCGAGATCGAGCGCAGCCGTTGCGCTACCTCCCAACCCGGCGCCAGCTGCGCCAGGCCAGGCCGAACAGGCTGAGGGCGATCAGCAGTTGCGCCCAGTCGTGCACGGCCGGCACCGGCAGCGGCGGCTGCGTCGACGTGACCGTGCCGATCACGGTCGCCGGGCAAGGCGGCTGCGTTCCGGCCGGCGCGCAGGTGGCGAGATCGCTCGGCGTGACCGTGGCCGTGTTGACCACCGTCTCCGGCGGATCCGCCGACAAGATCGCCGTGACCGTGTACATCAGCGTCGCGCCGGGGGGGAACGTCGCCACCGTCTCGGCGATCGCGCCGCTGCCGCTGGCGTTCGGGCAGGCGACGCCGCCGGAGGCCGCACAGGTCCAGGCGAACGCGTCGATGCCGGCCGGGATCGGATCGCTGATCGCCGCGCCGATCGCGTCGGCGTTGCCGACGTTGCGCACCGTGATCGTGTAGACCACCGTGCCGCCGGGTTGCAGCGTCGCGGTGTCCGCAGTCTTGGTGATCAGCAGTTGCGGCGTGCCCGTCGCCGGCGGCACCTCGATCGAAGTGCAGTTCGCCGGCCGCGGCGTCGCCTCGCAATCCGGCGGGGTGGTGCCGGTCTCGTAGGCGACGTTGCCGATCTGCGTCACACCTGGCGGCACCGGATCGACGACGCGCACGACCACGATCAGGGTCAGCGTGCCGTTCGCCGGCACCGTCAGTCCGCTCCAGCTCACCACGCCGGCGGCGAACGTGCCGCCGTTGTCCGCCGACACGAACGTGGTGTTGGCGTCGAGCGGATCGGTGACGCCGTAGTTGGCCGCGTCGCTGCCGCCGGTGTTGGCCAGCACGATCGCGTAGGTCAGCTGCTCACCCGGGCCGGCCACGCCGTCGCCGTTCGCGTCCTGCACCGACTTGGCGATGGTCACCGCACTGGCGGTCGGAATCGCCACGCACTGGCCACCCGCCGGCGGACACGCCGGCGGCGTCGTGCCGGTCTGGTAGACGACGTTGGCGACATGGCTCACGCCCGCCGGCAGCGGATCGACGACGCGCACGACCACGGTCAACGTCAGCGAACCGTTCGCCGGCACGGTGAGGCCGCTCCAGGTCACGGTGCCGCCCGCCGCGCTACCACCGTTGTCGGCCGACACGAACGTGGTGTTCGGATCGAGCGCATCGGTGACGCCGTAGTTGCCGGCCGCACTGCCGCCGCTGTTGCTCAGGGTGATCGTGTAGGTCAGCTGCTCGCCCGGTTCGGCGATGCCTGGCAGGCGGCCGCTCTCCGCGGCGAGCGCCTTGACGATCGTCACCACGCCGGCTGTCGGCGTGCTCGTGCAGTTCGACGGCCGCGGCGTGCTCGTGCAGTCCGGCGGACCGATCGTCGGGTCGTAGGCGACGTTGCCCACCGACGTCACGCCAGCCGGGATCGGATCGACCACGCGCACGACCACGGTCAGCGCGAGATTGCCGCCGGCCGGTACGGCCAGGCCGGTCCATTCGACGTTGCCGCCGACCTGCGTGCCGCCGTTGCTGGCGCTGACGAACGTGACGTTCGGATCGAGACGGTCGGTGATGCTCTGGTTCACCGCTGCGCTGGTGCCGGCATTGGTCAGCGTGATCGTGTAGGTCAGCTGCTCGCCCGGTTCGGCGACGCCGGCACGGCTGCCGCTCTCGCCGGTCAGCGCCTTGGCCACGTTGATGCGCGGCGTGCCGGTACAGGTGCGCGCATCGCCGCTGGCGCTGCCGCCGAGCAACGCGTGGTTGCGCAGGCCGCCGGCCGGGTTGGCGCAGTCGTCGGCGAGCGCCGGATCGGTCAGCGTGAACGTCACCGTGTAGGTATATGTCTCGCTGACCGCAGCACCGATCGTCTCGCCGGCGACGATCGTGCCGCCCGTCGCCGTCAACGTACCGAGGGTCGAGGACAGCGGATCGCTGCCGCCGTGCGTGACCGCGCTCACCGCGTCGACGCTGGCGCCGGCGAACGCGAACGTGTCGGTCAGGTCGTAGCTGCCCGCGGCGAGACCAGCATTGGTCACGCTGACGGTGTAGGTCAGCGTGTACTGGTTCGCCGTGCCGGTCGGCACCGGACCGGCCGTGCTCTTGCTGATTGCGATGTCCGGCACGTCGCTGCAGGTCTCGACCTGGCCGCTCGAGCTGCCGCCGAGCGAGGCATGGTTCTTCAGGCCGCCGCCGGCCGCGCAGGTGCCGACCGCGACCGCGTCGTCGAGCGTGAACGTCACGCTGTAGGCGTAGGTCTCGCTCGAACCCGCGGCGATGCTCTCGCCGCTCACGATCGTGCCGCCGGTCGCCGTCAGGGTGCCCAGCGCGGTGGCGAGCGGATCGCTGCCGCCGTGCTGCACGGCGCTGGCGACGACGTTGCTGACGCCGGCGAACGTGAAGCTGTCGGACAGATCGTAGGTGCCCGGCAGGGTGCCGTTGTTCTGCACCGTGATCAGGTAGCTCAGGCGGTACTCGTCGGCGTTGCCGGTCGGCAGCGGGCCGCTGACGCTCTTGCCGATGACCACCGCGGCCGCCCCGGTACAGGTCGTCGACTCGCCGCTCATCGAACCGCCCAGGTTGGCCTTGTTGCGCAGGCCGCCGGACGGGCTGGCGCAATCCCGCGCCGTGCCGGCATCGGTGACGGTGTAGGTGATCGCGTACGTCCAGGTCTCCGTACCGCCGGCGCTGATCGTCTCGCCGCTGACGATCGTGCCGCCGCTCGGCGCGGTGAACGTGCCGGGCGTGCCGTCCTGCGTATCGCTCGACGAGCTGTACGCGGGAGTGCTGATCGCGTCGACCGTGGCGCCGTTGAAGCTCAACACGTCGGTGAGGTCGTAGCGGCCGGGCAGCGAACCGGTGTTGGCGACGGTGACCGTGTAGGTCAGCGTGTACTGGTTCGCCGTCCCGGTCGGCAGCGGCGCCGCCGCGTGCTTGACGATGCTGACGCTCGGCGCGCCGGTACAGGTATCGGCGGCCGGTGCGCTCGCGGACGCGCCGCCGAGCAATGCGTGGTTGCGCAGGCCGCCGTTCGGCGCCGCGCAGTTCGCGGCGAGGTCGGCGTCGTCCACCGTGTAGGTCACGGTGTAGGTCCAGGTTTCCGTGCCCTGCGCGTCGATGTGCTCGCCGGTCACGATCGTGCCGCCGGCCGGAGGCGCGAACACGCCCGGCAGGCCGTCCTGCGTGTCGCCGCTCGACGAGGCGTACGCCGGCGCGCTGATCGCGGTGATCGCGGCGCCGTTGAAGTTCAGCGTGTCGGCGAGATCGTAGGTGCCGACGCTGCCGCCCGCGTTGTGCACGGTGACCGTGTAGGTCAGCGTGTACTGGTTCGGCGTGGCGGTCGGCGCCGGCGTGCTCGCGGACTTGCTGATCGACACCTTCGGTGCGGTCGGCACGATGACGCACTGGCCGCCGGCCGGCGGACACGCCGGCGGTGGGGTGCCGGTCGGGTAGGCGACGTTGCCGATCTGGGTGACGCCGGCCGGGATCGGATCGACGACCTTGACCACCACGGCCAACGCCAGCGAACCGTTCGCCGGTACGCTGAGGCCGCTCCAGGTGACCACGCCGCCCGCCGCCGCACCGCCGTTCGTCGCGCTGACGAAGGTGACGTTCGGATCGAGCGTGTCGCTGACGCCGTAGTTGGTCGCCGCGCTGTCGCCGCTGTTGGTCAGAGTGATCGTGTAGGTCAGCTGCTCGCCCGCCTCGGCCTGGCCGGCGATGCTGCCGCTCTCGCCGGTCAGCGTCTTCGTCAGCGTGACGTTCGCCGGCGTGAGCGCCGGTGTCACCGCCTCGCAATGGTTCGGCGCGACCGTGCAGTCGACCTTGCCCGGAATGGCGACGGTATTGGTGATCGCGGCGCCGGTGAGCGTCGCGCCCACCTGGACCGCGAAGCTCAGGTCGATACTGACGCCGGCCGCGACGTTGAACGTCGCGGTATTGCCGCACGAGGATCCGGCCGTGGCGGCAGCGCAGGTGAAGCTGTCGCTACCCGCGTGGGTGGTATCGGCCGGTACGGTTTCGACCACGTCGCCGGCGAACAGGGTTGCGACGGCGCTGCCCGAATTGGCGACCGTGATGGTATAGGTCAGCGTGTCGCCGGGCGACACGGCGGCCGGCGGCACATACGGAGCGCCATTCACGGCGGTCAGGGTCTTCGTGACCGACAGCGCGGCATCCGACCGCGCCGGGAAGGCGCAGGAGGCGAGATCGCGGGACGCATTCGCCGTGGTGTCGGACAGATGGACGATGACGCCCGTCGCCGGATTGTATTGATAGTAGGCGCTCGGCGAGGGCGTGTTGTTGGCGAGAATCAGCGTGCCGTCCCCGGCGAAGGCGATGCCGGCCCAGCCGATCGTGCTCGGCGAACCGCCGAGCAGCGGGCGCGTCTGGCGCACGGCCGTGAACGGCGAGTTGCCGCTCAGGTCGAGCTGGTAGAGATCCTGGCCGGCCGCCAGCCAGGCCCTGCCGCTGCTGTCGAATGCGATATCCCCGGAGCCCGTGTCGGTCGGCGCATGGTCGTAGTTCATCACGCCGATCAAGGTCGCGGTATAGCCGAAGGCCGAGGACGACTCCACCTTCCACACGTCCGGGTTCGACCCGGCCCCCAGCAGGTAGCCGGTGCCGTTCGCGTCGAATCCGCCGCGCGGGAAATCGGGCGAAACGAAGGGGCCGAACGCCACGTACCAGCCACCGTTGGCGGCGTCGTAGGCCCACAGGGTGGACTCGGTACCGCTCGACCGCTGAATCATCAGCAGGCGGTTGCGCAGCGGATCGAGCATGAGAGCGTTGAGGTTGCCGGACACCGTGGCCGGAAGCAGCGCCAGGAGCTGGTCGGGCGTCGCGCCCGCCGGCATGTAGCCGTAGATGTCGACGCCGTTGACGAGGCTGAAGACCTGCGCCGGATCGCCGGCCGCCGGACAGAACGGGAATGCCGGCGGCGCGTTGGAAGCCCACGAAACCGTGGCGGAGTCGGTGACGTGGAAGGTGCTCGGTGCGACGATCATCAGGGTCTGCGCATGGCTGGCGGCGGTAGCGGTACCGCCCGCCGTCTCCGGAACGGAGACGATGTTTCCGGAGATGCCCGAGCCCGCAGCAGAAACCGTGACGGTTGCCGACCCCGCTGCGGTGACCCCGGTGAGATCGATGTAGATGTTCTGCCCGGTGGTGACCGCCGAGGTGTCGATCGCCGTGCCGCTGGCATCGGTCAGCGTGTAGCCGCCCGTCACCGAAACGCTGGCAATCGGCTGATTGGTGCCGACCGTGAACGGGCCGACCAGCGTGCCTGCGGTATGCGTGCCACCCGGAGCAACGATCGCGACCGTGCTCTGAAGTTCGGCAGGGGTCATGCCGCTGCTGGCGTTCGCTCCGTTGACGAGGTACCAGTAGGCCGTCTCCGAGTCCGTCGTCGACCAGCTCCAGGACGCGTCGAAGGTCAGGTCGGTGTAGCGCCAGATCGCGTACTGAGCCGCCTCGATGGCGTCGTTCGCCGAGATCCCCGGGGCGCCGGCAGCGGTACCGAAGTCGGACAGACTCAGGTAGGGGTAGCTGTGCGCCAATACCCAGAGCACCTTGGCCTGGATCGCGGCGCTGGTGAAGTAGTTGCTGCCCAGGTACGACGGCGGCGCCTCGACCGTCGCCGTCCGAAAGGTGCCTGCGGGGACGTCGTGCTCGACACAGTAACCCCAATAGTCCGGAGTGCCGGGATTGCCGATGTCAGGCGGCGTGCTGGCGAAGATACCCTCCAAGCCGGTCCCGCCGTAGCCCTGCATCTTGTCTGCGACATAGACCGAGTCACCCACGCCGGGCTCGGCGGCAGAGGCCGGGCTCAACGGCAACCATGATGCGACCGCCATCGTCACTATGACCCAAGCGGCGGCAGCCGAGGCCAGCCGCTTACGCCAGCGCAGCACAGCAGTGTTCATAGCGATCATCCCCCTAGAGGCTGTAGCAAGCAGAAATGGCAAGTACAAAGACGGAAACGAGGTCGGAGTGGCTGGTTCGCCCCGTTATTCTTCATCGCACGACGTGCAGCAACGGATAAATACGGAACGATTGCCGCACCTGTGCTGCAGGCGCGCAATCAGCGGAACCACATGAGTTTGCATTGCTCATGCAAAGGCCCGGCGCAAAAAGTCACGACGCCATTGCCGCCCGTCCGGAAGACGTTGACGAACGACGCATCGATCGAAAGGTCAAGACGACACCGCTCGTGCCTGCTCCTCGCCGGCTTCCCTATCTCGCAAAAGAGCTATGAATCCGGACATGGCCTTCTTCGCGCACCGTCGATCGCGGGAGCAGGGCGGCGAGACCGCAGGTCAAGAACGTATGTGGAGCCGCGATGGAGGAGGTGGATGAAGTCGGGTTTCGAGGTCCGGGCGGGTGGATTGGACGGGCTTCCCTCGGTGCGGTAGGCACTCCAGGCCCACGAGGCCTCTGGTTGCTGTCGTAGCTGTGCGATGAATCCGTGCGTTGCAACCAGCCATGTCGCGCAGGGAGATCGACTTGCCTGCAGGGCTGGGAAGAGCAGCGGCGCCTCTGCGGCATGCCATGCTGAGTCAAGCCGATGGTTGAATCGAGTTCGCGCGTCTGCACGCGCCCGGGTGGCTGTCACCCAGCGCTAACCCAAGGTGCTTTGCTGAGGAGCGAAAACGGAACCGGACTCGCAAAATCGTTCGCGAGAGACAATGGCCCGTTTTCGGAGAATAGCGGCGAGGAAGTCCGGAAAGAGTCCGGTCGCAATCGCGGAAATCGCCGCACGTTAGGCATAAAAAAGCCGGTTTGGAGACGGGGTCTCCAAACCGGCGGGTGTGTGGCGCGGACGGGAGGCACGTTACGAAGGCAACCAGTTGAAATAACGAAACATGCACCATCACACATCGCGCGCCTACTCACGATCCTACTCACAATTTTCGTTACTGCAATTTCAGGTTTTATCAGGTCCGACGGCATCGAAAGGCGGGGTCTAGATGGGGCGGGTCCGCCCGTATTCGGCGACATCTTCGTGATAGTCCTGACCGTGCTCGCCGGCAGCTAGATATGCAAAGATTTCTCTCAGGTCCCGGCGTAGGAACATGTAGTCTTCATACATCATGGGAGCGACGGGCGATTCGCCGTACCTGCTAGACGGATGTAACGTCATCACTCGCTGCTCGTACATTTCCCCGAAGTACCTATCGCTAGTTTCTGGTTCCGGCAACCCAAACGACGCGTTGAAGTGCGCATGCAGCCACCTAGCAGCATCGTGAGCGGAGGCGTTGAGTACGCCCTCTCGGGCAAGGACTTCCTTGATGTATGAGAATGAAGCGTCGAGGGCGATGTAACAGGAAATCGTCGCCTCTTCCCAGAACTCAGGGTGCCGAGACAGCATGTCCGCCTTCATCAGAGCATGCACTCCGCGGGCTAGGACATAATGGAGCGGATCTAGCGCGTCCCAAAAACGATTGAGTCGATCGAGAGCGAACTCCTCGGCGGGCCACAGTTCATATGGCCGTTGCGGCGCGAAACTACGTATGTATGTCGAATCATTCGATTCCGACCGCGTGCATTCCTCGATCACGAGCGATCTAATCTCCTGAACAACATCTGCTCGGTCCAAGCGAATGCGACGAGCATCAATCCGTAAGTTTAGGTCTTGCTCGGGATAGAGCATTAAGCGCGCGCCACCCCTCTTCTCGCAGAACATGAGCGCAGCTGCGAGACGCAGTTGATCAGGTGAGAGCCCTCTTAGTTCCGAGTACGGAAGGTCAGCATCGAGACGGTGCCACGATCCGCCCCGAACGACCGAGAAAACGATCTCTTCGTCCGCGTAATACACGCCGTGCGGCACATGAAAGGTACCCTTTGGGTAGAGGCCCAGAGGATTGAAAACTGTGACCTGATAGCCGAGTCTGTCTCGATGCTTGGCAAGTCTGGGATATGTAAGGAACGAGAGATTCCTTAGCTTTTTCGTCGCCATTGGCAGTCCTCTCTCGACTTCGAAATCGCTTCGCGGCCGAGGTCAAGCGAGCCGCGCCGAGCCGAGCAACATAAGCAACGCCTCGCTTCGAACTAGAAGGAAGGTGAATTTGTCGCGGCGTCAACAACGTGCTCGATGCCTTCGTCGCGGCCGCGGTGAAGCTTGACGAGGAACTAGATCGGCGAGCTAAGACTCGCTAAATACATGCCGCGAGGAGATCGCTTCCGAAATATCGGCTAACTCTTAAGCGAGAATTTCTACGCTCCCGCTGCTCCCGCTGCTCCCGCTGCTTGCCCATTTGCTGCCGCGGGCTGAAGGTCGGATTCTCTCCCGGAATCCTTGAAGAGTTCTCTGATGACAGCGCTGAGTCTGGAATTGGGCTCCTGCCTAACAATCGATCGGCATGCGTCCAAGAATTTCGACATAGCGTCGCCGAAGTGAGCCTCGTACGTTGTACGGCTTTTTAGGAAATCCATGCTTTGAAGAAGGAGAAGTCTTAGGTCTTTACCGACCACACCGCGAATCGCTGCTTCATACTCTGCGGCAGTCACGGAACGCATCAAGGCTTCTTCTCCAGATCCCCAACCGCGATCGACTCTGACCTTCCTACACACGTCCAAGACCGTAACATTCGCTTGTTGCTTAGCTTGCTCGGCTCGAATCGCGGCTGCGATGTCCGGATGCACCGGCCTTCGGAAGTAGTTGGAATCAGGATCGAGACGTGGGCTATCGGCCGCGTCGTGACGGCGACGAAATTCAGCAATCCATCCATCAACCAGCTCGCGACCGACCTCCGCACCTCCGGCAAGCTTCAGCGCTTGATCGTGCAGCGATGTCGCCGAAAAGGCGTCTAGCACGCCCACGTCGGGCAAGATCGAATTTAATTCGCCCACAAGCTGTTCTTCGGTCAGTTCGGGCCGCCACCAACAGTGCTCGAAGAAATCCTCCGCGCGCTGGCGGGCTACAAGCGCACGTCCTTCGACTTGATATCGATCGATAACCTTGCTCACGGCCGTGCTTTGCATCATTCCCGATCTGAGGTAGTCGACGACCAACTGTTCGAAATCGTCCGTGCCACGTACCCCGAGGCGATCAAGCAGCAAGCGCCATTTCGCATGTAAGTTGTCCTCGGGCGCAGTCTGTGGCGTCTTACCGATCACCGCGCGCGTGAGAGCCATGCGGTAGCCGTCGAAGTTTAAGACGAAGTCAAAGTCGGGGCCGTCTTCGAGGGCTTTGTAGTTGATCGCACTCAGAAGTGTCGTAGAGGGAATGACTCGGGAGAGAATGTCGGCGCTCAACTCCTCTCGATTCGATAGCAAGCTGTTCACGACCCGAATGACCTTCCTAATGACGCGTATGTTCGAAATTCCGCAAGCTTCGACTGCTGGCTTGATGTGTTGAGCCCATGCGGTCGGAGTCAATTGGGCAGCAATATCGAACGCTTCCTCGGGAGACGTATCCAATCGCAGTTCTTGATCTATAACCTTCTCGCGAAACAGCTCCCAGAATTTCTTGTCGGCAAGCTGGTCGCTATTGAGAACCAGCAAGATTCGACATCCTAAGTTCTGAACGCAGTCGTCGATGAAGCCTAGTATCTCGTCGATGCTTAGCTTTTCATGCTTGCGTTCAATGTCGTCGATGACGATAAATCGATCCTTGATCATCATCGGTGCGACTATCAGAGCTAAGTCATCCAACGCGGAAAATCCGGAGCTGAAACCTTTGAGTATCTTTTTCACTCCGCTTACGGTGTTGGCGACCGCCGTTGCGACAGCGCCTCCCTCCTGCAGCGTCGGGAGAACGCTTTGCGCGATCTTCAATTTGAGCTCCGACACGCTGCCCAAGCCGAATAGCGAAACGTATACGGCCCGCGTGATGACTTCGTCCGCGGATTCCTTCTGTACGTCCCGCCATAGATGGCTCTTGCCAGTACCCCACTTGCCGGACAGCGCGATGACCTTATTCTGATCATCTGCAAGTAGGCCGACGAGAGCTTGTTTACAGGTCGCCAAAGTCACGGATGCTCCTCTAGAAGGCGGACACGCGTCGCCGATCGTAGATTAATATACCCCGTGCGGCTTGCACGCACGTCCTAACCATGCGTAAGGGGCCTGATCATGCCCGAATCACCTACGATCGAAGGGAAGCGATCTATCAGGAGTGCTTGCATCGGCTGTCCTCGAGGCCTCAATGAATAGACGTCAGGTTCCACTCGTCGAATTTGACACGCTCGATGATGTCCATCGACTTTGGTTCTACGGTGCTTTTTTCACGGACATCAAGATGGTTCAAGCGGCGGCTAGGCACGCGTTCGTGGTGAGCCGTCAGGGTGACGACGGCCGCGATCCGCATGGGGTCTTTCAAGCGTTGAGCGATGCTGCAATCGTCCGCTACGGCCGTTGTTTCCTAGGATGCACTCTTCCGTCGGGGGCGGCGCGGACGAAGTTGCCTCCAAGATACATATTCGAAGGCCCCCTTGGGGTGTGCCATCGACAGGTCATCGCAATGCGGCATGGCCTCGTAGCTCATGCTGACCTTCGTGAACGTCGGATGGTGTTGCGGAAGGCTTACCCTAATGAAGCCCAGAAGTGGCACTTGATTGCCGGCGGTGGTGCGATGTTGCCGGATGGCATCATGCTTCTAAGCGGCCTTTGCGAACAGCTACGAAAGATGGTGGTCGAGGAAGTGCGCCCGCTCATCGAAAAGAAGATCGATGCGATGGATTTCGGAGAGGAGCTTGATCTTGCGTCACTTGTGGAGCAACCCGCGCCAAGCAACGTCACGTGGATCGAATGATCCCACGGGTGCGGTGGCGTACCGGAACATAGGGATCGGTGGTGGATGCGCAGCGGTAGGCGGATGACCGTAGTCAATACTCCCGGCGAAAGGCAGTTCAGACAGCTCACATCCGACGAGTTGCTCCGTATGGCCGAACGGCACCGGACGATAGGCGTCCACGAGCATCGTTGCTCGTTTGCGCCGAGCCGTGACGGTACAGCTGCGCTAGTTAACGCCAATGGAGCCCGGTATCTCTACCGTGGTCAAACGGAACGCCATACCCCGTGCTTTCCCTCTATATATCGTCATTTGAAGGAGCCCGCTCACTATTTGTGGGAGGTGTCCGAGGTCGATGCTGTTAGGATCGCCGCCGACATTGCTCGCACATTCTGGTATTTCGCAGAACTCGACCGCCACCCCGTGTTTCGCTGGGCAAAAGCTCAGGGTCTTCACATGCCCTTGCTCGAATTGGCTCAGCACTACGGCATGGTCACGCCGCTGTTGGACCTTTCGGAGTCAATAGAGGTCGCGCTTTTTTTCGCCACCCATCGGTTTAGGGATGGGCAGTTTGAACCTTGCTCATCTGGCACTGGCGTGCTCTACATCATCGACCGCACAACAATGCCGCCGGCTTTCGCCTCCCGGTTTACACCGATTGCCATTCAGCCGTTTCCACGACCCACCCAGCAGTGGGGATGGACATGCGAACTGTTCATGGGGGAATGCTTCGAGGCCTACCCATGGCTCGGCGGGCTGGTGTTTGAGCACTCGGAAGCGTTGGCGGACCGTATTCGCTCGATGGCCGAGGCTGGCGGGCCGTTGTTTCCGCCGGATGCTCTGGCGAGCATCGCGGCGACCGTAAGGGCCTCAAAGGTGCTGCCGATCGAAAGTGTGGAAGCGGCGGCCAAGCATCTGAAATCCGCCTTCCCAGTCGGGCGGTTCGGAACGGTTCTTCATGCCCTAGAGGCAGCAGGGTATTCCATATCCGACAGTGTTCCGGTTGTGATGTCGGATGAACTCGCCATCGAACTAGAACCTGTATGCCAAGCCGCGATTGCGGCGTGGAAAGCGGCTGCCGCGAACCGGATGGGGCAACTTTGCGTTCGCCATGGCCGCGACGGCCGGCAACTGGAATACGGGATTCTGACCCCGCCGACATCAGACGGTGGAGAATGGACCGTCGTGCCTGCGCCCCAATACTACAGCGCCTTCGAACCGCTCGATCAACGGACGCACAACGCAGCGGCACCGGAGTGCGTTGCGAACAATTGAGTGCATCCGTGGCGCTTAAGGTGGTGTTACCGGCGCGGCATTTTGCTAAGTGATGTCGTCTTACACATCGGGCAGCGCTTCGAGTAGAAGGGGATCGCGAGAATCCAGCCTCCCCATGTGACGAGCACGAGCAGCAATGTCCCAATCCCGAGATGACGTTTCGCTTCTACGGGACGGTTGCAGAAGTTGCAGTGCATCGTTGCCATCGACTTCCCCGGCTTCTAGGTTCCAACGAGTCGCTACACGTAGGCGCATCGCCCGCGTTGCGATATGACCAGTATATTGTGAAGACCTAAGCGACGGCGAGCCCTACCGTCTTCAATCGACCGGGAGGATCGATTGGAGCCGGAAGTCGCGTTTGGAGTAGTGCTTCGCCAGCTTCGGCAACAGCGCAAGCTGTCGCAGGAATCGCTTGCGCTCGAAGCCGGACTCCAGCGGAACTACATCTCGCTGCTGGAGCGTGGCGAAAATTCGGCCAGCGTCCGAACCATTTTCAAGCTAGCGCCCGTGCTTGGTGTCTCGGCGGGTGACTTCATGGCAAGGGTTGACGAAATCATTGCCGGGGAGGGCTCGCGCACCCGGGCAAGAACGCGGAAGGCTCGCAGCTAAGCCGGCGAACTTCCCTCGCGCACAACGGCAATCACGCGCGCGGCGGCGCGAGCGCTGTAGCCGTAACGCACAAGCGCGGCCTCGATCGGCTCGCCATGACGTGCGTACACGCGACCGTTCGGCAGCGGCTCCACGTCGCCGGGATTCAGGCGTTCCACGACGATGTAGCGGCCGGCGCCGCCAGCGTGTTCCAGCGCGCGAACGCGGTTGTGCAGGTTCATTGGCCATCCTCCAGAAGCTCCACGCGGCGGACAAGGTCCGTCGATTCAATCAGGCGCGCCTGAGATGCCAGCGCGGTCAGCACCTCCGCGGCCTCGGCCGGCGTCAGGTTTCCAGCGAGCGTCGCGGCCACGACAGCGGCGCCGCGTTCGGCGAGCGTGGCATCCGGCGTCATCTCGATCCGCACCAACTCACCCCGCGGGCGCAGCGCCGGCACGGTGCGTTCCAGCAGCAGTTTCGCCGCGGCCATGTCGCCGCTCATCGCTGCCTGCACGACACGATCAAGGATCGCGGGCACGTGCGGTGCAATCAGTTCGCGCAGAGCGGCGCGGCGATCCTTGCGACCGCGCGGCCTGCCTTTCGGGTTGCCGGACTCGCCCGGCGTGAACTTCGCCATGCTGTTCTGTGCCTGTTCGGATCAGGGGAAGGGGGAGCGGCGCCGGCCATGCCCGGCCGCCCTACGCAGCCGTGACGCGGTGACCAGCCACGTCAAAACCGGCGCCGCTCCATGAACTCAGGCAGCCGCGGCCTCGCTGGCCTCGCGCAGCGCGGTAACAGCGTGACGCGCGAGCATGGCGCTGTCCGGTAACGTCGGGGAGCGGAACGCGATCGTGCGGGCTTCCAGCAGGTCCGCGAGCAGCGGCGCCGCCTCGATCCACACGCGCGTTTCCAGCAGGGCGGCGCGGGCCTGCCAGTAGCGCGCCTCGGCGGCCGTGATGGCCTCGCGTGCCGCGTCGATCGCCGCGGATGCGGCGTCAAGCTGCGGCGCAAGGGCTTCGATCACGCGCGCCGGAATCTGCGCGTTGCGGCGGAGCGTTTCGACGTGGCGCAGCGCCTTGTCCGCGTCCGCGTCGGACGCGCCCGCGGCGATCAATTCCGATGCCTTCGCGTCTGCCTCGCTGGCAGCGCGCTCGCGCGTGTCCTGCGTTTCCTGCTGGACGCGGAGACGTTCGGCGAGTGCGGCGTGTGCGCTGCTTGCTTTGCGCAAGGCGGCTTCGGCTTCCACGCGGTCATGCGCGGCCGCTTCGGCGTCGGCCTCGCGCTCCCCCAGCATCGGGACGGAACGGCGGCTTTCGGCGGCGGCCATCGCGCGGAGCATGGTGGCTTCAAGATCGGGGTTCATTCGGACGGCTCCTGTTCGGGTTCAACGGGCAACAGCCACACGCTGGCAACGAAGGGAGCCGAAGGCGGCGGCTCCGGCTGCGGGGACTGCGGCAGCACAAGGCGGAAGGGCATCACGGCAACAACATCGGGCATCGCGGTTTCTCTCAGGGGTTGACGGGCGGACGCGGGATCGCGCCGCGGTTCTGTACGTGGCACCACGGGCAGCCGGCCGCGGTTGGCAGTCCGTGGACGACGGGCAGCACATGCGCGACTTCCGGTGCGGCGTACACGGGACCGCAGCGACGGCAAACTATCGTTGCGGTTTCGTCCGGCGGGACCAAGCCGCGCTCGCGCAGGTGGGAATCGCGCAGCGCGCGGACGTAGGCGCGCTGCGTGTCGTCCGGCAGTCTGGTGCAGGCTTCTACGTCCGCGGCGGGCAGTTCGCGCACGATGGCGACGGCGATGCCTTCCGCGAATGCAAGGCTTTCCAGCTTCGCGCGCAGTTCTCCCGTCGTGAGTGCTGCAAGGATTGCGGGCTTCGCTTCCGCGAGCGTCTGGCAAAGCTCCGGCGTGAGCGTGCCGCGCGGTGCGACGATGCGCAGGTTCTCCCCGTTGCGAGAAAGGCGAACGCCGCGCGCGGAAAGGTCACGAATCAGGGTTTCGGCCGTGGCGCTCATACCTCGGTTGCCTCCGAATCGGGGTCATCGGCGGCGGCCGGTGCATCGCCCGAAGGGAGCGCAGAGTCTGCGAAGGGATTGAAGGGAGCGGTCTTTTTTTGTGTGCCCCCTTCGCACCCTTCGGGAGTTTCGGTGCTCCCTTCGACATCAGGCAGACGCCAAACCCATCCGCCTTCCATGCCAACCTTGACCGTTTCGACACCGGCACGGCGCTTCGCGCGCTTCATCTGGTCGCGCGAGTAACCGGCTCTTTCCGCTTCGCTAAAAATCTCCCGCGCGGCACGCTGCCCACTTGCGAGCAGGTCACGCAAGAACGCGGCCGCATCGTCGTCATGGGATGCGTCATGCGGTTCCGGGTCGGCGAGTAGTTCGCGCGCCGTCCCCTCGACTGCGGCCCCCCAGACGATCCGACTCGTGGCGATGCCGCCGGGCAGTTCCGTTTGCTCGATGGCGTAGGTGAAGCCGCCGCCGTCCGGGCCGATGTTGGACTTCGCACGCGCGAGCATCATCCGCTGCGGTTGCCCTTCCTCGGCCTTCTGCTTCACGGTGCCAAACACGAGCCGCGCGAGCGCGCCGAACGCGAGCGAGCCGGAGACGCGCTCCAGCGGCTCGCGGCCTTGCGTGCCCTTGCTGTAGTGCGTGATGCCGAACAGCGCGGCATCGACCTTGGCGGCCAACTCGACCAGCGGCGCGAGCCCACGGCGGACCTCAGCGTTCTTGTGTGAGTCGCCCGACACGGCGGATACGAGCGGATCGACGATCAGCAGCGCCACGTCGTCCATGTCGGCGACGGCGATGGCCAGCTTCGGCACGTCGCGAGCGGGATCGAAGGGATACCGCCCGCCGTTATCGCGCACGTCGCCGACGAACCTCACGCGGGTCAAGTCGGCACCGGCAGCAATCAGGTGCGGGACCAACGTATCGGCAGGATCATCTTCGCCGGACCAGATCAGCACGTTCCCGCGCTGCGGACAAAAGCCAGACGGCAACGCGCGACCAGCGGAGACGGACGCGGCAAGATGCGTCGCGATCGTCGTCTTTCCGGTGCCCGGCGCTCCGGCGAGCACGTGCAGCTTCCCGCGTGCGAGCCAGCCGGGCCAGAGCCAGCGGATCGGCTCCGGCTTCAACGTCGAGGCGGAGATCAGTTCAACGCCATCGGGGACGCGAAACGCCACGCGCGGCAACGGCTTCGCGCTTTCGAGCATCGCAAGCTGCCGCTCGGCTTCCGCTTCGATGCGCGAGACGTGCGGGTTAGGGTTAGCTGCCATGCAGTACCCCGCGCGCGTCGTGGATACGGTTCGATGCGAGATGCACGCGCTCCACGTCGTCCGGCGTCATCGGCTCGCCGCGCAGGATCGTTTCGGCGGTGATCGCGATCACGGTCGATTCCATCGCGAGCACGCCAAGGGCCGCGGTCCATGCAGACTGCCGGAACGCGGCACGCGCAGCGCGGCGGCCTTCGGGAGAGTCGTCGCGCGGGCGCTCCGGGAACAGGTCCGCGAGCGACAGCCCGGCAGCGGCCACGACATCGGCCGCGGAGCATCCGGCGAAGCAGTGGACCATCACGGTGCCGTCGTCGCGCTCACCGATGGACAGCGAGCCGCGCGAGGAATGACCAACAGGGCAGTCCGCGCGCCAGCCGCGATCCTGCTGGCGCATGCCATGGAGACGTGACAGCAGCACGTTGGTGGGGCTCACGCTGCGGACTTCGCGTTGCGAGCAGCGATGCGCTCGGCAATCCACGCGCGTACATCGCTTTCAAGCCATGCGCTGCACCGTTCCGACAGTTTGATCGGGGCAGGAAACTTGCCGGCCAGAGCGAGTGCGTATACCTGCGATTTCCCGAGGCCAGTGAGGTGGCGAACTTCGGGAAGCCTGATGAAGCGCTGGTGATCTTCGATGTGCATATGGGCACCGTTTGTTGCTATCGGTGTCCACTGTCGCTAACTCCGAGCCGCGAATGTCCGCAATAATTCGGATTATTCGCGGCGTTTCGGCCTGACTTGATCAGTGCGCAGCTTGCGGTGTTCGGCAATCCTCTCCGCAGCGATGGTTTTGAAGCCTTTGCGTGGCGTCTGCTTCGGTCCCAGCCGGAACTTCTTTAGGATTTCCTCCGCGTATGGCAATGCCTCATTGCGCCAACTAGTGATGTCAAGCGACATGATTTCGGCGGATTGGGCAAGTTGTTCTTCCAGCAAGATGCCATCGGTAACGCCTTCCGGCATGAGACAGAACCGAAAGAAGAACCAAGCTAGGTCATGCAGCGAAACGGTCCTATCGTCAACCAAGTCTCGCGCTATCACCGCCAGAGCGTAGTCGCCGCGAGCCATACAGATACGTGCGAACAAGCGCCAGTTCTGCTCGCCCGACGCATCTTTCTTGGGGCGTCCTCTCTTCGCATGCCGGTCGCCGATTTCGGCCAAAGCTCCCGCAAGAATGGCAACGATCTTCCCTAGCTTCTCAGGAGAAGAGTGCTCTACAGCGTAGCTAGCAATTGTCGCAGCCTCGCCGTACTTGCGATTCGCGATCAGGGCTTTGAGCGTTACCTCTGTGGACTGCAATTGCAGCATTCGCTTACCCCGCTTTCCGAATTGGCACGACGTCCGAACCGATGCGTAGAGATTCAAGATAGTCCGCCCACGCCTGCATCATCCTGCGGCGCTCGGGCAGGTACTGCGCGCGGTTGTAGGCGGCGCGGACTTTGTTCCGCTCCGCGTGCGCAAGCTGGCGCTCGATCACATCCGGCGGCCAGCCCTGTTCGTTCAACGTCGTGGAGGCGAGCGCGCGAAAACCGTGCCCGGTCGCGCGACCGTGGTAGCCGAGACGGTACAGCGCAAACAGGAGCGTGTTTTCGGAAACCGGCTTGTGCGCGTTCGAGCGACCGGGGAACAGCAGCGGGGCGCGGCCGGTGATGGTTTGCAGTTCGCGCAAAGCCTCGATCGCCTGCGCGGACAGCGGGACCACGTGTTCCTCGCGCATCTTCATTCGCTCGGCGGGGATGCGCCACTCCGCCTTATCGAAGTCGATTTCCGTCCAATGCGCGCCGCGAAGCTCGCCCGTGCGAACGAAGGTCAATGCGAGCAGGCGCAGGCCGATCCGGGTTTCCGGACGGCCGTCGTAGGTTTCGAGCTTGCGCAGGAAGTCCGGCAGCTCCTCGCGCGGCATGGCGGCAAGGTGCGTGACCTTTCGCGTTTTCAGCACGCCGCGCAGGTCCGCGGCCGGGTTGAACGTCGCGCGGTTCGTGTTCACGGCGTAGCGGAACACGGACGCGATGCGCTGCGCCGTGCGGTGCGCGACTTCGATTGCGCCGCGCGACTCGATCTTGCGCAGGCAGTCGATGACCTCGGCCGGCGTGACGGTGGAGACGGGACGGTCGCCGAGCATCGGGAAGGCCTCTTGTTCCAGCGAGCGCCACACGTCGGCGGCGTGGTGCTCGGTCCAATGCCCGCCCATACGTTCGATCCATTCGCGCGCAACAACCTCAAACGTGTTCGCCGCGGACGTGCGACGTTCGCGTTCTTCGTCGCGCCGCGCCTGTGCAGGGTTGACGCCAGCGTCGAGCCGTATGCGCGCGCCGTCACGCAGGCGGCGGGCATCGGCAAGAGAGATGACGGGGTACTCGCCGAGCGCGAGCATGCTGGCCTTGCCGTTGAAGCGGTAGCGATAACGCCATAGGCGCGAGCCGGCTGGCGTGACTTCGATCGCGAGTCCGTTTGCGTCGGCGACCCGGTAGATGGTCGCGCGCGGACGCAGGGAACGCAGGCGGGTGTCGGTAAGCGGCATGTGAGTAGGCTCAATGAGGACTTCGTGACCTACTCACGATCCTACTCACAATCCTGTCCGGATACCAGCAGACACCGTTGAACCTTACGGACACAAAAAACCCCGCATTTAGCGGGGTTTTCGGTGTTCCGTCGGACGTTGTTGGACGCCTTCGGACTTGTAGATGGCGGAGCGGACGGGACTCGAACCCGCGACCTCCGGCGTGACAGGCCAGCATTCTAACCAGCTGAACTACCGCTCCGCGCCGACGACGCTTTCATGCTCCTGCGCGGGCATGAAAAACCCCGCTGCGACGCGGGGTTCTTGTTTTGTATCCGGATGCCGTGGGCAAACCGGCGAGTAGATGGCGGAGCGGACGGGACTCGAACCCGCGACCTCCGGCGTGACAGGCCAGCATTCTAACCAGCTGAACTACCGCTCCGCGTTGTCTACTGCTGGACACGTCCTGTGTCCGTACTGCGACCGAACCTTCCGGTTCGGTTCCGCCCAACACTCTATGGCGTCCCCAAGGGGATTCGAACCCCTGTTACTGCCGTGAAAGGGCGGTGTCCTAGGCCTCTAGACGATGGGGACGCTTAGGAAAACCGTACAACCAACAACCTGGAACTTGGTGGAGCCAGCCGGGATCGAACCGGCGACCTCTACAATGCCATTGTAGCGCTCTCCCAGCTGAGCTATGGCCCCGGGAAAGACGCGGGAGAATAGTGACAGAGCGTGTATTCGTCAACTGATTGTTGAGGTTTTTTTCGCGCGCCCGAAAAGTCCCGCGCGTTTCGCTTCTTCCGCGGGCTTTTCCGGTGCGTCGTGCTCGACGAAACCGATGGCGTGGTAGGCGTTGATGAAGTCCGCGACATCGGCGGCGGTGGCGCCGCTCTGGCCGGCGATCTCGTCGATCGTGGCTGCCTGTTTCAGCATGACGGTGGCGATGCGGAAGTGCTTGGGGAATTCGCGCTCGCTTTGCGGCCAGCGCGAGAGCTTGTAGCGCGCGCCGGCATCGAGGCCGCCTTCGAGCTGGCCGGCGCCGCGAACGAGGTGCGCGAGCCATCGCAGGCGTGCATACGGGTGCGATGGCAGGCCCTCGGCGGCCGCGGCGAATTCGCGTTCGTCGAGGGCGTGCACGTCGGCGGGCAGCAAGGTGCGCGTGCTCCAGCCGGACATCGCCTTCAAGGTCGACGCGGCCCGCCAGACGCGTTCGCGCGGATCCAGCAGCAGCGTGGGCAGACCCTCCGCGGACAGGCGCAGGCATCCGGCGAGCGGCGGTTCCGTCTCCAGCAGATCGTCGATCCGCAGCGCTTGCGGCGCGGGCGCAGGCGCGACAACCGGTGGCGAGGCGACCGGTTTCGCCGCGGCGGAATGCTCCGGCATGCGCCGGATCGGGGTGGGCGCCGGTGCCGGCTGCGGCTTGCCGGGCAGCGCGGCGCCGACACGATTGCACAATGCGACGAGCTCGCCGGAGGCGAGCGGCATGCGCAGGTGGAGTTCGTTGTCGTGCGCCTCGGGCGATTTCGTCAGCGCGGCGGCGAGGCGGCCGGTCGAACGCGCCCTGAGCCAATCCATGTGGCCGTAGACGGATTCGGCGTCGATCAGCAGCAGGTCGGCGTCGGCCTGCTCCGCGGACTTCCAGCGCGCATCGAGCTGGCTGCGCACCTCGTCGAGCAGCGCATGGATTTGTGCGGTAACCGCCGCGTCGGCGCCGACCACGCAAAGGGTCAGCAGTTTCGGAAGGTTCAAGGACGTCCCCCTGTTGTCGAGCGGCGTATTCAAAGCAAGGAACATGCCGATGCAACAAATGCGACATGCAGGACCCTGCCGCCGCGACGACGGGCGAAACTGACGGCCAGTGTCAGGCTTGGACGGGCGCGACGGCGTCGTCCTCGGCGAGGCGCTCGCGCTGCTGCAGCGCCCACAGGTGCGCGTAGTGGCTGCGTTCGGCCAGCAATTGCCCGTGCGTGCCGCGTTCGACGACGCGGCCGTGCTCGAGCACCAGGATCTGGTCGGCGTCGACGATCGTCGACAGCCGATGGGCAATGACCAGCGTGCTGCGCCCGCGCGCGATGGCGGCGAGTTCGCCCTGGATGCTTTTCTCGGTGCGCGTGTCGAGCGCGCTGGTGGCTTCGTCGAACACGAGGATCGCCGGATCCTTCAGCAAGGTGCGCGCGATCGCCACGCGCTGCTTCTCGCCGCCGGAAAGTTTCAGGCCGCGCTCGCCGACGCCGGTCTCGTAGCCGTCCGGCAGCGATTCGATGAACGCATGGATGTGCGCCGCCTTCGCCGCGGCGACGACTTCGTCGCGGCTGGCACCGGGGCGACCGTAGGCGATGTTGTAGTAGATCGTGTCGTTGAACAGCACGGTATCCTGCGGAACGATGCCGATCGCGGCGCGCAAGCTCGCCTGGGTGACGGCGCGGATGTCCTGGCCGTCGATCGTGATGCGTCCGCCGCCGACGTCGTAGAAGCGGAACAGCAGGCGCGCGAGCGTCGATTTCCCGGCGCCGGTGGTGCCGACGACCGCGACCGTGTGTCCGGCCGGGATGTCGAAGTCGATGCCGCGAAGGATCGGCCGCGCCGGGTCGTAGTGGAAGCCGACGTGTTCGAAACGCACGTGGCCGCCGGAGACGTTCAGCGGTGGCGCGTCGGGTTCGTCCTCGACCTCGCGTCGCTCGGCCAGCAGTCCGAACATGCGTTCGATGTTGATCAAGGCCTGCTTGACCTGGCGATAGACCATGCCGAGGTAGTTCAGCGGCATCGACAGCTGGATCAGGAACGCATTGACCAGCACGAAGTCGCCGAGCGTCATCGTGCCGGCGACCACGCCCGCGGCGGCGCGCCACAGCAGCAGGGTCAATCCCAGCGCGATGATGCCGGCCTGGCCGATGTTCAGCACGCCGAGCGTCTTCAGGCTCTTGACCGTCGCTTCCTCCAGCTTGACCAGGCTCGCGTCGTAGCGCGCGAATTCGTGGCGTTCGTTGCCGAAATACTTGACCGTCTCGTAGTTGAGCAGCGAATCGACCGCACATTCGTTCGCCGCGGTATCGGCCGCGTTGGCGGCGCGGTACCAGCGCATGCGCCATTCGGTGATCGAGAAGGTGAACGCGATGTACGCGACCAGCGTCGCCAGCGTGATCGCCGTGAACGTCCAGTCGAAGCGCGCGATCAGGATGCCGCAGACAAGGGCGATCTCGAGCAGGGTCGGCAGGATCGTGTAGATCGTCCAGTCGAGCAGGTCCGACGTCGCCGTCATGCCGCGCTCGACGTCGCGCGCGACGCCGCCGGTGCGGCGATCGAGGTGGAAGCGCAGGCTCAGCGCGTGCAGGTGCTCGAACACGCGCAAGGTGATGTTGCGCGAGGTGCGTGCGAGCACGCGCGCGAACACGATCTGGCGCAGTTCCTGGAACAGCGAGGTCGACAGGCGCAGCGCGCCGTAGGCGAACAGCAGGCCGAGCGGGACCAGCAGCGGCGCCGGCTTGAGGTCGAGGTCGTCGATCAGGTCCTTCATCACCAGCGGCACGCCGACGCTGGCGAGCTTGGCCGCGACGAGCAGCAGCAGCGCGACGCCGACGCGCTTGCGATAGCGCCAGACGTCGGGCCAGAGGCGGCGGATCACGGTCCAGATGTTGGAAGGGCGCTCGGTATCGCTCACGGGCAATGGCCGGTCTGTGCGTCGCGCTCCCACGTGGGGGCACGACGCTTCGTTCACAATGCAGTACGGATGCGAGGCGCTATGATGCCGCTCCTTCAAGCGAATGGAGACGGCAGATGCGAAAACTTCTCTATGTTGCGTTGGTCGGCGCGGTTCTCGGTTCGGCTGTCCATGCGCAGACACCGGTCGACCAGGCGCAGAACAAGGCGGTCGTCCGCGCCCACGAGACGCACGACACGCCGCGCGCCGTCGCGGCCTCGTTGAAGCCGGAGGCGGCCCCGAAGGGCGCGCGCGTTTTCATCATCTCGCCGAAGGACGGCGCGACGGTCGGCCGCGACGTGACGGTGAAGTTCGGCATTGCAGGCATCGCGCTCAAGCCCGCCGGCGACGAGACGCCGGACTCGGGTCACCACCACCTGCTCGTCGACGTGGACAAGCTGCCGCCGCTCGATCGTCCGATCCCGGCCGACGAGTACCACAAGCACTACGGCAAGGCGCAGACCGAGGACGTGCTGCACCTGACGCCCGGAACGCACACCTTGCAGCTCGATCTCGGCGACGCGCGCCACGTGCAGTTCGATCCGCCGATCGTGTCGAAGCGCATCACGATCCACGTCAAGTGAGAAACGGATAGGCGGAAGCGGGAAACGGTAGAGGACTGGCCTCCGTCCGTTTCTCGCTCCTCGCTTCCCCTCACTCTTTCCCGGCTTCACCGAACATGAGTTCGCGCACGTAGCGGACCGGCGGCGAGCCGAACGAGAGCACGGTGTCGTTGTAGCGCTTGATCGAGAAATCGCCGGCCCAGCGCCGTTCGGCCTCGCGACGCAGGTCGAGGTGCTCCTGCCAGCCGACGAAGTAGGTCGGCAGCTGCGCGGACGTGAGCTGGGCGCGCACCCATTTCGCCGCCGCCTCGCGTTCTTCCTGGAACGTCTCCACGGTCATCAGGCGCATCGCCTGCTCGCGCGTCATGCCGTCGACGTGCACGCCCTGGTCGAGCAGCGCGTTGGCGATCACGCGCAGGTTCCATTTCAGGTGCACGAGTTCGAACAGCGGGTCGTGGTCGAGGAACCCCTGTTCGACCATGAGTTGCTCGGCATAGACCGCCCAGCCTTCGATGAACGAGCCCGAGCCGAGCACCGCGCGCAGCACCGACGGATATTTGTTGGAATGCCACAGCTGCAGGTAGTGGCCAGGCATCGCCTCGTGCACCGTGAGCTCGGCGATCGAGCGCGTGTTGTATTCGCGCAGGAACGATTCGACCTGCTTCTTCGTCCAGTCGTCGGGGATCGGCGACACCGCGTAGAACGTGTCGAGCCCCTTGTCGAGCGGGCCGGGCGAATCGCAATACGCCAGCGCCACGCCGCGCGCGTACTCGGGCATCGTGATGACCTGCACCGGCGCGTCGGGCATGCCGACGAGGTCGTGCGTATGCACGAACTCGGTGGCCTTGGCGAGTTCGGCCTGTGCGGTGGCGACCACCTTGTCGCGTGCGGGATGGTCGGCGTAGGCGATGTCGAGCGCAGCCTGGATCGCCGCCTGCTGCTGCTTCTCGGTCGGATGCCCTGGCAGCGGCGGCGCCTTGCGCTTTCCCTTGAGCACGCGCTGCGCGATCGCGTACATCTGCATCCGCGTCTGCGCGAGCGCCGTCTGCGCGCGTTCGCGGATTTCCTGCCGGCTCAGCGTGGAATTGAGCGAGAACGCGAGCTTGGCGTCGTAGAGCCCGGCGCCGATGCGGAAATCGCCCTTCGCGTTCGGCACGAGTTCGCGGTCGAGCCATTGCTGGTTGTCGTCGACGGCCTTGCGCAGGTTCGCGATCGCCGTTTCGAGGCGCTGGCGCTCGGCGTCGGGCAATTCCTTCGCATGCGGCGCGACCTGCTCGTCGACGATGCTGAGCACGCCCTTGTTCTGCTTCGATGCGGTCTCTGCGTGGATCTTCGGCACGCGCGCCGGGTCGAGGTTGGCGCGCATCTGCGCGTAGAGCGTCGGCAGTTTTTCCATGCGCGCGGTCGCGGCGCGCAGGCGATCGGGCAGCGGGGCGAAGTCGCGCGCCATCAGCGAGAACAACGCATTGCCGGCGATCTGGCTGTAGACGAGCGGATTGGACGCCCAGTCCTGCGCGGTTTCCGCGCTCCAGATGTCCGAACGCAGCTGGTTGCGCAGGATCGCGTGGTCCACTTGGTTCTCGCGCGAGAGCCTGGCGGCGTCGATCTTGTCGAGGTCGGCGAGGATCGCGTGCGCGAACGCGAGCGAGCGTTGCCGGCCTTCGACGCTCAAGTCGTCGAGTTCGGCGTCGTGGCGATGGTCGCCGATCTGCGTCGCGGATACCGGGCTCGCGGCGAAATAGCCGTCGAGCCAGCGTTTCGAGAGGTCGGCGAATTGCCCGTCCGCGCTCGCCGCCTGCGTGGCCGCTGCCGTGGCCTTTTCGGGCGGGTGCGTCGCGTTCGGTGCGCAGGCGGCGACGAGCAGGGCGACGGCGACGGCAAGCGGCAGGCGTTTCATGGCGTGGCTCCTTGGAGGAAGAGGCGAATCAGCGGGACGGCGCGCCGAGATCGATCGCGTAGGTCGCCTTGCCGTCGCCGTTGTCTTTGAGCAGGCTGACGTTGTCGACGCCATCGGCTTTGGCCAGATCGAGCATGCCGGCGGCCGTCGTGAACGTCACCGGGCCGGCCGTCTTCACCGGCGCGAAGCGCCAGTTGCGATCGGCGCCGTCGGCCGCGCGCGTGAGGTGCCTGTGTTCGCGCACCCAGCGGATCAGCGCATCGCGGTTGCCGTCGGGTGCGGACAGCACGATGTTCTTGCCGTCCAGTCCCGGGAACGCGCCGCCGCCGCTCGCGCGGTAGTTGTTGGTGACGACGATGAACGGCTGCGCCGGATCGACCGGCTTGTCCCGGTAGCGCAGGTCGACGATGCGCTCGCCTTCCGGTTTCGTCACGTCGATCGCATAGGCGAGGTCGCCTTGGATCACGTCGAAGTTGTAGCTGGGCAGTTTACGGCTGACCAGTTCCTGCGCTTCGCGCTTCATCGGGTCGATGCGGTTGAAGCGCGTCGCCGCGCGCTCGAGCCAGCCCTTGAGCACGGCGCCGTCGATCTTCACCGCGGTCAGCGTGTTCGGATACAGGTAGAGGTCGGCCGCATTGCGGATCGCCAGCGGACCGGCCGCGATGTCAGTGTAGTCGGTCGGGCCGCCGAAGCCGCCCTTGAACGGCGCTGCCGCGGACAGCACCGGGATGCCGGCGTATTGCGGCAGGTTTTTCGCGATGTAGTCGGTCGCATAGGCGCGTTGCGCGGTGTTCACCGGCTGCAGCGCGGTCACGTCGCCGACGTCGGCGAAATACGTGCTCATCCTGAAGTCGCTGTCTCCGATCGGCGCGGACACGTAGGCGATCGTCGCTTCGTGCGTCTTCTCGACGAGTTGCGCGATCTCGGGATCGGCGGCGACGACACTGCCGTCGGCGCGCTTGATGTCGCGTACTTCCGAATGCGTCGCCGCCGCGTCGATGCGCCAGTGGCCGCCTTCGCGCACCAGCGCGAGCTGCATCACGCCGAGGCTCTTGCCCCAGAAATTGCCCATCACGGCCGGCTTGCCGTGGACGAAGCCGCGCACGGTGTCGACCTCGGGCTTGTTCGCGTATCGGGATGTCGGGTTGGCCGGATCGGGGAATGCCGCATGCGAGTGGCCGAGCAGCAGCGCGTCGATGCCCGGTTCCTGCGCGAGGTACCAGTTCGCGTTCTCCATCGTGTCGCCGTAGGGCGAGGCGTCGAGGCCGCCGTGCGAGATCGCGACGACCAGGTCGACGCCCTGCGCGCGCAGCTGCGGCACGTACTCGCGCGCGGCCTCGACCAGTCCCTTCGTGGCGACCTTGCCTTCGAGGTTGCGCTTGTCCCACATCATGATCGGCGGCGGGGTGAAGCCGATGATGCCGATGCGGATCGGCGCCTCGGTTTCGCGGCCCTGCGCGTCGCGCAGCTTCAGCGTGCGGTCGAGCACCGCATAGGGCGGATAGATCGGCTTCCCGTCGCGCGCGCCGAACACGTTCGACAGCACGAGCGGGTAGTGCGGCCCGGCGCAATGCTTCGCCGGCACGCCGTCGACGTTCATCGGGCGATCGGTCACCTGCGCGAGGAACGGCAGGCCGTAGTTGAACTCGTGGTTGCCGATCGTGCCGCCGTCGTAGCCGAGCGCATCCATGACGCGGTACATCGCCAGTTCCTCGTCGCAGGCGAGCGGCGCGACGAGTGCCTGGTAGTCCGCCAGCATCGTGCCCTGGATGGTGTCGCCGGCGTCGAACAGCAGCGTGTTCGGGAACTCCGTGCGAGCCCGCTTGACCAGCGTCGCCATGCGCTCGAAGCCCAGCGACGGGTCCTCGGCGAGCTTGTAGTAGTCGTAGCTCTTGATGTTGGAATGGATGTCGGTCGATTCGAGGATCGTGAGGTCGGCGCGCGTGCCGTCGGCGACGGGCTTGCCGTGCGGCGCCGCGGCGCAGGCGCCGAGTGCGGCGACGACGATCAGCAGGCCAAGGCGGGGAAGGGTTCGGATCATGGGTTTCACGGGAATGGCGAAACCCGCATTCTGCCCGATGTCGCGTTACGAGGAATGCATGGGAGGCGGCGGAGCGCGCCTGCGGCGGGCGACGCGCCGAACTCCGAAGGCCTTCGCGCGCCCCTCTCCCGCAAGCGGGAGAGGGGACAGGCGTCCCGGAAAGCTCCGACGCGGGCGCGTTCGCCGAAACCCGGCTAGAACCGCACGGCCGCCTCCACGCCCCACATGCGTGGCGCCGTGATGCCGGCGCTGGTAGTGCCGAGGATCGAGGTGCTGATGTTGTTGAGGCCGGTGACGTAGCGCTGGTCGAACAGGTTGTTGACGAACACCGCGACGCTCCACGGCACGTCCGGCGAAGACCAGCCGACGCGGAAGTCCGCGCGCGTCTGGCGGCCGCCGGTCTTGAACGGCAGCAGCGATATGCACGTGCCCTGCAGCGTCGAATCCGCGTTGCAGCGCGTCTTGCCGGTGAAGGCACCCTGCAGCGTGAGGTCGAGGTCGCCGCGGAAGACGTCGTGGAGCACGTAGTCGAGGCCGAGCATGCCGGACCACAGCGGCAAGCCGGTCGCCTGGCCGGAAAGATCGCGGCCGTCCGAGGTGACGTACTTCTTGTAGGTCTGGTCGATGTAGGCCGCGGCGGCGGTCACGCGCAGGCCCTCGGTCGCCTGCCAGCGCGCCTCGAACTCGAGGCCGTTGGCTTCCTGGTCGCTCGGGATGATCTGGTATTGCGGCAGGTCGCCGTTGCCGCCGCCGTCCGAGACGAGCGTGAGGTTCGGCAGGTTGGAATAGGTGTAGTGGTATACCGAGGCGTTGAAGAGCAGCTTGTAGTCGGGCCACCAGCTCTTGATGCCGGCTTCGTAGTTGCGCACGCTCTGCGGGCGGTATACCGAACCGACTTCGAGCGCATTGAAGCCGCCCGCCTGATAGCCCTTGGTCGCCGATGCGTACAGCATCGTGTCCGGCGTGAGCTTGTAGTCGAGCACGACGCGCGGACTGGTGTCGTTCCAGCTGCGGTTCAGCGCGACCGGGTGCGCCTGCGTCGCGGGCGTGACGAAATAGATGTTCTGCAGGAAGGTCTCGATCGGCACGCCGAGCGCGTCGAGCAGGCCCATCGCCTGCAGGTTCGCGAGGGTGCGGTCGAGCTCGTCGGCGATGCGCGGCGGCGTGTACCAGCTGAAGTCGCGCTCGTCGCGCGTGAAGCGCAGGCCGGTGGTCAGGTTCAGGCGGTCGGTGAGGTGCCAGATCACGTCGCCGTAGACCGCCGTCGCCTTCGCGATGTTGCGGTTGTGCATGTTCTCCTGCCACGGGTCGCCGAGCAGCGAATACTGGAATCCGGCCGCCTGCAGGCCTTGCGTCAGCGGCCCGTAGAGTCCGCCCGGCGCGAGGCCGAGGTTGTTCAGCAGCGTGTCGATGCTGTTCGTGAACAGGTTGATCTGGCTGGTCTGGCGCCCGTCGTCCTTGTACCAGCTGAGACCGCCGACCCAGTCGGCGAGGTCGGTCTTGCCGGACAGCTTGAATTCCTGCGACCAGCTCTTGT
>Ga0153956_1000919_pt1 | contig 29353 bp, 26 predicted proteins | sample TSFL040MetaG_FD_104704 | JGI IMG/M metagenome (GOLD analysis project Ga0153956, IMG submission 104704) | Attine ant fungus gardens microbial communities from Florida, USA - TSFL040 MetaG | ecosystem: Host-associated > Fungi > Mycelium > Unclassified | place: USA: Florida, Wekiwa Springs... | reverse complement strand
CTTTTTTTATTGGGCGGAAAAAAGTGGTTAACGCCGGCCTCGCTGCTGCACGCAGCAGGCTTCGCTCTCCGCAAAATCTTCCCGCTCCATCCCGCCTTCAGGCTGCACGGCCCTGCGTTTGCTATTGCACTCTCGTGTCTGGAGCGGGCGGGCTTCGGACGGATTGCGATGATTCGCCAATCCGGCCTCTACAATTTCCTATTTGTTCGCTCCCGTATCTTCCTTTCCGTCCCGGCTCCCGATTTCCATCTTTTCGGCGATCCTGAGTGCGGCCATCCTTCCGATCGACTTATCGTCTTTTCAGCGCCGCCGGTAATTCTCCTGTTTGCAGATAAAGGTGTATTGCATCCTGGCTGCGCAGGCGGGCTCCGCGCCGCGGTTTCATTCGGTTGGATTGCTCTGCATCGATGATGCGGGCTTTAACATTGTCGTGCCATTGCAGATCAATGATGGCCTGGATGCATTGCTGAAGCTTTGGGGAGTGAATAGGGCAGGTCACTTCCACGCGGTAGTCCAGATTGCGGGTCATCATGTCCGCGGATGAGATGAAATACCGCGGCTTGCCGCGATTATGAAAAATAAATACGCGCGGATGTTCCAGAAATCGGTCCACGATACTGATGGCCTGGATGTTATCGCTGATTCCGTCCACCCCGGGCACCAGAGTACACATGCCGCGTACGATCAGCTTGATGCTCACTCCGCTTTGGCTGGCCTCGTAGAGTTTTGTAATCATCCGCTCGTCGACGAGATTGTTGCATTTGATGGTTATCTCGGCGGGCTCGCCATCCTTCGCAGCATTGATCTCTTCGTTGATAAGCGACATCAAATTATTGCGGTTGCTGTGCGGTGAAACGAATAAATGTTTGAAGCGGTTGCGGTGGTAGGTGAATTCGATGAAATCGAAAACGTTGGCGACGTCTGAGCCAATTTCCTGATCGGATGTCAGCAGGCTGAAATCAGTATAAACATTTGCCGTTTTTTCGTTGAAGTTGCCTGTACCGATGTGTGAGTAATAATGCGTCACGTTATTTTCGGTGCGCCCGATCAAAATCAGCTTGCTGTGAACCTTCAGCCCGGGGATACCGAAAATAACATTGACGCCTCCATCGGTGAGGCGCCGGGCCAATCCGATATTGGCCTCCTCATCGAATCGTGCCTGCAGCTCAACTATCGCCGTGACTTTTTTATGATTGCGCACGGAGTTCACCAGCGCATCGACAATATGCGAATGCTTGGCGACGCGGTACAGCGAAATCTTGATGAATTTAACCGCCGGGTCGAGCGCTGCGGTTTCCAGAAGCTTTACCACATGATTGAAGGAATGATAGGGGTAATAAAGCAGTACATCCTGCGCTCGCAGACAACGAAAAATGTTTTCGTCCTGTCGTAACTCCGGAACGGCTATTTCCGCGAGCGGCTTATACTCCAGTGTATTCGAGCCGACCGGAGGAAAATTCATAAAGTCTTTGGAGTTGTGATAACGCCCGCCGGGAATGGTGCTGTCATATTTTCCGAGGTTCAAACGCTTGGTGAAATATTGCAGTAAATCTTCCGGCATCTGTGTGTCATAAACGAAGCGCACCGGATCTGCTTTGCGCCGCCGCTTGAGACTGCTCGATACTTTGTCGATCAGGCTTTGCGTGATTCCCTCGTCCATCTCCAGTTCGGCATCGCGCGTCAATTTGATCGTATACGCTTCTGATTTTTCGATGGCGAAAATGCCGTGAAATACTTGCGGCAGGCAATGCCGGATGATGTTTTCGAGAACGATAAATACGGTGCCGCGCTGGCCCTCGCGTGCGGGTATTTCGACAAAACGGTTGAGACGTTCGCTGGGAACCTCCAGCAGAGCAAATCGCGTTTGCTGGCTGCATTGGAGCTTGATAGCCAGATAGATCGATGCGTCGGTGAGTTCCGGTAGCGGATGAATGTCATCAAGAAGAACAGGCTCCAGTTCCGGTTGCACGACACGATTGAAATAGCGCGTGACGTAATCGGCTTGATGCTGATCCAGCTGGCCTTCGTTGATGAGATAAATTCTATGTTTGCGCAGTTCCGCCAGCACATCCAAATAGACGTGATCGAATCGCCGCTGTTGTTCGATCACATTTTTCTGAATCAGCTGCAGCAGTTTTTTGTAGCGCTCCTGCTCCGTCGGGCTTGAGAACGTGGCAAGCCGGCGTACATCGGCGACACGCACTCGAAAAAACTCATCCATATTATTGGAGAAGATACCCAGGTAGCGCACCCGCTGAATTGCCGGCACGGACGGATCGGCGGCTTCTTGCAGAACGCGTTCGTTGAAAGAGAGCCAGCTCAGTTCTTTGGGAACGAGGGGAAACAACTTTTTTGTTTTGCCGGGCTTTGGCGACATGTTTTGCTCTTTGGTAATGTCGTTTTTCGGCACCCACAATGGTGCTCCCCATACTATACGAAGCTAATTTGACAGTTTTATAACAATAGCCGCTGTTTTTTGTCCCGCTATTGCCGCATGGAGCAATTCACAAAAATACGGTTTAATAATCGCCCCTCGCGTGTGCGGGGCTATGACCATTGCAGAAGAATTTTTACGTGAGGGCGCTTTGGCTGAGCTGGTAGATGAGGTATATGCGGCACTGGACCTGGGCTCCAACAGTTTTCATCTGCTGTTGGCCCGCTTTGAAGGTTCGCGCCTGATTGTCATCGATCGTTATAAGGACATGGTGCGTCTGGCCGGTGGTCTTCAGGACGATGGCTCATTGAGCCAGGAGGCCATGGAGAGGGCCTGGGGTGCGCTTGAAAAAATGGCCGAGCGGATTCGCCCTTTGCCGAAAGCCTATGTGCGCGTGGTCGGGACCAACACCTTGCGCGCCGCGAGAAATCGCGATGTGTTTTTGTTGAAGGCGGAAAAAATCCTGGGCGTCCCCATCAACATTATCAGCGGGTTGGAGGAGGCCCGGCTGATCTATTTAGGAGTCGCCAAGGACTTCACCCCGGAGGATCGAACCCGGTTGGTGGTCGATATTGGCGGCGGTTCAACCGAGCTGGTGCTGGGGCGTAACAAGCCGCTCAAGCTTGAAAGTCTCTACATGGGTTGTGTTTCCTTCAGTCGTCAGTTTTTTTCAGGTGGAAAGCTGAGCCGGCGCAGTTATGACCGGGCCTTGCTCGCGGCGCGCAGTGAAGTCCAGGGCCTGGCCAGCCAGTTCGGCGGCGGCAACTGGGATGAGACGGTAGGCTCGTCCGGCACCATCCGCGCCATCGAGCGGGTGCTGGAAAGCATGGGGCTCAATCAGAACCATGTCATCACCATGGCTGGGCTGGAACAGCTGGCGGAGGCGGTCATTTCCGCGAAGTATGTCGAACTGCTGGCTTTGCCGGGTTTGGACGTGGACCGGCGCGAAGTGTTCGCGGGAGGCCTGGCTGTGCTCCACGGTATTTTCGCCGAGTTGAAAATAACGGCCATGCACGTATCGGTCTACGCGATTCGCGAAGGCATCATCTACGATCTGGCGGGGCGCCTGCATCATCGGGACAAACGGGTCGAAACCATCGAGCGGATGGTGGATCAATACCATGTGGATCGCGCCCAGGTCCGGCGTGTCTCCAAGCTGGCTCTGGCTCTGCTCGATCAGGTTGCGGACCAGTTGGCGACCGAGCCCGCGCAGGCCCGCCGCCTGCTGCGTTGGGCGGTCGATCTGCACGAGATCGGCCTCAGCATCGCGCATAGCGGTTATCACAAGCACGGCGCCTACATTCTGGCGAACAGCGATATGCCGGGCTTCTCGCGCCAGGAGCAGCAGTTACTGAGTTTCCTGGTGCTCAATCACCGCCGCAAGCCGAAGCCGGAGCCCGCCGCTTATGGGTTTATGCCGGACTGGCGTCTGGTCACGTTGCTGCGGCTGGCTTGTCTGGTCATGCGCCGTCGCGATGCGACCCTGGCGCCGGGCAGCATCGACATCGGTTTCCAGGGGGCGCGTTGCCGAATGAAGTTGCCGGCGGGCTGGTTGGATCAGCATCCGCTGACCCGCGAAGATCTGTTGCAAGAGCGTCATTTGCTGGCGGGCGTGGGGATCGAGCTGATGGTGCAGAGCCGCAAGTGAATGGCGCACCGGTTGATGAGGTGCCGCAACTGTGCTGGAGAGCGACGCAAGACTGAGATCTGGTGAAAAGCTCGCGGTGGCGTTGAGCCGCGTTGGCCTCGATGAGCTGGATAGCCTTGAAGCGCAAATTCCGGGTGTTATCGAGGATCGGGATCGGGAATATCTGCATCGATTTCGTGTCGCGTTGCGCCGCTCGCGGGCTTTGTTGAAAACGCTGGAGCCGTTTTTGTCCGCGGCCGCGCAAGGTCACAAAGAGGCGTTGAAGTGGCTGGCCGGGGCCACCGGGTTGTTGCGCGATCTCGATGTCCACGAGCTGGAGATGGCCTCCTGGGCGCAGCCGGATTCTGCGCTGGAGGCCGTGCTGGCCGAAATCCAGCGCGAGCGGGGCGTGGCGCATGCCAATCTGTCGGAGCTGCTGGCCGGACAGCGTTGCCGGGACGTGCTCGCGGGCTGGCGGCAGTTTCTGCTGGCGTTGCCCAGGGAAAGCTGCCCCGCCTCAAGCCTGCGGCTCAGGCAGATGCTCCCCGGTCTCTTGAAAAGCCTGTGCCGGCGCATGCGCAAGCGCGGCGGGCGAATCGGGCCATCCTCCGCGGACAGCGAGCTGCATCGGCTGCGGATTCACGGTAAACGCTTGCGCTATACCTTGGAAGCGTTCGCGCCGGTCCTCTCCCGTCGCGGACGAGTGCAGCGCCTGCTCGGCGCATTGAAAGATTTGCAAACGGTATTGGGCGATCATCAGGATCAGGTGGTGGCCGCCGATTATTTCCGGGTTCTTGCGCGCCGGCCGGGCCTGTTCTCCCCAGCCCTGTTCGAGTCGGGGCGTTGGGTGCGGGAGTTGGAGCTGCGCCAGCAGGCGTCCCGGTCGGATTTTCCGCGGCATTTCGCCGGATTCGCCCGGGCCAGCCGCCGGGCCTTTCCGTGATCCGGACGCCGCCATTGACCACGGTCTACTCCCTCTTTATACTTCCCGCCCTTGGTCCGGCGCCATTTGTGTCCCCAGCGGCAATTGCTGCAATATGACGGGGCGCGCCGGAACGGACAGACAGAGGCTCACTGCCGGTCGCGTCGAGGCGCGCCAATCAAGCGGTGAAGATGTAAAAAGCCCCTTCAGAGGGGCTTTTTCATAAGGGCGGCAACCATTGGATTGTCCGTCAATCGAGGTGGGCTTCGTGCCCATTTTTTATTAGTGAGCCGCCTATTTTTTTGTGAGCCTTTGTAATGTCGAAGGAACAACAACTGCTGGAACTGCTGGCGCCGACCATCGAGGCGCTGGGCTACGAAGCCTGGGGCCTGGAATATCTGGCGCATGGCCAGCAAACCACCCTGCGGGTTTTCATCGACAGTCCGAACGGCATCACCGTGGACGATTGCGCCGCGGTGAGCCGGCAGGTCAGCGCGCTGTTGGATGTCGAAGATCCGATCGCGGGCGAATACATGCTGGAGGTGTCGTCTCCAGGCATGGATCGGCCGCTGTTCACCCTGGATCAATTCCGCCGCTACAGCGGCGAGCAGGTCAAGGTGCGCCTGCGTTCGCCCTTCGAGGGACGCCGCAATTTCAAGGGCGTGCTGGTCGGGGTCGAGGGCGATGAAGTGGTTGTCGTCGTCGATGAGCACGAATATCTGTTGCCGGTCGAGCTGATCGACAAGGCGCAGGTGATACCGCAGTTCGAATGAATCTCAGTTGACGGCCGGTCTGGTCCGGCGGTCTGTTCCAAGTAGTAACGCCAGCTGTTTTTCCGGGCATTTTGTTTCAGAACTGTCGAGAAATTTTGGTTAAAGCAATGACAAGGGACCGTGACGTCACACTGCTCTGTGGCTGTGGTAGATGCGAGGCGAACGATGAATAAAGAAATTCTGTTGGTGGCGGATGCCGTTTCCAATGAAAAGGGTGTTCCCAAGGACATCATTTTTGAAGCCATTGAGCAGGCTCTGGCCACGGCTACCAAAAAGCGTTATGACGAGGACGCGGATATCCGCGTTCTGATCGATCGCGCCTCCGGCGATTACGAAACCTTCCGGCGCTGGAGCGTGGTCGGCAACGACCAGGTGGCGCTGCTGGGCACCGAATTCACCCTGCAGGAAGCGCACGAGAAAGATCCGGGCCTGAAGCCGGGCGATGTTTACGAAGAGCCGGTGGAGAACATCGAATTCGGCCGGATTGCGGCCCAGACCGCCAAACAGGTCATCGTGCAGAAAGTGCGCGAGGCCGAGCGCGCCCAGGTGGTCGACGAGTACCGCGATCGCGTTGGCAGTCTGATCAACGGCACCGTCAAGAAGGTCACCCGCGACAACATCATCGTGGACTTGGGCAACAACGCGGAAGGCGTGTTGCCGCGCGAAGAATTGGTTGGCCGCGAGGTTTTCCGTGTCGGCGACCGGGTGCGCGCGATTCTGCAGGAGGTCCGCTCCGATGTGCGCGGCCCGCAGCTGTACCTGAGCCGCGCCTGCCCGCAGATGCTGGTGGAGCTGTTCCGTATCGAAGTGCCGGAAATCGCCGAGCAGGTGATCGAGGTTCGCGCCGCTGCGCGCGATCCGGGTTCGCGGGCGAAAATCGCCGTGAAAACCAACGACGGCCGCATCGATCCGGTCGGCGCCTGCGTCGGCATGCGCGGTTCGCGCGTGCAGGCGGTATCCGGCGAACTGGGCAATGAGCGTGTCGATATCATCCTGTGGGACGACAACCCGCCTCAGCTGGTCATCAACGCGATGGCGCCGGCCGAGGTCGAATCGATTGTGGTGGACGAAGATACGCACACGATGGATGTCGCGGTATCCGAAGACAACCTGGCCCAGGCCATCGGCCGCGGCGGCCAGAACGTGCGTCTGGCCAGCGAGCTGACCGGCTGGACCATCAATGTCATGAGCAACGAAGACATGGCCGCCAAACACCAGCAGGAGTCTGGCCAGGTGACGGCGATGTTCATGAGCAACCTCGATGTCGAAGAGGACATCGCGGGTGTATTGGTCGAGGAAGGGTTTACCAGCCTCGAGGAAGTGGCCTATGTGCCGTTGGAAGAGCTGATGTCGATCGAAGGCTTCGATCGTGAAATCGCCGAGGAACTGCGCGCCCGGGCGAAGGATGCCCTGCTGACCCAGGCGATCGCCAGCGAGGAGCAGCTGGGCAAGAACGAGCCGGCTGCCGATCTGTTGAATATGGAAGGCATGGACCGCCACCTTGCATTTGTCCTGGCCAGTCACGGCATCGTGACCATGGAAGACCTGGCCGAGCAGGCGGTGGAAGATCTATTGGCGTTTGACGGCCTCGACGAGGAGCGCGCGGCGCAGCTCATCATGACCGCGCGCGCGCCCTGGTTTGCCGATGCAGAGCAAGACCAGAACAGCCCGCAGTAACGGCGGAGTCGAAGAGGTAGTGGAGAATTATGCATGGCTGAAGTGACCGTTAGTCAGTTAGCCGAGGTTGTCGGTGCACCGGTAGAGCGACTGCTGAAACAAATGCAGGAGGCCGGGCTGTCTCACAGCCGGCCGGAGCAATTGGTTTCGGACGAAGATAAACACACGCTGCTGACCTTCTTGAAGAGCAGCCACGGCGATGCCGCTGGCGAGCCCAGGCGCATCACGCTGAAGCGCAAGACCCTCAGCACGCTGAAAACCGGCAGCGGCGCGGCCAAAAAGACCGTGAGCGTCGAGGTGCGCAAAAAGCGTACTTACGTCAAGCGCGATCCGGCGGAGCTGCTGGAGGCCGAGCGTCTGGCCGCGTTGGAAGCCAGCGCGGAAGAGGCGCCTGAAGAAGTGCTGGAGCAGGAGCCGGTTGAGCTTGAGGTCGTCGAGCCCGAAGCCCCGGTTGTCGAGCAGCCGGAGCCCGAGCCCGTGGAGGAGGAAACTCCGCCGCCGGCGCCTGTGCCCGAGCCCCCCGTGGCGCCCGCCCCGGCACCGGCCCCCGTGGCGCCCGCGCCCGTCGTGGCCGCCGAGCCGGAATGGGAGGAGGTGCAAGAGGAAGAAGAGCAGCCGCTGAGCCGGGCGCAAATGGATCCGGAGGTTCTGCGCCAGCAGGCCGCGGTGCGCCGCAAGGAAGAGGAAGAGCGCGAGCGTAAACGCCACGAGGCTGTCCTGGCCGCTAACCGGAGCCGCGCCGCGCGCGCCGCCGAAGAGACCCGCGCCGCAGCCAAGCCGGCCGCTGAGGTGGACAAGGACAAGGCCAAGAAAGAACTGGAAAAACCGCGTCCCCCGCGCAAGCGTACCGAGGGAGAAGGCGAGGAAGAGTCTCCGAAGAAAAAGACCGCCGGTCGCAAGGAGAAAACTTCCACGACGACCTCGTTCGAGCCGCGTAATGTCGGCCGTGCGCATATGCACGTCGAAGATTTTGCCGACGGCGAGGGCGATGACGATACGCGGCAGCGTCGCCGCAAAAAGAAAATGCTCAAGCTGCCCGACGAAGCCAAACGGCATGCTTTCGAGAAACCGACGGAAAAAATTGTGCACGAAGTTGCGGTACCCTCCACTATCGCCGTTGGCGAGCTGGCCTCGCGCATGGCCGTCAAGGCTGGCGACGTCATCAAGGAGCTGATGAAGCTCGGCATGATGGCCACCATCAACCACGTGCTGGATCAGGAAACTGCCCAGCTGGTGGTCGAAGAGCTGGGCCACAAGGCGCGGCTGGTCAGCGATGACGCCATCGAGGATGCGCTGGAAGAGTCCCTGGCTCAGCACGGCGGCAATCCCGAGGCGCGCGCCCCGGTGGTCACCGTCATGGGCCACGTCGACCACGGCAAAACATCGCTGCTCGACTATATCCGCAATGCCAAGGTGGTCAGCGGCGAAGCGGGCGGCATTACGCAGCATATCGGCGCCTACCACGTTGAAACCGGCAAAGGCATCGTGACCTTCCTGGATACCCCGGGCCATGCCGCGTTTACCGCCATGCGTGCGCGCGGCGCCCAGGCCACCGACATCGTTATCCTGGTGGTCGCTGCGGACGACGGCGTGATGCCGCAAACCGAAGAGGCGATTCAGCACGCCCGCGCGGCCAATGTGCCGATCGTTGTAGCCATCAACAAAATCGACAAGCCCTCCGCCGATCCGGATCGCGTCAAGAACGAGCTGGTGGCGAAGGGCGTGATTCCCGAGGATTGGGGCGGCGATACCCAGTTCGTCCATGTTTCCGCCCACTCCGGCGCGGGCATCGACGACCTGCTCGACGCCGTTCTGCTGCAGGCCGAAGTGCTGGAGCTGCAAGCGCCGCGCGACATTCCCGGCCAGGGCATCGTGATCGAATCGCGCCTCGATAAGGGCCGCGGTCCGGTGGCGACGGTGCTGGTGCAGAGCGGTACGCTCAAGCAGGGCGATATCGTGCTGGCCGGCCAGCAGTACGGCCGTGTGCGCGCCATGCTGGACGAAAACAGCAAGACTGTCGGTTCGGCGGGGCCCTCGATTCCGGTCGAGATTCTCGGCCTGGACGGCACGCCCGACGCGGGTGATCCGTTCGTGGTGGTCGAGAGCGAGAAGAAAGCTCGCGAAGTGGCCTCGTTCCGCCAGCACAAGGATCGCGATGCCAAGCTCAAACGCCAGCTCGCGACCAAGCTCGACAACATGTTCGCCAACATGGGCAGCGAAGAGAAGAAAACGCTCAACGTCGTGGTCAAGACCGACGTGCGCGGTTCGCTCGAAGCGATCCTGGCGGCCTTGGGCGATCTCGGCAACGAGGAAGTCCAGGTCACCGTGGTGGCCTCGGGTGTCGGTGGTATCACCGAGACCGACGTGCATCTCGCGATTACCGCGAGCGCGGTGATTTTCGGCTTCAACGTCCGCGCCGATAGCGTCGGCCGCAAGATCGCCGAAAACGAAGGCGTGGATATCCGCTACTACAGCGTTATCTACGATCTGATCGACGATGTGAAAAGCGCGTTGTCGGGCCTGTTGTCGCCGGAAGTGCGCGAGGAAATCGTCGGCGTTGCCGAAGTGCGCGATGTATTCCGCTCGCCGAAATTCGGCGCGGTCGCCGGCTGTATGGTTATCGAGGGTACGGTGTACCGCAACAACCGCATCCGCGTGTTGCGCGACAACGTGGTGATCTACGAAGGCGAGCTCGAATCGCTGCGCCGCTTCAAGGACGACGTCAACGAAGTGCGCAATGGTTTCGAGTGCGGCATCGGGGTGAAGAACTACAACGATGTCAAAGTCGGCGACAAGATCGAGGTGTATCAAGTCAAAGAGGTAGCCCGCACCTTATAAATGGAAGCTGCTGCGCTCGGTATAGCGGCGTTGCGGAACAGCGAACAATCCTCATTTACTGGCGTGTAAACTCCGGTTGTTCGCTGTCCCGCACCTTGCTCTACCGTCGCTCGCTACGCTTCTATCGTTGGGGAGGGACAAAAGATGGCAAGAGAGTTTAGTCGTACGCAGCGGGTTGCTGATTTTTTGAAACAGGAACTCGCGGGGTTGATCCAGCTGGAGCTGCGCGATCCGCGCATCGGCATGATCAGCGTCACCGGCGTGGAGGTGAGTCGTGACATGTCCTATGCCAAGGTGTATGTCACCGTGCTGGGCAAGGATACGGAAGAAGAGGCGGCCTCCTCGCTGGAGGCGCTGAACCACGCGGCGGGTTTTTTGCGTTCGCAGATCGCGAAAATCAATAACGCGCGCACTACGCCGAAATTGCGTTTCGTGTTCGATCGCTCCATCGGCCGTGGCGCGCACATGAGCAGGCTGATCGATGACGCGGTTGCGTCCGATCGTGAGCAGGCCCAGGGGCGCGAGCCGGAGCAGGCACAGGATAAAGCAGCAGAGCCGGGCGCGCAGACGCGCGACGGCGCGGATTACTGACCGGGGTTTGGGTTTTGGCAAAGCAGCGGCGCGGCAGGCCCATCGACGGCATTTTGATTTTGGATAAACCGTCTGGCGTAACATCGAATAAAGCGTTACAGACGGCAAAGCATTTTTACTACGCGGCCAAGGCCGGGCACACAGGTAGTCTGGATCCTCTGGCGACCGGCGTGTTGCCCTTGTGTTTCGGCGAAGCGACCAAGTTTTCCCAGTATCTGCTCGATGCCGACAAGGTGTATCGCAGCACCTTCGTATTCGGCGTGACCACGGCGAGCGGCGATGCCGAGGGCGAAGTGCTGGAAGAGCGCGACGCCTCCACGCTCGGCGAGGCTCAGGTCGAGGCGGCGTTGCAGCAGTTTCGCGGCGCGATCGAACAGGTGCCGTCGATGTATTCGGCCATCAAGAAAGATGGCCAGCCGCTCTACAAGCTGGCGCGGCAGGGCATCGAGGTCGAGCGGGCGGCGCGCGCGGTGACGGTTCACGAACTGCGCATCGAGGCATTCCGCCCCGGCGAAAAACCGGAAGTGGATCTCTGGATCGATTGCAGCAAAGGCACCTACGTGCGTTCTATTGCCGAGGACCTGGGGCGGGCGCTGGGGTGCGGCGCGCATGTCAGCAAACTGCGCCGCGTGCGCGCCGGTCCCTTCAGCGAAGAGGATTGCGTCACGCTGGCCACGCTGGAAGCCCTGAAAGACGGCGAGGCGTTTGCCGACATGGATCGCCTGCTGCGTCCCGCGGATACCGCGGTGGCGACGCTGCCGCGGGTGGTGCTGGCGGAGGCGGCCGGATTTTATCTGCGCCAGGGACAGCCGGTGATGGTGCCGAAGGCGCCCACGTCCGGGTTGGTGCAGTTGCAACTGGCCACCGGCGAGTTCATCGGCATAGGAGAAATTCTGGATGACGGGCGCGTAGCGCCGCGGCGTCTGGTCAATCAGCCTGCAACAGCCGGCTGATATAATCGTGTCCTCCGGGGGACACGTTTCAATCCCGGTCCGTCCGGGACGAACCCGTCTGTAAATATGCGCGGGCGGGCTCGCTGATTTCGGCATATTCATCAAGAGGAAATTGAAACATGGCAATGTCCGCTCAAGAAAAAGCGCAGGTGATCAAAGACTATCAACAAGCCGAAGGCGATACCGGTTCGCCGGAAGTGCAGGTTGCCCTGCTGACGGTCAACATCAACAAACTGCAGGGCCACTTCGGTGAGCACAGCAAGGATCACCATTCCCGCCGCGGTCTGATCCGCATGGTTAACCAGCGCCGCAAGCTGCTGGACTACCTGAAGCGCAAAAATGTTGAGCGCTACACCAAGCTGATCGAGCGTCTCGGCCTGCGTCGCTAATAGCGGGTATTTCGGGCGCGGAGAATAAGCTCCGCGCCCAATTTTCATTTTAGGGAGGAATTCATTCGTGAATCCCGTAATCAAATCGTTTCAATGGGGCGCGCACAAAGTCACCCTGGAAACTGGCCGTGTCGCGCGCCAGGCCAGCGGCGCGGTGCTCGTCACCATGGACAGCACCGTCGTGCTATGCACGGTGGTCGGCGCGAAGGCCGCCAAGCCCGGACAGGACTTCTTTCCGCTGTCCGTGCATTACCAGGAACGCACCTATGCCGCCGGCCGTATCCCCGGCGGTTTTTTTAAGCGCGAAGGACGTCCCAGCGAAAAAGAAACGCTGACTTCGCGCCTGATCGACCGTCCGATCCGTCCGCTGTTTCCCGAAGGCTTCCAGAACGAAGTACAAGTGATCTGTACGGTCATGTCGGCGGAAAAGAACATCGATCCGGATATCGCCGCGATGGTCGGTACGTCGGCCGCGCTGGCCGTTTCCGGCATTCCGTTCAATGGCCCGATCGGCGGCGCCCGCGTTGGTTTCACCGCCAGCGAAGGCTACGTCCTCAACCCGACCTACGCGCAACTGGCGACCAGCAAACTCGACATGGTCGTGGCCGGCACCAAAGAGGCCGTGCTGATGGTTGAGTCGCAGGCCGATGAGCTAACCGAAGACCAGATGCTGGGCGCGGTACTGTTCGCGCATCAGGAAATGCAGCCGGTCATCCAGGTTATCGAAGAGCTGGCGCGCGAAGCCGGCAAGCCGCGTTGGGACTGGCAGGCCGCCGCGCAGAACACCGCGCTGGTGCAGGCGCTGGCCGACGGTTTCAAGCCCGCGCTGGGCGAAGCCTACCGCATCACCGAAAAGCAGGTCCGTTACGATCGCGTCAACGCGCTGAAAGAACAGGCGGTTGCGCAACTGGCCGCGGAAGGTTCGGCTTTCACCGCTGAAGAGGTCAAGGGCCAGTTCAAAGAGCTGGAAGCGAATATCGTGCGCCAGCGCATCATCCAGGGCGAGCCGCGCATCGACGGTCGCGACAACAAGACCGTGCGCCCGATCAGCGTGGAAGTCGGCGTGCTGCCGAAAGCCCACGGTTCGGCGCTGTTCACCCGTGGCGAAACCCAGGCCATCGGCGTGGCCACGCTCGGCACCACCCGCGACGCCCAGCTGATCGATGCCCTCGAAGGCGAGCGCAAAGACAACTTCATGCTGCATTACAACTTCCCGCCGTACTCGGTGGGCGAGGCCGGCCGCATGAGCAGCCCGGGCCGCCGCGAAATCGGCCACGGCCGTCTGGCGCGCCGCGGTCTGGCCGCGATGCTGCCGTCCGCGGACGCGTTCCCGTACACCATCCGCGTCGTTTCCGAAATCACCGAATCCAACGGCTCCAGCTCGATGGCCTCGGTTTGCGTCGGCAGCCTGGCCATGATGGACGCCGGCGTGCCCCTGCGCGCGCCGGTGGCCGGCATCGCGATGGGCCTGGTCAAAGAGGGCGATCAATTCGCCGTATTGACCGACATCCTGGGCGACGAAGACCATCTCGGCGATATGGATTTCAAAGTGGCCGGTACCGCCAATGGCGTCACCGCGCTGCAAATGGACATCAAGATCCAGGGCATCACCGAGCAGATCATGGAGATCGCTCTGCAGCAGGCGCTGCAGGCGCGTCTGCATATCCTCGGCCAGATGAACCAGATCATCAGCACGCCGCGCGCGCAGTTGTCCGATAACGCGCCGAGCATGGTCACCGTGAAAATCGATGCCGAGAAGATCCGCGATCTGATCGGCAAGGGCGGCGCGACCATTCGCGGCATCTGCGAGGAAACGCAGGCCCAGATCGATATCGACGACGACGGCACCGTGCGCATTTACGGCGTCGACAAGCAGGCGACCGATGCCGCCGTGGAACGCGTGCTGGGCATCACCGCGGAAGCGGAGATCGGCAAAGTGTACGAAGGCACCGTGGCGCGCATCGTCGATTTCGGCGCGTTCGTCACGATCCTGCCGGGCAAGGATGGTCTGGTGCACATTTCCCAGATCTCCAACGAGCGCGTGCAGAGCGTGTCCGACTACCTGAAAGAAGGCCAGCAGGTGAAAGTGAAAGTGCTGGACGTCGATCAGCGCGGCCGTATCAAGCTGTCGATCAAGGACGTGGAGAGCGCCGAGGCGTAAGCGCGGCGACTCAACAGAAGGGGCCTGCGGGCCCCTTTTTTTATGCTTCGCTGCGGCTGGCGCAGCGTGGGAATGGAGAAAAGTTAAGATGCGATGGCGCCGCTGTTATGGCAGCATCGCCGCGACCTGCGGGGCCGCATGAGCCATGCGCGGACTATAACGATAACGGGAGCAGCGGCAATGAACGATAAACCTTTGTCTGGGAAAATCTGCGCCATCACCGGGCCCACCAGCGGTGTCGGGCGCGCCACAGCGCTGGCGTTAGGCGAGCGCGGGGCGCATCTGTTGTTATTGTGCCGCAGCGTGGAAAAAGGCGAAGCGCTGGCGCGGGAACTGCGCGAGCGCGGCGCCGGGGCCCAGGTGGTGCAAACGAACCTGTCTTCGCTGCAATCCGTGGCGCAGGCGGCGGAGCAGGTGCGGACTCTTGCGCCCCGGCTCGATCGGCTGATCAATAACGCGGGGGTGGTCAACAGTGCCCGCCGTGAGTCGGTCGATGGCCTGGAGGAAATGTTCGCGGTCAACCACCTCGCTCACTTCCTGCTGACATTGCGGCTGTTGCCGGCCCTGGAGTCGGCGGAGAATGCGCGCATCGTGCATGTCGCCTCCGGCGCGCATGCGTTTGTGCGCGGCTTCGATTTTGACGATTACAACTGGCGCAGCCGGCGTTATCGCACCTTTGCGGCCTACGGCCACAGCAAGCTGGCCAATATCCTGTTCAACCGCGCCCTGGCGCACCGCCTCGCAGATACGCCGGTGGTGACCAACGCGCTGCATCCCGGCGCGGTGGCAACGGGCATGGGCAGCAACAACGGCACCTTCGGCAGGATCGCGATGCAACTGCTGCGGCCGTTTTTGCTCTCGCCGGAACAGGGTGCGCGCACGTCCGTTTATCTGGCCACGGCGCTGGAAGCGGCGGCCCATCGCGGCGACTATTTCATCAAGTGCAAGCCCGCTCAGCCCAAGCCCTGGGCGCGGGACGACGTGGCGGCCGAGCGCTTGTGGCAGCTGAGCGAGCAATTGCTGGCGGAGCGGGGTCTGGCGCTTTGAATCGCGGCAGAGTCGAGCCTGTCGCGGGGCTCTCCGGGTCGATATAACTTTTGCTGAGGCCCCGTTTTTGAGAAGATTGGCAACCCTGGAACCCGGGCTGCCGGCCCGGGATTCGCATCTGCGCGTTAGCACGACTGTCATCAAACATTGCCATTGGAAGATGGCCTGCCTGAAAACGCGGGCAGCCTGAAACGGGACAAGGGTGCGCGGGAATCGGCGAGCGGGCGCAGCGGGACTGTTTCTACACTTCGCCACAACGGTTCCGCTCTCCTCGGGCATTCAGGCTGGATGAGCAGGCTTTCCAGCCCTGTGTTATCGCCAGCGGTGGGACCGGCTCGCGTCCGGTACGAACTTGCCGATGCGGATGTGCAAATAAGTTGGTGACTCCGGCGGAGTCATCCTGCGGAGCTGATCATGGCCAAAGACAAGTTAGTCATATTCGATACCACCTTGCGCGACGGCGAACAAAGCCCGGGCGCGTCGATGACCCGCGACGAGAAAGTCCGCATCGCCAGGATGTTGGAAAAATTGCGGGTGGATGTCATCGAGGCGGGTTTCGCCATCGCCAGCCCTGGCGATTTCGAAGCCGTGCGCGCGGTGGCCGAGGCGGTCAAGGACAGCACGGTGTGCAGCCTGGCTCGCGCCGGCGACAAGGATATCGACCGCGCCGCGGAGGCTTTGAAGCCCGCCCGCTCTTCGCGCATCCACACATTTATCGCAACGTCGCCGATTCACATGGAATACAAACTGCGCATGCATCCGGAGCAGGTGCTCGAGTGCGCGGTGCTGGCGGTGAAACGCGCGCGCAAATACACCGACAACGTCGAGTTTTCCTGTGAGGACGCATCGCGCTCCGAATTCGATTTCCTGAGCCGCATCATCGAGGAAGTGATTCGCGCCGGCGCCACCACCATCAACCTGCCCGATACGGTCGGTTACGGCGAGCCGGGGCAGTATGGCGCGATGATCGGCCGTCTCATTCAAAATATTCCGAACGCGGATAAAGCGGTATTTTCCGTGCACTGCCACAACGACCTCGGCCTCGCGGTGGCGAACTCGCTGTCGGCGGTTCTGCACGGCGCGCGCCAGGTCGAATGCACCATCAACGGCCTGGGCGAACGCGCGGGCAATGCCTCGCTCGAAGAAATCGTGATGGCGGTGCGCACCCGCGGCGATCTGTTTCCGGTGGAAACGCGCATCGATCCGCTGCACATCGTGCCGACTTCGCGCCTGGTGTCTTCCATCACCGGTTTCCCCGTGCAACCGAACAAGGCCATTGTCGGCGCCAACGCGTTCGCACATGAATCCGGCATTCACCAGGACGGCGTGCTGAAACACCGCGAAACCTACGAAATCATGCGCGCCGAAGATGTGGGCTGGAACGCCAACAAACTGGTGCTCGGCAAACTCTCCGGCCGTGCGGCTTTTAAGGCGCGCCTCGAAGAACTCGGTATCAGTTTTTCCTCGCAGGCGGAGCTCGACGAAGCCTTCGCCCGTTTCAAGGAACTGGCCGACAAGAAGCAGGAAATCTTCGACGAGGATTTGCAAGCTCTGGTCAGCGATGTGGCCGTGCCCGAGGTGGGCGAGAAATATCATCTGCAAGCCCTCGAAGCGTTTTCCAAAACCGGCACTAAACCCGCCGCCACGCTCACCATCGCGGTCGACGGCGCGCCGCAAACGGTCAGCGCCGAAGGCGACGGCCCGGTCGATGCGGCGTTCAAGGCCGTGGAGAAACTGGCGAGCAGCGGCGCGGAAATGAAGCTGTATTCGGTGAATGCGATCACCAGCGGTTCCGATTCGCAAGGCGAAGTGCAAGTGCGCCTGGAGCGCGCCGGTGTCATCGTCAACGGCTCGGGCGCCGACACGGATATCGTGGTCGCTTCGGTAAAGGCTTATCTTGACGCGTTGAACCTGCTATCTGCCGGAGTGGTACGCGCGCACCCGCAGAAGGAAGGCGTGTAAACGCCATGCTGGAGCCCTGGCGTTCCCACTATCTGGATGCGTTGGGCGTCGACGTCTACGTGCCGCGCGTGATCCTGCCCGGCGCGAAGCCGTCGGACGTCTGCGAGTGGGATTGGCCGGAGGACGCGGCCGCGCCGGTATCGGAGGCTCCGGATATTCCGGAAATCGTTGCAACCGCGCCGGTACCGATGACGCCGACGCCGCCTGCGGAGCGCCTGCCGCCGGTGACGGAGGAAACGCGCGCGCCGCGCCGCGAGCCATCGGCGCCGGCCGTCACGCCCGCGCGCGCGGCTCAGGCGGCGATTCCGCGATTTGCCCTGGGCATTGTCTCGGTTGCGGATAGCGGCGTCCTGATCGTCGACGACGCGCCCCCCAACAACGCCGTGCGCGCCGATTACCTGCGTCTGCTCGGCAATCTGTCGTTCGCTCTGCAACGGCGCGCGGGCAACCCGACGCTGGATGTTTTTATCTGGCCGATGGTGAAGAACAATCCGCAGATCGATCAAAGCGAAGGCGCGGCGCGAGAAGCGCTTGCCGCCTACCTGCAGAAGCAGATTCAACAGCAGGCGTTGCAGTCGGTTCTGCTGCTGGGCGGCAACGCCGCGCAGTGGCTGGCGGAATCCGTCCGGCCACCATTGGGCGTCGATATCGCGTGCTCGGTCAGCGGCTGGTCCGCCCTGCGTAATCCCGCGGCGAAGCGCCAGTTGTGGCAGGATCTGCGCCATCTCGCGGCGAAACGATCATGAGCCTTCGCACCCTGCTGGCCGACGACGCCACCGCGTTGTGGGAGCTGGAGTGCCTCGATAATCCCTTTCCCTGGTCTTTGCGCCAATTCGAAGAAAGCTTCGGCTCCGATCATTTTGGTTGGGGCGCGGAGCGCGCGGGGCGGCTGCAAGGGTTCGCTTTGTTGTCACAGATACTCGACGAGGCGACCCTGCTGAACATCGTGGTGCATCCCGAGTTACGACGGCAGGGGCTGGGCCGCAATCTTTTATTGACCGCACTGGCGGGCTTATCGCTGCGCGGTGCGGCGCGTTGCTTTTTGGAAGTGCGAGTCAGCAATGCGCGCGCCATTGCCTTATACCGTTCGCTGGGATTTCGCGTTGACGGCAAGCGCCGCGATTATTATCCCGCGGCCACGGGGCGTGAAGACGCATTGCTGATGAGCCGCGACTTGCCCTATCAAGTTCTGGAGAGTGTGTAATGCGTAGTGTGGAAACCGACTGGTGGCTGATCGACCTGCCCGACGAGTGGGAAGCCGAGCAGGATGAGGAAACCATCGTCATCGGCGACGAGGATGGCGTGGGCGCGCTGGAGATCACCACGCTCGAGCGCAGCGATGAAGACGTCGAGCCCGCCGATGTCCACGAGCTGGCGCAGGCGCTGGTGCCTTCCGACATTGCTGGTGTGCCTGTGCGGATCAACGAGTTCAGCGGCCTGTATTTCGAATACGAGGACGAGGGCGATGCCGTGCGCGAGTGGTTGCTGCGAGACGGCGCTCTTTTGCTGCTGGTCAGTTACAGCTGCGATCTCGACAATCGCGGTTTCGACGACGATGTGGTCGACGAGATTCTCGAAACGCTGCAAGCGAAAAATGTCGCGGCCGGTTGAATCGCCCGGCTTATAAAAATTCCGGGTTGGCGGCACGTTGTTTTCGGCGGCTGCCAACGGGCTTCTGAAAAAGTCTTGTCGTCCCGAGATAAGCATGAAAACAACAAAAAGATGTCAGGCCTTGGTGTGGATTTCTTTTTTGGGGTTGGCGACGGCGGCCGCTGTGGCTGAACCGGTTTCGGGTATTTCTTTCAAGCCCAGTGTGCCGTTTGCCGAGGGCGTCATACCTGACGCCATAAAAAATGAATGTGATTTGCCGAAAACCCTGGCCGATGATGTGATCAAGGCGGCGCAGAAACTCGATGTGCCGCTGAGGGTCAGCGAAGATGAGGCAGACTTCCAGGAGACGAATAAAGTATTGGTCATGGAAATCGCCGAAGCGACCCCGGGCGCTTTCGGCGTCGCTGGTATCGGCAAGGTACCAGCGACATTGAAAGTGACTTTCCAGCTTGTGCAGAACGGCGAAGTGCTGTTGCGCAATACCAAGGATTGCCATACGAAAACCGGCGGCTTCATGGGCATGAATGTCACTGCATGCAGCAGGTTGGAGCACTGCGCCGACAGTACCGCGTTGTTCGTGGTAAGGACTCTGGCCAAACGGGTGGACTTGCTGCCATAAAACCTCATACAGTTATGCCGGCGCTACACGGATGAAGCCGGGGAGCTTCTGAAAATCGCCACGCCTGCCAGCGTGGCGTACAACATCGGCTCGGACGCCGTGCGCGGCGAGCGACCCTTGTTTTCATCGGTTCCCTGATCAATCGGTTCATCGGCAATAATAAGAGGTGGTGTCATGTCGACCAGCTTTCGTAGTTTTCTCCGCCATCAGCAAATCAGCATGGCGATCACCAACGTGGTCTGCAACGGCGCTTTTGCCTGGCTACTGACCGAGGGCGTTTATCTTTCGCTGTGGCAGGGCAAGGGTGCCATCGGTCCGGATCTGCTCGCGACCAGCTTGATACTGGCTTATCTCGTTGCACTCGGTGGCGCGTTCGGTTTGCGCAAAAAACGCGACAGCGGAAAAACTCCCGCGCTGACTGCGCCGCCACATCCCTGGATTGCCAGATTGCCGAGTTCCACCGGCAGGCTGGCGTTGGTCATTGCCGTGCTGGGCACGGTGATTGGCTTGTTGACGGTGGGCGCGCTGTCGCTGCTGGGCCTCGACCCTTTTCCGCGCGATAGCTATATCGTGCTGAAAAGTATTTACGCGGGACTGCTGGCGATGGGCTGCAATTATCTCGTGATCTTCACGGTGCTCGGCGAGACGGCGACGGCTGCGGTCAGCGCACCGGCCCAGTGACACGCACCCGGCGATGGTTTGAGGAGGGAGGCTGGCCATCGCCCCCGTCGGGCGCATCGGGCTTCGGCGAAAAATAATTTTTTGCGGCGAGCAATAATCCCGCGGCAATCAAAGCGAGCGCACCGAGCGAGTCCGCGGGCAATGCTTGGCGCAGGCCGCCGACGCCGATCAGCAGCAGCGCCATGGCGAGGCTCGCTATCGCAACGGCGCGCAGGCTGAAGGTTGGCGCGCGGCTGTCGATGCAGGCCAGCAGCACGCAATTGCTGGCGATCAAGGGCAGCCATGACGCGATGGCGCGAAAACTGTCATAGGCGAACGCGCGCGCGCACAGCGCCACGATGCTGGTGGCAATGGCGATCAATAATGCCGCCACCGGCCAGCGCAGCGTGTCGCTGACGATACAGCGCAGCAGCAGCGCCGCCGATCCCGATAACATTCCGATCAGCACGGTGGCGCAAGCCAGCAGGAAGCCGCTGTACACATCGTTGCTCGCCGGCAGCAGGGGGCACAGGCCGAGCAAGGCGATCAGTGCCGGATTAAAACGATGGCTGTTTTTAGTCATGCGTTTTATCTCTCAACAATTCCGCTCGATGATCCGCAACGTATTGCAGCGCGTTGTGCAGGGCATGGGTTACGGCTCGTGAGGTGATGGTCGCGCCGGTGATCTGATCGAATTGGCCGCCATCGTTTTTCAGCCGCCATTGTTCGCCGGTGGGATTCGAAAGCGATTTTCCGAGAAACTGCCGGAGCCAGGGGCTTTTTTCGGGCTCGATGGCATCGCCGATGCCGGCGGTTTCGTTGTGGCGCACGACGCGCACATTGTCGACGTGGCCATTGCGTGACACTGCCACCAGCAGTTCGATATCGCCGTGAAAACCGTCGCGGGCCACGACCGGCACGATCACCGCCGCGACACGTCCATCGATGCGCGCCAGATAAATGTGTTCCGGCGCGCGCAGCCCCAGTAATGCGCTGTTGTTACTGATGCCATCCGCTTCGAGTGAGGCGCGCGTCGCCAGCGGCAAGCTGAGCGTGTCCAGCAGCACGCGCTCCCGCTCGTGTTGGATGTTCTCGCCAACGCGGGTCCGGGTTGCCAGATCGATACCCGTCAACAGCAACGCGCCTGCCGCGGCCAGCAACGGCAATAACAGCCATTTGCGCGCGCCGCCCGTCATGGCGCATCGCCTTTTTCCGGAACTTTGGGGATTGCCTTATCAGCTTGCCGCAGCGCGGGGCAACGATCCAGCAGCGGAGCGACGGCATTCATCAACAAGACCGCGAAGGCGATGCCGTCGGCGTAATGACCGCCGGCGCGTATCGCGAAAATCAACGCGCCGATCAGCGCGCCATAAATCATGCGGGCGCGCAGCGTCGCCGGCGCTGTCACCGGATCGGTCGCCACGAAAAAAGCGCCGAGCATGGTGGCGCCGCTGAAGCAGTGATACAGCGGTGAGCCGGCGGAATTGGAACTGCCGTTGTCATAGAACAACGCGGCCAGCAGTGCCAGCGTGGCGAGCAGGCATGCCGGCGTGTGCCAGGTGAAAATTTTCTGCTGCAATAAAAACAAACCGCCGGCCAGAAAGGCGAGATTGATCCATTCCCAGTCTTTGCCGCCCCAGCTGCCGAATTGGGCATGGGCGCGCCACCACTCATCGACGGTGAACCCACGGTTCTGTTTGAAAACGTCGAGCGCGGTGGCCATGGTGGCTCCGTCGAACGACGCGTTCGGCGCCGGCCAGTGCGTCGCCACGAACGAAGGAAATAAAACCAGGACAAGGGCGTACCCCGCCATCGCGGGATTGAAAACATTGTGTCCCAGGCCGCCATAAGCATGCTTGGCGAGCAGGATCGCGCTCGCGGACGCGATCAATAGAATCCACCAGGGCGTGAGTGGCGGGAGCGCCAGCCCCAGCAGTATTGCGGTGATCAGAACGCTGCCATCCTGCCGGCGCAGCGGTAGTGCCTGCTGCCGTTGATATTGCGCGAGCAGTTCGAAGGCGACGGAGAACAAAACGGTTTGCAGCAGATTGGTCAGGACGCCGATGCCCAGGAGCGCAATGCTGGTCGCCACGCCGGGCAACATGGCCAGCACCACGCGCAGCATGAAATGCTGCGTGTCGGATTTTTTTTGAGGGCTGGATGCGGTCGGCATAGTCGATGATTTCAATGTAGTGTCATGGCTTCAATGTAGTGTCATGGTTTCAATATAGTGTGATGGTTTCAATAGAGATGCGATGGATTCAATGTTGCCGAGGCGGTGTTTGCTGCGCAATTTTTTTTGCCTTGGCCCGGGCAATCGCCGCGCGGATTTCATCCTGCTTGCTCAGTGGCGCCGGCGACTGTTGTTCCGGCGTTTCCTCGGTAATCGTAACTGCAACGGCTGGAATGAGGCGCGCGGCTCGCCGCTGCTCGCGCTCGGCGGCGTCGCGTTGCTGGCGAAGCTGAAAGGCTTCGAAGCGCGCCTTGTAGCGTACAGCGGTTTGTTGCTGTGTTTGCGCCTGTTTCAGTTCTGCCTTGGCCTGCTGGAAATAATCGACCAGAGGAATATGGCTGGGGCAAACCACTTCGCAGGCGCGGCATTCGATGCAGGTGTCGAGCGCATGCGAAGACAGTTGTTCGCGATCGTTCCTGCGCGCGAAATAATAGAGTTGCTGCGGCAACAGGGAGACCGGACATTCCGGCGCGCACAAACCACAGCGGATGCAGGCCAGCGCGGGTTGTTCCGGTGCGCGCGGCGCTGCGGCGGGTAATGGCCGCATTTCGATGCAGTCGACCGGGCAGGGTTCGACGCAGAGATCGCAGCCGGTACATTCATCGGCGATCACCGTGTGCATGTATTTGGCGGCGCCGACGATGGCATCCACCGGGCAGGCCTGGATGCATTTGGTGCAGCCGATGCATTCCGCTTCGCGGATGAATGCAACCGCCTTGGGTTTCGCTTCGCCATCGAGTGGCAACGTCGCGGCATTCAGCAGTTGCGCCAGCGTGTCGATGGTGGCATCGCCGCCGGGGGGGCAGCGGTTGATGGCTTCGCCGTCGGCGATGGCCTGCGCGTAAGGGCGGCAGCCGGCGTAGCCGCATTGGCCGCACTGGGTTTGCGGCAACAACGCGTCGATCTGTTCGATCAGGCGATCGTTATCGGCTGCGGGCTTGTGCAGATAACGCAGCGCCAACGCCAGCGTCGTACCCGTCGCACCGAAAGCGATGCCCGCATTGAACAGGGCGGTAATATCCATCAGCACACCTTCACAGCAGGCCCGCCAGGCCTGAGCAGGCCAGCGTGAGCAGGCCGGCGCTGATCATGTCGAGCGCGGCGCCACGCAAACATTTCGGCGTGTCCGCGCCGGCGTTGCGTTCGCGCAATGCCTGGAAGATTACGAGTAAAAAGGCGAAGCCCACGCCGTAGATCGGCGCGCGTATGCAAATGCTTGGCAGAGTCGCATCGGGCAAGGTCAGCAGCAGCAATAACGTGTTGGTGATGATGAGCGGCAGATGATGGCCGTGGTCGGGAAAGAAACGCGGCCGGCGTTGGCGCAGCAGCATTTCCGCAATCTGCGCCACGGGCGCGGCGATTAATGCCGCACTCAACAGCTGCAGCTCGCCGAGCCCTGCGGGCTGCAAAACGAAATGTTTTAGCAACCAGTCCAGCGGCGCCGCGACCGACAGAGCCAGGGCCGTGGCGGCGCCGAGGCCGATGGCTTCGGCGACGCTTCTGACCGGACGCAAACCGATGTATTGCGCGATCACAAAATTGTTGAGCAGGAGCACACCGGTCAACAGAGGCGAAAACTGTGTCATGGCGTGATGAAATCTCCCGATGCGATTATTTCACCTGCATGCCGGGCTCGGCGCCGCTGTCCGGCGACAGCAAAAAGATATCCTTGCCGCCGGGGCCGGCCGCCAGCACCATGCCTTCGGACATGCCGAATTTCATTTTGCGCGGCTGCAGGTTGGCGACCATCACGGTCAGCCGCCCGATCAGTTGTTCCGGCGCATAGGCCGATTTGATACCGGCGAAAACCTGGCGTTGCGAATCGCCCAGACTCAGCGTCAGCTTCAACAATTTATCCGCGCCTTCGACGTGCTCGGCATTGACGATCTGCGCCACGCGCAAATCGACTTTCAGAAAATCGTCGATGGAAATCGTCGACGGATTTTCCAGCGTTTTCTCCGTCGTTTTTTCCTGCTGGGCGCTACCTTGTTCGGCGGCGGCCGGTTGCAGCGATTCGCGGTTTGCCGCAACGAGCGCGTCGATTTGCTTTTGCTCGACGCGGACCATCAGATGCTGATAGGGATTTATGCGTTCCGGCACGCTCGCTAGATCGTTCCAGTTGAAGCCGCGTGTCATTCCAAACAGCTCCGTGGCCACGCGCGCAGCGATTCTCGGCAGAACCGGCTGCAGGAGCACGGTGAGTACGTAGAAGCCGTGCAGCGCCTTCGAGCAGATATCATGTAGTTCCGCGCGTTTGGTTTCATCTTTGGCAAGATTCCACGGAGCAGTCTGGGCGATTTCTGCATTGATCCGATCGGCGATGGCCATGATTTCGCGCAGCGCTTTGCCGTAATCGCGTGCATCGAAAGATTCGGCCACCGTGACACCCTGTGCAACAGCTCCCTCCAATAGAGGTTTGATCGCGTCGACATTTATTTTGCCGTCGAAGAATTTGGTGATGAAGCCAGCACAGCGACTCGCAATGTTGATGTATTTTCCGATCAGGTCTGAATTGACGCGTGCCACGAAATCCTCGAGGTTGAGGTCGATGTCCTCCATCGTGCCATTGAGTTTCGCGGCGAAGTAATAACGCAGCCATTCCGGATTGAGGCCGACATCGATATACGATTGCGCGGTGATGAACGTGCCGCGGCTCTTCGACATCTTCGCACCGTCGACGGTGAGGAAGCCGTGGGCGTTGATTTGCGTCGGCGTGCGATAGCCGGAATTTTCCAGCATGGCCGGCCAGAACAGCGCGTGGAAATACAGGATGTCCTTGCCGATGAAGTGGACCATTTCGGTGCCGGCGGCGCGGGCTTTTTCCGCATCGAGGAACGCGGCTTCGTCGATATCGCGGCCGAGCGCTTTTTGCTTCTGCACATAATTGCGGAAGCTGCCGAAGTAACCCACCGGCGCGTCGAGCCACACGTAGAAAAACTTATTATCCGTGCCGGGAATGCGGAAGCCGAAGTACGGCGCGTCGCGCGAAATATCCCAGTCGGATAATTTGTTGTCGCCGGGTTCGCCCAGCCACTCTTTCATTTTGTTGGCGGCTTCGGGCTGCAGCACGCCCGAACCCTGGGTGAACAAGCGCAGGAATTCTTCGCAGCGCGCGGCGGACAATTTGAAAAAATAATGTTCGGAGGCTTTGCGCACCGGCGCCGCGCCGGACACCGCCGAATAAGCATTTTTCAAATCGGTGGGCGCGTAGGTGGCGCCGCACACCTCGCAGGAATCGCCGTATTGATCCTTGGCGCCGCATTTCGGGCACTCGCCCTTGATGAAGCGGTCCGGCAAAAACATTTCCTTCACCGGATCGTAGAACTGTTCGACTTCGCGGCGCGCGATCAGGTCGCTCCGTTCGAGCTGGGTGTAAATGTTCTCGCAAAACCACTGGTTCTCAGACGAGTCGGTTTCGTAGTAATTGTCGAAGCTGACCATGAAGCCGCCCAGCGCGCCGGCGTCGCCACTGCTCTGCCATTGTTGCTGTGCCGCGAAGCCGCCGAAGAAATCGCGCACGTGTTCCTGCAGCACGCGGTCGACCAGCTGGCGCGTGGTGATGCCTTCTTTTTCCGCGCGCAGCATGATCGGCGTGCCGTGCTGGTCGTCCGCGCCCACATAGTGCACTTCGTGGCCGCGCATGCGCTGGAAGCGCACCCAGATATCCGTCTGGATGTATTCGACGAGATGGCCCAGGTGAATGGCGCCATTGGCGTAGGGCAGGGCGCTGGTGACCAGAATCCGGCGATGCGGGCGTTGCATGGAATGGGGTTCCTTAAAAACTCGCGGGAAATGCGTGGAAAGCGCGATACTATAGCGAGTTTGGACCCCTTTTTCATTAGATGGGGCGGGCTTTGCCCCGGCTCATCCCACCGCTGAACATCCGAATGTACCAGGAGTTTTCATGTCTTCCATTAACCGGCAACAGGTAGAACAGGCGCTGCGCGGCTGGCGCGATCCGCATCTCGACAAGGATTTGCTGCTGTGCGGTGCGGTCGAGGATATCGCGATCGACGGCGCGCGCGTGCGCATCCGTGTTGTGCTGGGCTATCCCGCGGCCAGCGTCGCCGAATCGATGCGCGCCAGCATTGCCGAGGCGGTGGCGCAACAAGTGCCCGGCGCGGAGGTCGAGGTCGCGCTGAGCTGGCGCGTCGAGGCGCGCAAGGCCCAGCAGAATCTGCCGAACATGCAGTCCGTGAAGAATATTATCGCGGTGGCTTCGGGCAAGGGCGGCGTCGGCAAGTCGACCACGGCGGTGAATCTGGCGCTGGCCCTGGCGGCGGAAGGCGCGCGCGTGGGCCTGCTCGACGCGGATATCTACGGCCCGAGCCAGCCGTTGATGCTGGGAGTGCCCGAGGGCGAGCGCCCCGCGCAGCGCGGTTCGCAGATGCTGGAGCCGATCATGGCGCACGGCCTGCAAACCATGTCGATCGGTTATCTGCTGACCGAGAATACGCCGGTGGTGTGGCGCGGACCGATGGTCAGCGGCGCTCTGCAGCAGCTGCTGAACCAGACCGCCTGGGACGATCTCGATTATCTGGTTATCGACCTGCCGCCGGGCACCGGCGATATTCAACTGACGCTGGCGCAAAAAGTGCCGGTGGCGGGCGCGGTCATCGTCACCACGCCGCAGGACATCGCGCTGCTGGATGCGAAAAAAGGCATCGAGATGTTCCGCAAGGTCGATGTGCCCGTGCTCGGTATCGTCGAAAACATGGCTGTGCACATCTGCTCGAATTGCGGTCACGCGGATCATCTGTTCGGCAGCGGCGGCGGTGAGTCCATCGCCGGCGAATACGGCGTGCCCCTGCTGGGTTCTTTGCCGCTGTCGCGCTCGATCCGCGAGCAGGCCGACGGTGGTAATCCGACCGTGGCGGCCGAGCCCGCTGGAGCGGTGGCGGCGATTTACCGCGAGGTCGCACGGCGCATGACCGCGTATCTGGCGATGCGCGAGCGTCAACAGGGCGCTGTTTTCCCGAATATCGTGATCAAAAACGATTGATCGTGGCGCGGGCTCCCCGCGAGCCCGCTGAGTTCAACGCCGTTGCGCGCATTGTTCCGCAACGGCTTCGAGCCGCTCCATCCAGCTTTTCAGTAGCGGATCGAAAGCGTCGAGCAGGCCGGCGTCCGCGCGTTTCAGCATGGCGAACAGGCCATAAAGGGCCGCGTCCGCCAGCGTTGCGTTCTCGCCAACAATGAACGGCTTGTGCCCAAGGCTGGCGCAGGTCGGCAACAGCGGCTCGCGGGCACGAGCCAGCAGCGAACCCTGAGTTTTTCGCCAGTCGTCGACACAAGCCGCGCCGAACTTGCGTTCCTTGATGAAGGTCAGCAGCGCGCGTTCGTTCGGCTGGGTAAAAATCCGGTCGCGAACCAGCGGCGAGGCGATGCGGAACAGCACGTCTTCCAGCAGGCTGTCGCACCAATCCGCGTAAGCCCAGATCGGGCCTTCCCACGCAACCGGCACTAAATTCGCACTTCCGTTATTACCGTGCCGGATTCCAGCGCCAACACCGGCATCTGCATGTAGCCGCCGGTCAGGGCGACCAGTTCCGAGCGGTCGGTCGATGGCCGCGTACGCAAGGCCGCTCAGATCCAGCGCCATCTGGGTTTGCGGGTATAACCGCCGTATTCGAAGCGATAGAGTTTCAGCACGATTGCTTCCCGATCAATCTGTGCGGGCAATCTAACCGGCGCCGGGCGCGGCATCCATCGTGACGTGGACGTTCGCCGCCAACCGGGCGCTATCGTTGTTCGTTGGCGCGGTGGCAGACGCGGGCTTGCGCGATTGGCAGCGCGAGGGACTGCCGCTATGATGTGCGCTCGCTGAAAACCGGGGGTGGCGCATGAGCATCAAATCGGACAACTGGATCCGCCGCATGGCTGAGCAGGAGGGCATGATCGAGCCCTTCGAGCCGGAACAGGTGCGCTATGGCCAGCACGGCCGCGTGATTTCCTTCGGGACTTCCAGCTACGGCTACGACGTGCGCTGCGCCGACGAATTCAAGGTTTTTACCAATATCTATTCCGCCACGGTGGACCCGAAAGCCTTCGACGAAAAAAGCTTCGTCGACATCAAGGGCGACTTCTGCATCATTCCGCCGAACTCTTTCGCGCTGGCTCGCACCATCGAATATTTCCGCATTCCGCGCTCGGTATTGACGATTTGCCTGGGTAAATCGACGTACGCGCGCTGCGGCATCATCGTCAACGTGACGCCGCTGGAACCGGAATGGGAGGGGCACGTCACGCTGGAGTTCTCCAACACCACTAACCTGCCGGCGAAGATTTACGCGAACGAGGGCGTGGCCCAGATGCTGTTTTTCGAGTCGGACGAGATTTGCTCGGTGAGCTACAAGGATCGCGGCGGTAAATACCAGGGCCAGAAAGGTGTAACGCTGCCGAAAACCTGAGACGTTTCTGGAGAAGCGACTGCGTTTGCCGGTGCCGCGATGGAATTCGGCTCGCTCCGGCTGCGCTCGCTATGTTGTTTCTCGAATATGTTGTGCCGCGAATACTTTCTTTCTGGGAATACGTCGTTCTGTTTGGGAACACGTTGTTCTGTGAATCTATTTCTCTGGGAATAGATGGTTCCGTGAAAGAGATCGGCGCCGGCAGGACGTTCGGCCGACGCTTTAATCCGTGTTATTTTCCTGTCACCGTGGCGCCGCCGACCGTGGCCTTGACCAAGTTGAGAGAAATAATATCGTCGCCCTCGTGCTGATCCAGGCGCACCAGCAGGCAGTTCCAGTCCGCGGCCAGCCAGATCATGGTGTCCTTGCCGTCGAGTTTATCCGGGCGGAACTGGCGCAGATGAATGGTGTTGAGCGAGCCCGCCGGCGTGCTCAGCGTTTCGCGG
>Ga0153956_1000918_pt1 | contig 29369 bp, 28 predicted proteins | sample TSFL040MetaG_FD_104704 | JGI IMG/M metagenome (GOLD analysis project Ga0153956, IMG submission 104704) | Attine ant fungus gardens microbial communities from Florida, USA - TSFL040 MetaG | ecosystem: Host-associated > Fungi > Mycelium > Unclassified | place: USA: Florida, Wekiwa Springs... | reverse complement strand
GTGTCAGGAAGGTCCACGTGCGCTAACACACGGACCCCAAAGGAATCAGTTACAGATCCCTTCCTGACACCTCCGGAGGCATTTGAGAAGGACCAACCCGATCTATATCAGCAAGGCTCGACGAAGGAGAGACGAAGCTGGACCACCGAATCAAACCCGGCGGTTAGCATGATCTACGTCACATAACGAATTGATTACGGGCCGACAACAGCTTGGTGGAGTGGGCTTTGACCTGCGACAACGCAGACCGTTCCTGGTGGTTTGAGAAGAACCAGCGATGAAAACACCCGGGAGCGTCAGGGGTGACTCGGCGGGTAAGAGCGGTTACGGTACATCTCCGGGTGTATCGAAAATTATCCGTTCGATCCGCCTTTCCTCACCCGTAGCGCCTAGCTCCATCCAACGGGCGAGGAAAACCACAAATACCTGATGGATGGAGGCGGGGGACCCACGGGGTCCGCCGAGAGCGGCCCTGAGGCCCTAACCGGCCTCTCGGGGTGAAGCCGACGACGCACCGTGTGCGCCAAGGCCGGGCAGTCCCCCCCTGTCCGAACCCGACGCTGACCTCGCAGGCGTAGACAGAGAGGAATTCACCACCGTATGAGTGGACGGCATCGCAAGCCCACCCAATCGAACGTCAACATCGCCAAAATCGCTTTCACCGGAGCTGTAATCGGTGGCGGCAGCCTGGCCCTCGCCGGGACCGCAGCCGCGGCTACCGATGACGAATGGGACCACGTAGCCCGGTGCGAATCCGGCAACAACTGGGGCATCAACACCGGTAACGGCTACCAGGGCGGGCTGCAGTTCTCGCCGAGCACCTGGAGCGCGCACGGTGGTGGCAAGTACGCCCCGTCGGCACACCTGGCCAGCCGCGAGCAGCAGATCGCGATCGCTGAGCACGTGCTGGCAACCCAGGGCCGCGGCGCCTGGCCGGTCTGCGGCCGCGGGCTGTCCGGCGCATCGCAGCGTGAGGTTCCGGCAGCGCCGCCGGCCGACGCCCCCATCGACAACCCGGACGTCAACGGCGAGACCGTGGCCATGGACAACCCGATGGCTCCCCCGCCCGCGCCCGAGCCCGCACCGTGGTGGGCTCCGGCCCCCGAGGTTCCGGCTCCCGCCGAGGGCGCCGCACCGGCCGCTCCCGCCGGCTGGTTCCCCGAAGCTCCGGCTCCCGAGGCTCCGGCTCCCGAGGCCCCGGCCCCGGTCACCGAGGACCTTCCGCCTGCTCCCGAAGCTCCGGCACCGGAGGCTCCGGCTCCCGCGGCCCCGGCCCCGATCGCCGAGGATGTCCCGCCGCCGGCCCCCGAGGCTCCCGCGCCTTGGTGGAACCCGGAGGCTCCGGCACCCGAAGCCCCGGCGCCCGGCGACGAGGTGGCTCCGGCTCCCGCGCAGGACGGCAACCGGCAGGAAGCGGTCTCGGTCGGCTTCCACCAGCAGCTGTGGCAGGCCGTTCGGTCGGAGAACATCAGCGGCAACGACGCGCTCGACGCGTTCGCGCAGCAGCCCAGCCGGGTTATGTAACGCATTCCTACGAAAAACGGGGGCCGGATCACCGGCCCCCGTTTTTTGTGTCTGCGCGGCCATCAGGCCGAGCCGACCCACTCCTCGGTGTCGTCGGCGAAGAACTGGTGCTTCCACACCGGCAGCCGCGCCTTGATGGTGTCGACGAGCAGCGCGCAGGCCTCGAAGGCCTCCCGGCGGTGATCGGCCGCCACGGCGGCCACCAACGCGGCGTCACCGATGTGCAGCACACCGATCCGGTGGCTGGCCGCCAAGGCGCGGACCCCGACGGCCTGCTCAGCGACCTCGGCCAGCACTTCGGCCATCACCTGCTGCGCCGACGGGTGCGCGGAGTACTCCAGCCTTCGCACCTGCCGGCCGTGGTCGTGGTCGCGGATCATCCCGACGAATCCCACGATCGCTCCCGCGGCCCGGTGGCCGACCAGCTCCTCGTGTTCGGACAGCACGATGGGCTGCTCGGTGATCGCGGCCCGCAGGATCAGCGCACCGGGGGCCGTCACCGGTGGTCTCCACCGGCGAGCTGGTCCAAGGCGTGATCCAGGACGTCGGCGAGCACGCCAAGCCCGTCGCGCACCCCACCGGATGACCCGGGCAGGTTGACGATCAGGCTGCGACCGGCCACCCCGCACACGCCACGGGACAGTACCGAGGTCGGCACCTTCGGCAGTCCGGACCGGCGGATGGCGTCGGCCAGGCCGGGAATCTCGTAGTCGAGCACCGCCGTCGTCTGCGCTGGGGTGTCGTCGGTCGGCGAAATACCGGTGCCGCCGGAGGTGATGATCAGGTGCACCCGGTCGGCCGCCGCGGCGCGTAGGGCGACTCCGACCGGCTCGCCGTCGGGCACGACTTCAGGCTGCACCGGTGCGAAGCCGCGCTGTTGCAGCCAGTCGGCGATGATCGGCCCGGTGCGGTCGGTGTACACCCCCGACGACGCTCGGGTGGAAGCGATGATGATTCGGGCGGTCCGGGCGCTCACGAGCGCTCCCAGGCCCCGGTACGGCCGCCGTCCTTGCTCAGCACCCGAATGTTGTCGATGACGGCGGCGCGGTCCACGGCCTTGATCATGTCGTAGAGGGTCAGGGCCGCCACGCTGACCGCGGTCAGCGCTTCCATCTCGACCCCGGTGCGGTCAGTGGTGCCCACGGAGGCGGTGATGTCGATCTGGGATTGGCCGATGGTGAAGTCCACGTCGACTCCGGTCAGAGCCAGTTGATGGCAGAGCGGGACCAGATCGCTGGTGCGTTTGGCGGCCATGATGCCGGCCACCCGTGCGGTCGCCAGCGCGTCACCCTTGGGCAGTCCGCCGGCCGAGATCAGCTGGATCACTTCGGCGGTGGTGCGCAGCACGCCACCGGCGACCGCTACACGCTTGGTGGTCGCCTTGGCGCTGACGTCGACCATGTGGGCCGCGCCTCGGTCGTCGAGGTGTGAGAGCGGCCCGGTCATGGCGTCACCGCTACCGGTTGACGACGGTGACCGGATGCACGTAGGGCAGCTCTTCGGACGGCAGCGGGAACACGAGGTCCCCGAACGGCGACAGTGCGCCAGTCCGATCGGTGCGCAGCTCGCTGACGGCGGGTTCGCCGTCGGTCTGCGGCCAACCGTTGTCGACGTACCGGTTCTTGTTGTCCTGGTTTCCAGCCACGGATTCATTCTGACAGGTCGCGATCGACGACGTTCACCGGTTGGGCCTTACGCTGGTCGTCGATGACCGAACGCGCCCGGGGTGTCCCACTGGGGTCGTGGCTGGCCGACCTGCCCGACGTGGATCTGATCCGGCTTCTGAAGCTACGGCCCGACCTCGCCCAACCACCGCCGGGCAGCATCGCCGCGCTGGCGGCGCGGGCCCAGGCCCGCCAGTCGGTTCGGGCTGCCACCGACGAGCTGGATTTCCTGCGGCTCGCCGTCCTCGATGCGCTGCTGGAATTGCATGCCGACGGCAGCGGTGTGCCGGTCGCCGATCTGCTGGCCCTGCTCGGCGAGCGCACCCCCGCCGACGCGGTGACCGAGGCGTTGGCCGACCTGATCGAGCGGGGCTTGTGTTGGGGTTCGACCGGACCGGACGGCGTGCTGCGCATCGCCGCCGAGGCGGGCGCCGGTCTGCCCTGGCATCCGGGTCAGGTGACCCGCGAAGATCCGGCACAGGACGATGGGCACTTCGCTGCGCTGCACGGGGCCATCGCCGATCTGGACACTCCGCAGCGTGACCTGCTGGACAAGCTGCTGACCGGCTCCCCGATCGGGCGCACCCGCGACGCCGCCCCCGACGCACCCCCGGAGCGTCCGGTGCCGCGGCTGCTGGCGGCCGGACTGCTGCGTCGCGTCGACGACGAGACGGTGATCCTGCCGCGGCTCGTCGGTCAGGTGCTGCGGGGCGAGCAGCCCGGCCCGGTCGCGTTGCACGAGCCCGACCCGGTGGTGTCGCAGACCACCGCGGCCGATGTCGACGCGGCGGCCGCCGGTGCGGTGATCGACGTGTTGCGCGAACTCGACGTGATCCTCGCCAATCTGGGTGAAACGCCGGTACCGGAGCTGCGCAGCGGCGGGCTGGGTGTGCGCGAGGTCAAGCGACTGGCCAAGGCCACCGGGGTCGACGAGATCCGGCTGGGCCTGCTGCTTGAGGTCGCCGCGACCGCCCGGCTGATCGCGGCCGATTTTCCCGACCCGGCGAGCGTCGACCAACGGGACTGGCCCGACGCCGACGGACCGTACTGGGCGCCGACGGTGCTCGCCGACCGGTTTGCCGAGCAGTCCGCCGCGGAACGCTGGCATCTGCTGGCCGCCACATGGCTGGATCTGCCGGCCCGGCCGAGTCTGATCGGCAGCCGCGGCGCCGACGGCAAACCCCGGGCGGCGCTGTCCACCCCGCTGTTCTCCACCGCCGCCCCGCTGGATCGCCGGCTGCTGCTGGGCATGCTCGCCGAGTTGCCCGCCGGCGCCGGGGTCGACACCGTGACCGCGTCGCAGGCGCTGATCTGGCGGCGGCCGCGCTGGGCCAACCGGCTACAGCCCGGACCGGTGGGCGAACTGCTCGACGAAGCGCACGCCCTGGGCGTGCTGGGCCGCGGCGCACTCAGCTCCCCCGGCCGGATTCTGCTGGCCGCCGGCGCCGACGGCGCTGCCTCCGACGCCGATGTTGCCGCCGCGGTGGCCGCGATGGCCAAGGCGTTGCCCGAACCGATCGACCACTTCTTGGTGCAGGCCGACCTGACCGTGGTGGTGCCGGGGCCGCTGAAACGTGAACTCGCCGAGGAGTTGGCCGTGGTGGCCACCGTGGAATCGGCCGGCGCCGCAATGGTCTACCGGGTCTCCGAACAGACCATCCGGTCCGCCTTGGACGTGGGCCGCACCGGTGCCGGGCTGCGGGCGTTCTTCGAGACGCACTCCAAGACCCCGGTGCCGCAAGGGCTCAGCTATCTGATCGACGACGTCGCGCGGCGCCACGGCCAGCTGCGGATCGGATTGGCGGCCTCGTTCGTGCGCTGCGAGGATCCCGTACTTCTGGCCCAGGCGGTCGCCGTTCCGGCCGCCGAGGCGCTGGGCCTGCGGCTGCTGGCCCCGACGGTGGCGGTGGCACAGGCTCCGCTAGCCGATGTGCTGGCGGCGCTGCGCGATGCCGGTTTCGCCCCGGCCGCCGAGGACGCCACCGGAACGATCGTCGACATCCGGCCGCGCGGGATGCGGGTGCACACTCCCGCGGAGCGTCGCGGACACCGTCCGCACGCCGGCCCCGGTGACGACAGCCTGACCGCGCTGGTGCGGGTGCTGCGCACGGTGACGTCGGCGCCGTTCGACAACATCCGGCTGGATCCGGTGACCGCGATGATCATGCTCAAGCGCGCCGCGCTGGAGCGGGCGACGGTGATGATCGGCTACGTCGACGCCGCCGGGGTGGCCACCCAGCGCGAAGTGGCCCCCACCCAGGTGCTGGGCGGCCGGCTGGTGGCGTTCGATTCGACGTCGGGGCAGATGAAGGATTTCGCGATCCACCGCATCACGTCGGTGTCGTCGGCCGGTGAAGACACCTAGCGCCGGGCGCGGTGTCCGAGCTCTCGCCGATAATGGGCCCCATGCGCGCTGCCGACGATGCAGAGCGCCAGCGATGAGGAGGAGCAGCGCCATGAGCGGAGTCGACGGGCCGTTGATCGTCCAATCCGACAAGACCGTGCTGCTCGAGGTCGACCACGAACTGGCCGGTTCGGCGCGTGCTGCCATCGCGCCGTTCGCCGAGCTCGAGCGCGCCCCGGAGCACATCCACACCTACCGCATCACCCCGCTGGCGTTGTGGAACGCCCGAGCCGCCGGCCACGACGCCGAGCAGGTGGTCGACGCCTTGGTCAGCCATTCCCGGTACGCGGTCCCCCAGCCGCTGCTGGTCGACATCGTGGACACCATGGCGCGCTACGGGCGCCTGCAGCTGGTGAAGAGCCCGGTGCACGGCCTGACCCTGGTGAGCCTGGATCGCGCGGTGCTCGAGGAGGTGCTGCGCAACAAGAAGATCGCGCCGATGCTCGGTGCCCGCCTCGATAACGACACCGTCGTGGTGCATCCCAGTGAGCGCGGCCGGGTCAAGCAGATGCTGCTCAAGATCGGCTGGCCGGCAGAGGATCTGGCGGGTTACGTCGACGGCGAGGCCCATCCGATCGACCTGGCCCAGGACGGCTGGCAGCTGCGCGACTATCAGGAGATGGCCGCGGATTCGTTCTGGTCGGGCGGTTCGGGCGTGGTGGTGTTGCCCTGCGGCGCCGGCAAGACGCTGGTCGGTGCCGCGGCGATGGCCAAGGCGAAGGCCACCACACTGATCCTGGTCACCAACACCGTCGCGGGCCGACAGTGGAAACGTGAACTGGTGGCGCGCACATCGCTGACCGAAGAGGAGATCGGCGAATACTCCGGTGAGCGCAAGGAGATCCGGCCGGTCACCATCGCCACCTATCAGGTGATCACCCGGCGCACCAAGGGTGAATATCGGCACCTGGAGTTGTTCGACAGCCGCGACTGGGGACTGATCATCTACGACGAGGTGCACCTGCTGCCCGCGCCGGTGTTCCGGATGACCGCCGATCTGCAGTCCCGGCGCCGCCTCGGATTGACCGCGACGCTGATCCGCGAGGACGGCCGCGAGGGTGACGTGTTCTCGCTGATCGGGCCCAAGCGTTACGACGCACCGTGGAAGGACATCGAGGCGCAGGGCTGGATCGCCCCAGCCGAATGCATCGAGGTGCGGGTCACCATGACCGAGAGCGAGCGGATGACGTACGCGGTCGCCGAACCCGAGGAGCGCTACAAGCTGTGCTCGACGGTGCACTCCAAGATCGCGGTAGTGCGCTCGATCCTCAAGCAGCATCCGGGCGAGCAGACCCTGGTGATCGGCGCCTATCTCGACCAGCTCGAAGAACTCGGCGAGCAGTTGAACGCCCCGGTGGTCCAAGGCTCGACGCGTACCGCCGAGCGCGAGAAGCTGTTCGACGCCTTCCGCCGCGGCGAGATCTCCACACTGGTGGTGTCCAAGGTCGCCAACTTCTCCATCGACCTGCCGGAAGCCTCGGTGGCCGTGCAGGTCTCGGGCACCTTCGGATCCCGGCAAGAGGAGGCCCAACGGCTGGGCCGGTTGCTGCGCCCCAAAGCCGACGGCGGCGGCGCGGTGTTCTATTCGGTGGTCGCCCGCGACAGCCTGGACGCCGAATACGCCGCACACCGGCAGCGGTTCCTGGCCGAGCAGGGCTACGGCTACATCATCCGCGACTCCGACGACCTACTGGGCCCGGCAATCTAAAGGCGACGCACCGCGTTCGCGGCGATCTGAGCCCCGGCGGCGCGGCTCACCGCCCGCAGACGTCGGCGGGTAAGAGCAGCATCACCGGCCACAGGGCCACCGAGGTCACCGTCGCGACTTCGTAGACGCTGGACGGCGGGATGCCGTACTGCCGCTCGGCCTGCACTTGGAGGCGTTCGACGCCGTCGGGATGCAGGAACAGCCACACCACGCCGGCGATCACATAGACCAGGCCGCACCACAGCCCTGCCTCGATCAGCGCCCCGACACTCACCTGGCGGTCCAGGAAACGCAGAATCCCCCGAAACCGCGGGGTCTCGGGGGATTCCACGTTGTCCAGCTGACTAGAGCAGCGACGCCGGCGGGTTGAACCGGTCGCCGTAGGTGGCAGCCAGTTCCTTGGCCCGCGCCACGAAGGCGGCCTTGCCGCCCGGGTAGCCGGTGATGAACTGCGCGGTGCCACCGGTCCAAGCCGGGAAGCCGATGCCCATGATCGCGCCGATGTTGGCGTCGGCCGTCGAGGTCAGCACGCCCTCGTCGAAGCATTTCTGGGTTTCCAGCACCTCGGCGAAGAGCATCCGGTCGATCATGTCCTGCAGCGGCGGGGTGGAGCTTCCCGACTTGAACGTCTCCCGCAGGCCCGACCACAGACCGGTGCGCTTGCCGTCGACGTACTCGTAGAAACCGGCACCCTTCAGGCGCGACGGACGACCGATCTCGATCATCTTGTCGACGACCTCTTCGTTCCGCTGCTTGGCGAGGGTGCCACCGGCCGCCTCGACACCCTCGCGGGTGGCGATGGCGATCTTCTGCATCAGCTCCAGGTTCAGCTCGTCGCAGAGCTGCAGCGGAGCGGCCGGGTAGCCGGCCTGCAGACCGGCCTGCTCGATACTGGCCGGCTCGACGCCCTCACCGAGCATCATCAGCGCCTCGTTGACGAAAGTGCCGATAACCCGCGAGGTGTAGAAGCCGCGGCTGTCGTTGACCACGATCGGGGTCTTCTTGATGGCCAGCACATAGTCGAACACCCGGGCCAGCGCCTCGTCGGAGGTCTTCTCGCCCTTGATGATCTCCACCAGCGGCATCTTGTCGACCGGCGAGAAGAAGTGGATCCCGATGAAGTCTTCCTGGCGCTTCACGCCGGTCGCCAGACCGGTGATCGGCAGCGTGGAGGTGTTCGATCCCAACAGTGCGTTGGGCTCGACGATGTCCTCGATCTCCTGGAAGACCTTGTGCTTGAGGTCCTGGCTCTCGAACACGGCCTCGATCACGAAGTCGACGCCGGCCAGGTCCTGCGGATCGGCGGTCGGGGTGATCTTGTCCAGCAGCGCCTGCGACTTCTCGGCGGTGGTACGACCCCGCTCGAGCGCCTTGGCTTCCAGCTTCTCCGAGTAACCCTTGCCACGCTGAGCCGCCTCGAGCGAGACGTCCTTGAGCACCACGTCGTAGCCGGCCTTGGCCGACACGTAGGCGATGCCGGCACCCATCATCCCGGCACCGAGCACACCGATCTTGCGAATCGGGGTCTGGGCGATGCCCTCGGGCCGGCTGCCGCCGCCGTTGATGTGCTGCAGGTCGAAGAAGAACGCCTGAATCATGTTCTTGGCGACGTTGCCGGTGACCAGCGAGATGAAGTAGCGGGTCTCGATGCGGCTGGCGGTGTCGAAGTCCACCTGCGCGCCCTCGATCGCGGCGGCCAGGATCGCCCGCGGCGCGGGCATGTTGGCCCCCTTGACCTGCTTGCGCAGCAGGGCCGGGAACGACGGCAGGACAGCCGCCAGGGCCGGGCTGGCCGGAGTGCCGCCGGGCATCTTGTAGCCCTTGGCATCCCACGGCTGCACACCGGCGTCGGGGTTGGCCTTGAGCTCCTCTTTGATCCAAGCCTTCGCCCTCGGCACCAGCTCCTCGACCGTGGGCAGCACCTCGTCGACCAGGCCGATCTCCTTGGCCTTGGCCGGCTTGAAACGGGTGCCCTGCGCGAGCACGTTCATGAAGGCGTTCTGGATGCCCAGCATCCGCACGGTGCGGGCGACGCCGCCGCCGCCGGGCAGCAGGCCCAGAGTGACCTCGGGCAGGCCAAGCTGACTGCCCTTGGCGTCGGCCGCGATGCGATGGTGACACGCCAGCGCGATCTCCAGGCCACCGCCGAGGGCGGCGCCGTTGATGGCGGCCACGACCGGCTTGCCCAGGGTCTCCAGGGCACGCAGGTCGGCCTTGATGCCTTCGCACTGGTCGAAGACGGCCTGGGCGTCGGCCGGGCCGACGTGGATCATCGCCTTGAGGTCACCGCCGGCGAAGAAGGTCTTCTTCGCGCTGGTGACCACGACACCGGTGACCGAGTCGTTCTCCGCGATAAGGCGCTGGACCGCGTTGTGCATGGACTCGCGGTAGTGTTCGTTCATGACGTTGGCCGACCCGGTCGGGTCATCCAGGGTCAGCGTGACGATGCCGTCAGCGTCCTTGTCCCACTTAATGGTGTTCTCTGCCATTTTTTACAAGCCCTCTCAGACGCGCTCGATGATGGTGGCCACGCCCATGCCGCCGCCGATGCACAGCGTGATCAGTGCACGCTTGGCACCGCGACGCTCAAGCTCGTCGACCATGGTTCCGGTGATCATGGCGCCGGTGGCGCCCAGCGGGTGACCCATCGCGATGGCGCCACCGTTGACGTTGAGCTTCTCGTTGGGGATGTTGAGGTCCTTCTGGAACTTCAGCACCACCGAGGCGAACGCCTCGTTGAGCTCGAACAGGTCGATGTCATCGACAGTCAGGCCGGCCCGGTCGAGTGCCTTGACGGTGGCCGGGGTGGGGCCGGTGAGCATGATGGTCGCGTCGGCGCCGGTGGTGGCGGTGGCCACGACCCGGGCGCGCGGGGTCAGGCCCTGCGAAGCGCCGGCCTTCTCGCTACCGATCATCAGCAGGGCGGCACCGTCGACGATCCCGGAGCTGTTGCCGCCGGTGTGGACGTGGTTGATGCCCTCGACCCAGTGGTACTTCTGCAGCGCCACGTCGTCGAAGCCGCCCATCGCGCCGATACCGTCGAACGCGGTGCGCAGCTTGCCCAGGCCTTCCAGGGTGGTCTCGGGACGCATGTGCTCGTCGTGGTCCAGGATCAGCAGGCCGTTCTGGTCGCGCACCGGAATGACCGACTTGGCGAAGTAGCCACCCGACCAGGCCGCGGCCGCACGCTGCTGGCTCTGCAGCGCGTAGTTGTCCACGTCCTCGCGGGAGAAGCCCTCGATGGTGGCGATCAGGTCGGCACCGATGCCCTGCGGGGCGATGTAGTTGTCGTAGGTGAAGGGCACGTCGGAGAACATCGCGCCGCCGTCGGAGCCCATCGGCACCCGGCTCATCGACTCCACACCGCCGGCAAGCACCAGGTCGTCCCAGCCGGAACGCACCTTCTGCGAGGCGACATTGACGGCCTCAAGCCCGGAGGCGCAGAACCGGTTGAGCTGCACGCCACCGACGGTGTCGGGCAGGCCCGCGGCCAGCACCGCGGTGCGGGCGATGTCGCCGCCCTGGTCGCCTACGGGCGAGACGCAGCCCAAAACGACGTCGCTGATCAGGCTCTCGTCCAGGTCAGGGTGGCGGGTTCGCAGTTCCTCGATGAGGCCGACGACCAAGCTGATCGGCTTGACCTCGTTCAGCGCGCCGCCGCGCTGCTTGCCGCGCGGGGTGCGAATGGCCTCGTAGATGAAGGCTTCTTCGGACATGGGCGATTCCTCTTCAGTATTTGGTGTTCGATGCGGATCGACTGCGTCTTGGTCGGAGCGTAGTCCCCGAATTCCCAGCCTAACAGGCTGGCCTATCAACCGGATGGTTGGTTCGTCTATGGGGCCCGCTTCCGGCCGCTCCTTCGGGCTCGTCGCCTGCGCTTTAGGCTCGGGTCCCATGACGGCGCGGATGGTCTCACGGCTGGAGCCCTATGCCACCACGATCTTCGCCGAGATGTCGGCGCTGGCCGCACGGATCGGCGCGGTCAACCTCGGTCAGGGCTTCCCCGACGAGGATGGACCGCCCGCGATGCTCGAGGCCGCGCGGGCCGCGATCACCGACGGCGTCAACCAATACCCGCCCGGGCCCGGCATCCCCGCCCTGCGTGAAGCCATCGCCGGGCAGCGGGCCCGTAAGTACGGGATCGAGTACGACCCCGACACCGAAGTCCTGGTGACGGTCGGGGCTACCGAGGCCATCGCCGCTGCGGTGCTCGGGCTGGTGGAGCCGGGTTCCGACGTAGTACTGCTCGAGCCGTTCTACGACTCCTACTCCCCCGTGGTCGCCATGGCCGGGGCGCGACGGGTCAGCGTGTCGCTGGTGCCCGACGGGCGCGGATTCGCCTTGGATGCCGACGCGTTGCGACGGGCCATCACCCCGGCGACCCGGGCGCTGATCGTCAATTCACCGCACAATCCGACCGGCACGGTGTTCACCGAATCGGAGTTGGCCGAGATCGCCCGCATCGCGGTGGAGGCCGATCTGCTGGTGATCTCCGACGAAGTCTATGAGCACCTGGTCTACCCGGGTTCCCAAAGACGGACCCATCGCCCGCTGGCCGCCTTTGAGGGGATGACGGAGCGCACCATCACCATCTCCAGCGCGGCGAAGATGTTCAACTGCACCGGCTGGAAGATCGGGTGGGCCTGCGGACCGGCGAAGCTCCTGGCCGGGGTGCGGGCCGCCAAGCAGTACCTGAGTTATGTCGGCGGGGCGCCGTTTCAGCCGGCGGTGGCGCTGGCGCTGAACACCGAGGACGCCTGGGTGGCGGCGCTGCGCGCGACCATGCAGGCCCGCCGCGACCGGTTGACCGACGGCCTGCGGGGCATCGGATTCGAGGTGCACGACAGCTTCGGCACCTATTTTCTCTGCGCCGATCCCCGCCCGCTGGGCTATGACGACAGCACGGCGTTCTGCGCCGAACTGCCGCACCGGGCCGGGGTGGCCGCTATCCCGCTGTCGGCGTTCTGCGTGCCCGGTTCGGAGGCGACCGCTCCCGATGTCTGGAATCACTTGGTGCGGTTCACCTTCGTCAAGCATGAGGACACCATCGACGAGGCGATCCGGCGACTGGAGACACTGCGCGACGGGCCCGCTACGACTCGGTAGCGGCGTCTTCGCCCATGATTCGCTCACGCAGCCGTTCGGTCGCGATGCTCAGCACCAGCTTGCTGGCGCGCCGGACGATGAACTCCGGGATCGGGCCGGACGGTTCGACGGTGATGTCGAAGCGCACCCTCGTGCTGTCGGGGCCTTCCCGAGTGAGGGTGTATTCGACGTGCTGGGCGCGCTGCTGGGCCGTCGCCTTGGCATCCCAGACCATCCAGTCCGGGCCCCAGTGGTATTCCAGGATCTCCTTGTCCACCAAGCCCAGAATCTTGATGGTGGCCAGCACATGATGGGGACGGCCGTCGTCGTATTCGTCGAGGATCTCGATGCTCTTGTGCACCGGCGACCACGACGCCAACTCGGACACATCGGCGAGCGCGTCGAGGATTTTCTCCGGCGGCGCGTCAATCACAACTTCCCGCGATGCTCGAACAGCCACTAGATCGAGCCTAACGCCGCATCGTGCCGGTTGCGCGATTTCAACGCAGGGAGAAGTCAGCGACCCTTCTTGATCTTGAGCACTTGGTCGCGCAGCCCATCGGTAGCGGTCTTCATGCCGCCCTTGAGGGTGCTCTTGAGCAGGAAACCCGGGATCGGGATCGACGGGTCGACACCCATGTCGAACCGCACCTTGGTCTTATCGCCCTGTGGGGTCAGCGTGTACTTGGCGTCCTGCGCCTTGAGCTGACCGGCCGACACCAGGGTCCAGCCGACACTGTTGTCGGTCCAGCTGTATTCGACGACCTGCTCATCGGTGAGGCCCGCCGCCTTGATCTTCATCCGCACCCGGCGTGGCCGGCCGTCATCGTGGGTGTCGAGCACCTCAGCGCTCTGGTACTGCGGCGACCACGCCGGAACAGACTCGACGTCGGCGAGGACGGCGAAAATCTCCTCCGCGCTCGCTTCGATAACCACCTCACGGGAATCCTTGACTGCCATGGCTGGCACCCTAACCAGGCGCGCGGTGATGCGTGGGGATTTGGGCTGCCCGAGAGTCTTACCGTCGCCGGGTGGCGGTGGCACGATGGAGGTCATGCACGTGACCGTCCGGATTGCCGCACCCCTGCTGGCCGCCGCGGCACTGACCGCCGCGCCGCCCGCTCACGCCGATGACGCGAGCTACCTGGCCCGGGTCAACGCCGCCCCGGTGGCGATCCCAGTCGCCGACCACGTCAAAGTGACCTCGGGGCACTACATCTGCGCCGAGTTGCGGATGTACGGCCACACCGGGACCTACCGCTCCGGGATCTCGCCGGGTGATCTGGTGCGCCAGCTGACCAACACTTTCTACTACAGCCCCGAAGCCGCCGACGTTCAGATTCAGGCGGCGCAGGCCGAGATCTGCCCGGAGACGTTGCGTCCCTGAGGCTCTCATTCGTCGAGCGCCATCGCCGGCCCAATGTTCGACCAAAGCGGGTTTCCAGCAACGCCGAGACTGGTAACGTCCGGCCGCATGACATCTACGGTGAGTTGGTCCGTGCGCGCAGCGGGATTGGTAACAGTCGGTGCGGGTCTTCTGATCTCCGGCGCGGGTGTGGCCACCGCAGAGGATCCCAACGCCGTTCCCGAGCCGATACTGACCACGCAGTGCTCGGCAGATCAGTTGATGGCCGCGACCAAGGTCGTCGACCCGCCGGCCTACGACGCGATTGTGACGAAGTACAGCCAAGAGCCGGCGTGGATGCAGGACCAGATCATCACTCGGATGAACAACCTCCTCGCCAAAGATCCCGCCGCCCGGCAAACCGAGGTGGATCAGTTCGGCGTGCTGTTCCCCCATTACGCGGCGCTTTTCCGGACGCAGGAATCCTCTGCGGAGGGTATTGCCCAGCAGTGCGGGACCTTCCCGGCGAACGACCCGTCGGTGTGGAAGCCGGCCGCCGAGCAGGCCTCTGCAACACCAGAAGGCGCGGTCCCGGCCGCGTCGTAGGCCGGGGGCTAGGCGCGGCGGCCGAACCCGGCGCCCGGGCCGCCCTTGGCGTCCACGTCATCGAGGATCGCTTGGAACATCACGATCCCCGGCCCCGGCGCCGTGAGCGGCCCCGCCGGGACGGTGCCGTCGCGAACCATGCCGATGAGTAGGTCGTCGACGGTGACCGGCGCCCCGTCGTCACCCGGTTGCCACCACTCCTCGCCGGCGGGATCTACGCCGGCAGGTCCGATGTCGAAGCAGTTGAGGCCTGTGCCGCGCCCGAGTTTGCAAGCGTGGCGCACGGCGCCGTGCTCTGCGTCCACGGGCTGCTCCGGGCCGCCAGGTTCGGCGGCGACGGATTCGGCGGGGTCGGCGGAGCCGATGCCGAAAATCCCAAAGCCCTCGTAATCGGCGATGGAGGCCACCTTGGCCGGATCGAACTCGATCACCGCATAGTCGAGCCCCTCGTCGGCGGCCACTACCGTGCCCACGGTGCCGTGGTCCTCGGCGCCCTCGACCAGCACCGGCGAGCCCGGCCCGCCACAATGTGCGGCAGTGAAGCCGACCAGCTTGCCGGTGCCGTCGCGGCCGATGGCGGTCAGTGTGCACAGCGCGTCGTCATGCAGCACGATCGCGGCGCCGCCACCGAGCAGAAGCTTGTCTTCAGCCGCGGCGGCGCTTGGCAGCCCGGCACAGGCGATCAGAGCGGCGGCCACGAACGCTGACGCCCGCCAGGCAGAGGCATGGTGCACAGCGGGCCAGTCTATGGGGCTTATCTGACCCGCTATCCGCATTTCACCTCGCACTCCAGGCTTTTGCCGAACTGTCGCCGAACCGATGCCGGCGGCGTACGGTCGAACGTGAGCCGCTTCATTGTCAGCGGTGGCCCACCCAGACTCGCCCCGGGCGGCCCCACGGGCAATTGTGATTCCTCCGCCTACCTGCAAACCCGCGGGCCAGACGAAGCCCCGACCGTGACGGAGCCACCCGTGGATTGCGAGATGCGTTGCGAAACTTAGCCATGTCGGGCACACGCCAGGCCCGGCCCGTTCGACTCACGGTGGCTCGCCAACTCGGCCGCGACATCGACGGCGCGTGGTGGCCGCGCGCGGATCGCATCACCAATGAATTGCCGAACCTCATCGCGATCCTGACGCCCATGCTCGGAGAAGTCACCGACATCAACGTGAACTGGTCGCCGCTGCAACGACCGCCCGACCTCAACTGGCCCGGATGGGAGGGCAGACGTCAGCACGTGATGACCGTCAGCGGCACCCAGGCTCGCGTCAACCTGCTGGTCATCTCCTATGCGACCCACACCGCACTCGCCCTGATGGTGATGCGCTGCGCCGCAGGCCTACCAATCGAGGCTGCGGACCGGGACAAACCCGCATGCCTGACCGCGGGGGCGATCCTGCGATACGCCCGACAACAGCGGGACTCTGCTTGAGACGACTGACCCAAGAGGCCTGATACCGCGCAGCCAGCCCCGGAAGCAAGAGAACCACCAGTCGGGATTGCGGATGTCGCCGGGCACGGCCTGCTCTCCACTGACTGGCGCCTGCAACCCCTCGGGCATGCCAACTGAACAGCTGATGCGCATCGGCGCACAGTGCCGCGATCTACCGCACTGGCGCTCCAGGCTGATCCGCGCTTGGCTTCGTCAGCTACGGTTCCACGATCTTGTCGGCAATCCAGCGATCGAGCTCTCAGTGAATAGCCGCTAAGGAGGTTGACGGCATTGACCGTGATTGGGCCCGGGCAGATGACCGTCAAATGTTCGTCGGCGACTACACACCCGGTGGCGCTCCATTCGGCGGCTACGACGACGAATTCATCGACTTCCCGTGACCGGCGGCGTGGCTATGGAGTCCGTCATTCGCTGGCCCGATAGCCTGGCGGCGCCGTACCACGAAAGAGGAACTGCATGCTGGTCCTACACGGATTCTGGTCTACGTCGAACGGTCTGTGCTGGTGGGCGGAGGACTCCGATCTCACCGTGAAGAGCCCGAGCCAGGCGCTGCGCGTCGCGCGTCCGCATCCCTTCGCCGCGCCCGCCGAGGTGATCGCAAGCATCCATGCCGGCAAACCGGGTAGCGCGGATCTGCTGTTGCCGTCGCTGCGGATGGCGCCGGTGGACTCCCCGGAGCTGTTCCGGCTCACGCCGCGGCCGGCGTCACGCGCCGACCCGGCATTGCTGCCGTGGACGATTCCCGTGGTGTGCAGCGACGCCGGGTCGGCGATCGCCGCCCTCGATGCGCCCGCCGCCGAGGTGCGCTACGGCGCGTCCGTGGCGTACCTGACCGACCTCGTCGCGTTCGCGCGGGAACTTGTCGAGCGAGGCCGGATCCTGCCGATATGCGCAGCCGATGAGCATGGACCCGTCGCGTCGTGGCGCCCGGTGCTCCAAGGCCCCGACATCGTCGCCATGAATTCGCTGATCGCGGCGATGCCGCCGGTGTGCCGGGCCGAGCCGGGCGCACCCGACCCGCACACTCTCGCTACGTCTGCGCTGTACGCGATGGTGGACGCGGCGGCCCGTGCGGCGTTGCCGGCGGGTATCGACCTGCTGCCGCGACGACGGGGCCGTCGCCCCAAACGGGTGTCGGCCACCGAGGCCTGGTTGGCGGCGTTGACCGCACCGGACGGCCGGTTCGCGGCGGACCCCGACGAGTTCGACGCTCTGTCGCATGCGCTTGCCCCGTGGGACGAGGTCGGGCGCGACACACCAGGCCCGGCCAGGGCAACCTTCCGACTCACCGGGGACGAGACGGACCCCGACGCCGAGGGGCCGCCGGGATGGCGCTTGGAGTTCTTGCTGCAATCCATGGCGGACCCGAGCCTGCTCGTTCCCGCCGAAAAGGCGTGGTACGACGACGGCATTTTGCGCCGGTGGCTGGACCGACCGCAGGAACTGCTGCTGGCTGAGCTCGGTCGTGCCGCCCGGATCTACCCCGAACTCGCCACCGCGCTGCGTACGTCCTGCCCCTCGGAGCTGTGCTTGGACACCGATGGCGCCTACCATTTCCTGTCCACCGTGGCTCCGCTGCTCGACGAAGCGGGGTTCGGTGTTTTGTTGCCGTCCTGGTGGGACCGCCGTGCGAAGCTCGGGCTCGCGCTGTCGGCCTACACCCCGGTCGAGGGTGTGGTCGCCACGAAGAGCAGGTTCGGCAAGGATCAGCTGGTCGAGTTCCGCTGGGAGCTCGCGGTCGGCGACCAAGCCCTCTCCGACGACGAGATCGCCGCGCTCGCCGAGATCAAGGCCCCGCTGATCCGGCTGCGCGGCCAGTGGGTGGCGGTGGATCGCGAGCAGCTTCGGCGGGGACTGGAGTTTCTGGCGCGCACACCCTCGGGGCGGGCGACCGCGGCCGAGATCCTCACGCTCGCAGCTCGCCACCCCGACGACACCGACACCCCGCTGGAGATCACCACGGTGCGGGCCGAGGGCTGGCTGGGCGATCTGCTCAGCGGCGCCGCGGCCGAATCGCTGCGCCCTGTCGAGCCGCCGCCCGGGTTCGCCGCGACTTTGCGCCCCTACCAGCAGCGCGGCCTGTCCTGGTTGATGTTCCTGTCCTCGCTGGGTCTGGGCAGCTGCCTGGCCGACGACATGGGCCTGGGTAAGACTGTCCAGTTGCTTGCCGTGGAATCGCTTCAGCGCCACCAGGATCCCGATGCCGGGCCCACACTGCTGATCTGCCCGATGTCGCTGGTCGGCAACTGGCAGCGGGAGGCTGCCCGGTTCGCACCGAACTTGCGGGTTTACGCCCACCACGGCGGCACCCGGCTGCGCGGCGACGCACTGCGCGAGCATCTCGCCGATACCGACCTGGTGGTCACCACCTATGCCACGGCCACCCGCGACATCGACGATTTTTGCGGATACCCGTGGAACCGAGTGGTGCTGGATGAGGCACAGGCAGTGAAAAACAGCTTGTCCCAAGGGGCTAAGGCAGTGCGCCGACTGGAAGCCGGGCACCGGGTGGCGCTCACCGGCACCCCGGTGGAGAACCGGCTCGCCGAACTGTGGTCGATCATGGACTTCCTCAATCCCGGACTGCTGGGCTCGCCCGAACTGTTCCGGACGCGCTACGCCATCCCGGTCGAGCGGCACGGGCACACCGAACCGGCCGAGCGGCTGCGGGCGATCACCCGCCCGTACGTCCTGCGCCGGCTCAAGACGGACCCGGCCATCATCGACGACCTGCCCGAAAAGATCGAGATCAAGCAGTACTGCCAGCTCACCACCGAGCAGGCGTCGCTATATCAGTCCATCGTCGACGACATGCTGAAAAAGATCGAGAACACCAAAGGAATCGAACGGCGCGGCAACGTGCTCGCCGCGATGGCCAAACTCAAGCAGGTCTGCAACCACCCGGCGCAACTGTTGCACGACCGCTCACCGATCGGCGCACGGTCCGGAAAGGTCATCAGACTCGAGGAGATCCTGGAGGAGATTCTCGCTGAGGGCGACCGGGTGTTGTGCTTCACCCAGTTCACCGAGTTCGCCGAAATGCTGGTGCCGCACTTGGCTGCACGCTTCGGCCAGGACGTGTTGTATCTGCACGGCGGCACCCCGAAGAAACGGCGCGATGAGATGGTGGCGCGCTTCCAGTCCGGTGACGGCCCACCGATATTCGTGCTGTCGCTGAAGGCCGGCGGCACCGGCCTGAACCTCACCGCGGCCAATCACGTTGTGCACCTAGACCGGTGGTGGAATCCGGCAGTGGAGAACCAGGCGACCGACCGCGCGTTTCGGATAGGGCAGCAGCGCGCCGTGCAGGTGCGCAAATTCATCTGTACTGGCACCCTCGAGGAAAAGATCGATGACATGATCGAAGAGAAGAAGGCGCTGGCCGATCTGGTGGTCAGCGACGGCGAGGGATGGCTGACCGAGCTGTCCACCGGAGATCTGCGCAAGGTGTTTGCGTTGTCCGCGGGAGCCATCGGTGAGTAACTGGTTCCCGCCGCCGTCGCGCCCACGCCCCGTCGACAATGGACTCAAGGCCAAAAGCGCCCGTGGCGCTATCGCCCAGACGTGGTGGTCCGAGCGGTTCATCGAGGTGCTCGAAGACATCGGCATCGGCAACCGGCTGCAACGCGGCCGAAGCTACGCCCGCAAGGGGCAGGTGATCTCACTGGACGTGGGACCGGGCTCGGTCACGGCACAGGTACAGGGCAGCAGGGCGCGCCCCTACCGGGTCCGGATCGGGATCGCCGCGTTCGACAAGACGCAGTGGGCTCAGGCCGAACGCGCCCTTGCCGGCAACGCCTGGTACACCGCGACGCTGCTCGCCGGAGAGATGCCCGAGGATATCGAGGATATCTTTGGCGCGCTTGATCTTTCACTGTTCCCGACGAGCACGCGAGAACTATCGCTGGATTGCTCCTGCCCGGACCATGCGGTGCCATGTAAGCACCTGGCCGCGACGTTCTATCTGCTCGCCGAGTCCTTCGACGAGGACCCATTCGCCATCCTCGCCTGGCGCGGACGCGACCGCGAGGACCTATTGGACAACCTTCAGGCGGCCCGTTCGGGCGCCCCCGCCGCCGACAGCGCCGAGCTGCCGGGCCGGCCACTGGCCGAGTGCCTCGACTCCTACTTCGCCAGACAGGCCGACGCCAGCATGCCGAGCCCGCCGACGACCTCGCCGACGACCCTGCTCGATCAGCTTCCCGACGTCACCGTCACGCTGGCCGGCCGGCCGCTGGCCGAGCTACTGCGGCCCGCCTATCTCGCGCTGGGCGGCGCCGAGCGCAGCGACTGACGCGGTCACGCGCATCACTCACCAATCAAGTTCTGGGCGATGGCTGGCCTGCGTCACTTCCATGCAGGCCAATCCCGGTGGCCAGGACCGGGATCGAACCGGCGACCTTCCGCTTTTGGGTTCGCAGGCGGACACGTTTCCCTAGGTCGCCCAACTATGACCTACCCTTCCGAACTGGGCTTTCAATGCGCCCGACTATGCGTTGGGGTACCGGTCTTGTGACATCGTTGTGACACATCGAGCTGGGACGGGTGCAGCCTGTCTCCCGATGCGACCTTGACTGACGCCGATACGAAACGTCTACAGGTAGTATTATCTGTAAACGTTTCGTATCAGTCGTTCGGCGGAGAAGAGGTATCGCCGTGGAAGCCCTGACCCCGGCCACCGCGACGCGGGCCGGCCTGTCACGCAGCGGGCTCTACCGTGGCGCGCGTGCCGGTCAATTGGACCGCATCGCCCGCGGCATCTACCTCCCCGCCAAGGCGTCCGCCGCCGACTGGGATCAGATCGAAGCCGCCACACGTCGCCCGGAGGCAACGATCTGCCTCACCTCCGCGCTCGCCTACCACGATCTGACCGATGCGTTACCTACCGCGCTGGATGTCGCGATTCCCCGCGGGTCGCGGACACCAGCGAGCACGGGCGCGATCGCGTGGCACCACTTCGACCGGGCCACGTTCGAGATCGGACGCGAAGAGATCGCCATCCCGGGATCGGATCAAACGATCGGGATCTACTGCCCGGAACGGTCGATCGCCGACGGGTTCCGTCTGCGCGGTGACGTCGGATACGAACTGGCGCGCGATGCGCTGCGGGAGTGGCTACGCCGGGGCGGCAAACCGGCCCGGCTGATCGAGATCGCCTCCCGTCTGCCCCGGGCGAAATCTCCTGTCCTGCAGGCATTGGAGATCCTAGGGTGACCTCCGGCGACGCAGTGTTTCGCCAGATTCAGGCTGCTGCACGTTCCGCGGTAACGAAAAGCGGGGCCAGCACACCAACGCAGGAATACCTGATCCGGCACACGCTCGAATCGTTCCTGGATCGACTCACCCGTACCCCACATACCGGCGACTTCGTCTCAAAGGCGGAATTCTGTTGGCCGCCTACGGGGTACGACGCCCCACCAAGGACGCCGACTCCAACGCCGTCGCTGCCGACGTCACCACCCAGCATCTCGTCGAAGTCGTCTGTGACATCGCCGCAATCGATGTCGACGACGGCGTGGTGTTCGACACCGACACGATCAGCGTGCAGGAGATCCGCGAGCACGCCGACTACCCCGGCTTGCGCATACGAGTCGCCGCCTCGATCGGGCAGTGGAGCGGCACCGCCGTGTGGGACGTATCCACCGGCGACCCGATAGAGCCACCACCGCGGCCGGTAACCATCGACCGAATCCTTGGCGAACCGATCACGCTCCTCGGTTACGCGGCCGAGACAACCATCGCAGAAAAGGGCGTCACCATCCTCGAACGCGGCATCACCAGCACCCGCTGGCGTGACTACGTCGACATCGTGGCACTGGCCCGCCAAGGCATCGACCCCGACGAGCTTCTCCGGTCGGCACGAGCTGTCGCGCGCCACCGCGGCGTCACCCTCGAGCCCGTCACCCCACACCTGGCCGGTTACGGCGCAGTCGCACAAGCGAAATGGGCCGCGTGGCGCCGCAAGGAACACCTGGAATCCGCCTGCGAGGAGAACCTCGACGATCAGATCATACTGGTCTGCGAGATTCTCGATCCCGTATTTGCCCGCGGACCCGAATAGGCTGGCAGGGGACGATCAGCTGCTGGCGTGCGTATCGCTCCGCGTGCTGGGCGAGGAAGAGCGGGGTACGGGTTACCCCACCGCCCGGCGGAAACTCTTCGGCTTGCCCTGCCGAATCGATCTCCCCATGTCCCGAGCTTCCCTCGCTTGCGAGATCTTTTCCTGCGACCTTGGGTCTGCCCCCTTAGGCTCCTGAAGAACCGGGTGGCCATCGTTCGACAGATTGTTCGCCATGGCTGACCTCCCTCGCACATCGCTCTTGCCCGGCATACTGTCCCACCACGTGGGGTGACAGATGCCACGCTCTTGGTCGCAGTTCTACAACGATCCTCTTGTGCCGCGATTATCGGTGGCGAGCCCTCGACCAGGGACCAACGAAGTTTGGGCGACTGACGTGGAAACGGGCCACCGGCACTACGCAGAGAAAACCGCGAGATATTAAGGTGCCTGCCGCCGCCCGCGACCATCTACACTGACCCGTATTCCGACCAGCTCGACCAGTTGGCGATCAACGTCGACCTGGTCTTTCAGTGTGTTGGACTATCGGTTGGGGTGCAGCTCTTGTGACATCGCCGTGACACATCGGGCTTGCGCCGGCCCACCAGTGGATCCCGTGATGTGCTCAATAAATCGTCGTGTTCAACAAAATTGAACATGCAGAAGAGTCGGTGAAGCGGCCGCCAGAACCGACTTCATCGCCCCGCCGAGCGGTGCAGCTACCGCTGGTCGGTTACTCTGCGCCGGCGGCGCGACGGCCGTGGGTGCAGCCGGGTCCGACGCCTTTCAGTATCGTCGATGGACTCTTGAGCACTGCCCCGCATTTGACGCACACGGCGCCGAGCGAAGCGCCTTGCCAGGGCTGGACGTCGCCGTTGGGCGCGAGTCGAGCTTTGTACTCTGCGCCTGTGGCGGTCCGGCTGATGATGAGGATCTCGGATTGGATACCGGCATCGTTGGCATTGCTGTAGAGACTCCGGGCGTTAGCGGCGCATGCCGAGGCTGTGTGTGGACCCGAGTACAGCTGGGCGAGCACAGATTCCGCGATGAAACGGCCCCCGATCTGCACACCGTAGGTCAGGCGTCCGGAACGCCGTTCTTCCCACCACCGACGTTTCGACTGTTGGATCGCCACTGTGAGCGGAACCTCGATATCGAGGATGGCCAGTCGCTCGTAGCCACCCAAGGCGAGCTCGTCGACGTAGCTGATAGGCAGCTCGTGCCAGGAAAGCGTTCCCTCCATGACGAAGTTCTCCCCGAGCTGTAACGATGCCGTGCGGACACGGTCGGCCACGTCGGTAGATGCTCGATGCACCCACCCGGCCAATTCACCGGGGCTGACTGAATTGCCGTCGGCGAGAACATGATCTCGGCGGGCGTCGAGCAATCCGGCCGTGTCGAGCCGCGCCAGGAGAATGTCTTTGATGTCATCGGGGTCGATGCGCCGGTAGCCGGCTACGAGAGCACCCAGCGCGCTCGACTTTCCGGCGCCGGGAACTCCGGCGGTGATGATTGCCGCGCGGCCGCCAGTGGGTACCCCGGGTTGCTGGGCACGGTACTGCTGGGCAATCTGAGCGATGAGCCGTTGGTCAGCGAGGTAATCGCGCACCGCACGTGGTGGCACAGCAAGCTGCCCTCCGTCGAGGAGGGCGGCAAGCTTGGTGTGGACGTTGTTACGGAGTCGGTGGTTCGACGGCGGCACAGACACTCTCGTATTCCTCGTCGCTGAGCAATCCGAGTAGGTGAGCAGCGCTGACTTGAGTCCACGTTCCCGGCACGGAGCCTTCGTGAGGGGCCGGTGCAAACTCGGTGAATGTGTAGTGCAACGTGCTGAGCTGCTTGACCAGCACATCGCGCGGCGTGGCTTCCACGGTGGCGCGCAAGATGATTTCCTCCGGTGTTTCTGCCTCGCCCAGTGCGCGCGCACCTCGGAGCACGCGGCCGACGCGCGGTTGCGTGGTGTTGAGGATGTCCGCGATTTCTCGTTGGCTTTTGCCGGCCAGTTTCAGCCGGTTGGCATCGCGCATTTCCTCGATAAGGTCCAGGCGTTCCCGAGCCTGGCGGATCTGCGCCTTGTGGGCGATCTCTTCGACGGCGGTGGTCATGAGGGCCTCCTCTCTCGAACGTAATGATACGTAGCGTATCACCCAGTCGATACGCCGCGTATCATGCCAGGTAGAGGGCAGAGCCCTCGTACCCGTTGCGCCGGCACCACCCCTCGAACCGACGCCACGAGTTCTCGTACGCACGGCGGGTGCCCTCTGACCGCGAGTCGATGGTGGCCGCCCTGATTCGCTCCACCACATCCGGGGCGAGGTCCGGCAGCGCGGCGACGGCGGTGACTGCGGGAAGGATCATGCGGCGGAAGGTAGGCGCTGGACCTCGTAGCAGCGGTGCGCGGCGCCGGTACGGGAACGCCACCGCTACCTCACCACCGCCGAAGTTGCAGCCCTGGCCGCGGCCTGCGGTGACCAAGGCGACATCGTCACCATCCTGGCCTACACCGGACTGCGGTGGTCTGAGCTGGTCGGCTTACGCGTGGGCGACATCGACTTGGCGGCACGCAGGCTCTACGTGCGCCAAGCCGCACCCGAGGTGGAAGGGCACATCATCGTCGGCCCGCCGAAAACCCGCGCGGCCGTGCGAACCATCCCGCTCCCCAGGTCGTCATCGAGGTACTCAAGGCGCGCATCGCCAGCCGTGCGCCGTCCGAGCAAGCCATCACCTCACCCAACGGCGGATACCTGCGATCCAACAACTGGCGCCGCCACACCCACTGGACCCAGGCCCTGCAGACGACGCACCTGGCACCGTTGACGATCCACGAGCTACGGCACACCTATGCGAGTTTGGCCCGCGCCTCGGGCGCCGATCTGCGCTACGCCCAGAAGACCATGAGGCACTCCACGCCCACCGTCACCGCGAACATCTACAGCGACCTGTATTCCGATGAACTCGACCAGGTAGCGGTCAACCTCGACCGGCTCCACGCGTCGAACGGGACCAACGCGAACCGACAAGAACCGGATTGTTCGGACTATAGACGCGTTCCGCTGTCAACGGAACGGAGCAATATTCCGAACATCGGTATGAACATCTGCCCGACCTAGCGGTCACGGTATCGACCGGGGCAGAACGTTCGGATAAATATCCTGTTCCGTGGCCATCGGAACATGTATATTTCCCGAACAGGAGACCCCATGATTAAACCAACCACCGCACCGCCGAGCTCGGAAGCAGAGATTCTGACCGAGTGCACCGAACTGCTGCGCAATCGCCTTCCGAACGACTGGCGCGTCGACGTTCAGACACCGCCGATGGACGCTGCTGCGGTCGACGCGGTACTGGCGCTTACCGCACCTTCGGGTGAGCAAGTTCGTTTCCTTGTCGAGGCGAAGCGGTTGCTCGTCGGCCGCGACATTCCCAAGGTCTCTGAGCAGTTGCGATGGGCGGCGGATCGCGAGCTCGTCGACACCAAGACAATGGTCATGTCGCGATACCTCGCTCCCCCAACTCGCGAGCGGCTGTCGGAAGGCGCCATGTCATTCATCGACGCCACCGGCAACATTCTGGTCCAGTCGTCGCGTCCCGCTTTGTACGTTCGCGACCGAGGCGCCGACAAGGATCCCTGGCGAAGCCCGGGCCGGCCACGCGGATCACTGGCGGGTGAACCTGCGGCTCGTGTCGTTCGGGCGCTCATAGCCGGGCGAGGTCCGTGGTCTGCACGCAACCTCGTCAGCACCTCCGGGGCATCTACCGGCGCAACGTACCGGGTGCTGGAGTTTCTTCAAGAAGAGGGGCTGGTGCAGAAAACGGGCACGGACTACATCGTGGAGAACTGGCCCAAACTCCTGCGCCGATGGAGCCGTGACTACAGCTTCTTGGGCAACAGCCGAACATCAAGCTACATCGAGCCTCGCGGTCTACAAACGCTGCAGAGTAAAGCGTCCAACTCTAAGTACTCGCAATACGCGATAACCGGAACGATCGCTGCGGCACAGTGGGCGCCGTACGCTCCCGCGCGCGCGGCGATGGTCTACGTCGACGATGCGGCGCGCGCGGCGAAGGAATGGGGCCTACGGCATGCGGAGAAAGGCGCGAATGTGATTCTTGCCGAACCTAACTACGACATCGTATTCAGCGGTTCCCGCATCAATCGCGACGGCGCAGTCATTGTCGCGGTTGAACAGGCGGCCGTAGACCTGCTCACGGGTCCAGGCCGAAACCCTTCCGAGGGGGAGGAACTCATCTCATGGATGGAGCGCAACGAAAGCGATTGGCGCCGTGGATGATCTGCTCATCAAAGCCCGTTCAGCCCTGCTGGACGCCCTCGAAGCCCTGACCGAACAACACGATTCGATCGTCGTGGTCGGCGCGCAAGCCATCTATCTGCACAGTGGCCACGCGGATGTTGCAATAGCCGAGGCAACGAAGGACAGCGATCTGGCGGTGGATCCGCGGGAACTCCCCGACGAACCACTGCTTGAGAACGCGATGAAACGAGCAGACTTCTATCCCAATGTGAACGGCCAGCCTGGCGCGTGGGTGAGCCCCGCAGGCATCCCGGTTGATTTGATGGTTCCTGATGCGTTGTCGCAAGGCGGTAGGTCTCATCGCGGCGCCCGAATCCCACCCCACTCCAACCAAGCAACAAGGCGGACTGTCGGCTTGGAAGCCGCCGTGGTCGACAATGAGCTCCGCACGATATCGGCGCTCGACCCTGACGACACACGAACTTTCGAAGCCCGAGTTGCCGGGCCAGCAGCTCTCCTGATTGCGAAAGTCCACAAAATCCACGAACGGCGTGAACAACCCGACCGCCTCAACGATAAGGACGCTCACGACGTCTACCGCTTGCTCGTGGCAACGACCGACATGGCTGCGCTCGGCTCAAGCTTTCAGCGCCTACTGTTCGACCCGGTCTCCAAGAAGGCGACCAAGCAGGCTCTCGATTGGCTGCCCGGGCTTTTCGCCGACGGTCCTGATGCACTTGGATCGGTCATGGCAGGTCGCGCAGAGGAAGGGATCGGAGACCCCGACCTGGTGGCAGCCTCCGTTGCCGCGCTTGCAGCCGATGTGCTCGCTGCCGTCGCAGATGTGTCCAAGTAACCAACCAGGGGCCCGCGTACTTCATTGATGAACTCGCGTTATCTGTCGCGCACCCGACCAGGTCGCCACCAACTTCGATCAGCTTCACACGACGGAGATTCAGACACCGAAGACCGGACAAGAACCGGACAAAGAAAACCAACACCGAGTGCATGAACTGTGTCCATGCAGGTCAGACCAAGTGGCCAGGGCCGGGATCGAACCGGCGACCTTCCACTTTTCAGGCGGGTGGAATAGCCACTGACCTGCGGTTTATCTAGTTCTATGCGTCAAATATGGCGCACTGAGCGCGCCAGGCGCAGGCCACTCGTCCGACGACCGGACACAAACCGGACACGGTGACGGCACTCGACGAGGAACCCGTGCTCGCCCATCCCGTAGTGGCTCGCCCATCCCGTAGTGATACATGCTCTCTGGGGTTCCGGGGAGCAGGTGCCCGATGCCCGGCAACTCTTCGCCGACCGTGCGCACGATTGACGCTGCGACGGCACAATCACCTCTTGGACTGACCACAACCCGAACGGCCGGCCGAAACATGGCCGGAGCCGCGCGATGATGCGGTTGATGGCAAGGCTGGGCCTGTTGCCAACCGCGTAGCGGCGTGATCGCGAGAGACACCACGCCGCCCGTTAGCACGATGTTGGTCCCGGTGTGGATGCAGTGTCTGTATTTCAACCTGCACAGGCTGACGGGCGACCGGCGCACACCGGTGAACCCATTCGGTTTTGACAGGATCCGATCTGCAACGATCGAACATGTGGCGACAGACGACGCGATTGTGACGGTTTCTGACGGCGACGAACACACAGCCGTATGTCAGTGCATGCACTGCGGACTGGATCATGACTTCGAGCTGCCGATAGAGCTGGTGCGTGCAGCCCACATGCGGCAACTCGTGATTTTCGCAGGCGCTGGCATCAGTACCGAAGTACCTACTGTGTTTCCGCAGACGGTCTACCAGCGAGCAGCAGAAATGCTCCAGCTGGACGAGCCGGGATCTTTTCCCGAAGTTATCGAAGCATTCGTAAAGAAATTCGGCCGTCGCCAGTTTATTCAGATGGTAAAAGCGAAATTCGATTATATTGACAGCTTCTGGACCCTACGGCACTACGCCCGACGCTTCCACGCAGAACTAGCGGCGATGCCTTATCTGGAAGATATTATCACCACGAATTGGGATACATATTTTGAAGAAGAATGTTCCGCTATTCCGTTCGTGACTGGTGATGATATTGCATTGTGGAAAGTGTCTGGTCGACGCGTTTTGAAAATCCACGGGAGCATGACGAATCTCGGCAGCATCGTCGCGACGGAAAATGACTATAAGAAGCGCCTTAAGTCGCTACGCACAGGCGTGTTGGGCGGTCTGCTTACAGAATTATTGGCCACGCACAAATTGGTTTTCGTTGGATACTCTCTAAAAGACTGGAATTTTCGCCGACTCTACAAAGCGTTGCTCAAAGATATGGGACAGTACTCCGAACCGGCGTACTTTGTGTCGCCATTTGGCGTGGACGAAGATGACGTCAAGGAGTTCAATCTCATAGCGTTAGAAACGAGTGGTGTGAAATTTCTGCAAGAACTCAAGCGGATCAACCTTGGCACATGCTTCATCGACGAAGCCAGTTATTCTCGCGTCACAGACTACTACGACCAAATTCGAGTGGCAGAACAAATCGCGAAAACAGTGCCACATAAAAAATATCCGTCGGTCCTTTATTGCTGGTCATTTCACGACGGCGCCCGCGATGCCTGCCGTCGTATCCAACTTCGCAAATCCTCTGGGGAGTACTTGGCGCGACAGCATGTAGTCGATTTGCTTGGAACTTATGAATTGCTTGCCAACAAAGCTTGGGACGAAGAGCGATATTGGGATCATGCTTACATCGAAGGATATCAGGTCCCGTTGCTGATCATGCTCGATGACCGGGAGATCGATGACGGAAAGCGGATTGGCGTAGAGAAAACTGCACCAATCTACTTCATGTACGCATCTGACGATACGATTCGCACGCTCGATGACTTTCGGGCCGCTGTCAAGGCAAGTGTGAGAAGGGCACCTAAACAGCGGAAGGCAGCTCGCGACAAACTTGCCGATGTACCCGAAGATATGATCTTGAATCACGGGCCATTCTTGCCCGGCCTACCCGACGAAAACGTGTATGCCGAGAACGAGCACGACGACTGATCGCGACGGCTGGCGAACTCGACCGCCCAGCCATCCCTGGCCCGGCAAGCCAGGTGCTCGATGATCGTTGCAATTACCCCGGGCGAAATCTCCTGTCCTTCAGGCCTGAGTTCGGACAGGTAGCTTAGTAAGCTGTTTTGACGCCGAGGCTGGTTAGGATTTCGCGTTGAGCTGCGGGAATGTCGGGTGGAATGTCGGTGATGGTGCCGTTGACGGCCACGGTGC
>Ga0153956_1000917_pt1 | contig 29372 bp, 17 predicted proteins | sample TSFL040MetaG_FD_104704 | JGI IMG/M metagenome (GOLD analysis project Ga0153956, IMG submission 104704) | Attine ant fungus gardens microbial communities from Florida, USA - TSFL040 MetaG | ecosystem: Host-associated > Fungi > Mycelium > Unclassified | place: USA: Florida, Wekiwa Springs... | reverse complement strand
GCATCCTTGGGCTTGGCAGGAGGATCAGTGGCGCGCGCCGGACGGGTCGGGCGGCGGCCGCAGCACGAAGCTTGCGCGCAGCAGCAATGGAATGAGCCGGGGAGCCTACACCAGGTAGCGGCGGGCCAGGCGCCGGGGGTTCTGCTGTAACCGGTACAGCCATTCCAGGCCAGCCCGTTGCATCCAGCGCGGCGCCCGGCGTTCAGCGCCGGTCAGGAAGTTGATCGAGGCCCCGATGCACAGCACCAGGCCCCGGGCGCTGCCGCGCATTTTCAGCGCATGGGCCAGGGCTTCCTGCTGGGGCGATCCCACGGCCAGGAAACAGAAGCGGAAGGGGCTGTTTGCTTCGATGAATCGCAGGCATTGCTCGGTGGCCTGCGGGTCCTTGATGAAACCCATCGGCGGGTTATGGTGCCGCAGGCGCGAGAGGCCGTGGCGTTCAGCGAGGAACCGGGCCTGCGCCTCGGAGCCGCCGATCATCACGATGGGATCGGTGGGTGCGATGACGTCCTGGAACAGGGCGGCCGTCAGGTCGGACCCGGTGCAGACAGGCAGCCGGATGCCACGCAGCACTCCCAGCAGGCGGCTGGCGAGCCGGCTGTCCATCAGCACGAAGGCCGCGGCAGCGTAGTGATCCCGGAACCCGGGATCGTTCTGCCAGCGGATCAGATGGTCGACATTGGGCGTGACCACGAAGCCGTAGCGATCCTGTCCGAAGGCGGCCGCCAGCGGCACAAAGCGCGTGAGGTCGAAGTCGTCGATGTTGTGGACGGGAGCGATCAACGTGGCGCGTTCAATAAGCGTTCTTGCTGCCACGGACCATCAGGCCAACGGTCTGAAACAGGATCCGGATGTCGAGCCAGGGCGACCAGTTGCGCAGGTATTCGAGGTCGTAGCGTATGCGCTCGCTCATCTTGTCCACCGTCTCGGTCTCACCGCGCAGGCCGTTGACCTGCGCCAGGCCGGTGATCCCGGGGCGGACCTTGTGCCGGATCATGTAGCCGCTGATGAGCTTGCGGTACATCTCGTTATGGGCGACGGCATGGGGGCGCGGCCCTACCAGGCTCATCTTGCCCTGCAGCACATTGAACAGCTGGGGTAATTCGTCCAGGGAGGTCCTGCGGATGAAGGCCCCGACGCGGGTGACACGCGGGTCGCTCCGGGTTGCCTGCTTGACCACCGCACCGTCGTCTGTCGTCACCATGGAGCGGAACTTGTAGACGAGGATTTCCTCGCCGTTGAGCCCGTAGCGGCGTTGCCGGAACAGCACCGGTCCGGGGGAGGTCAGCTTGACGGCGACCGCCACCAGCAGCATCACCGGGCTTGCCAGCAGTACGGCCACGCTGCCCAGCACCAGGTCCATGACGCGCTTGAGGATCGCGTCCATGCCGTGGAAGGGGGTGTCGCATACCGATAGCGCGGCCATGCCGTTGATTTCCACCAGGCGTCCCTGGATCAGATCGAACGCGAAGGCGTCCGGCACGAAATATACCGATGCGGTGGTATCGCGCAGCGCGTTCACCAGTTCGCTCATGCGGGGCACCTTGCTCAGGGGCAGGGCGATGTAGACCACATCCACGTTGCGGGCGCGGACGAAATCGGCGACGTCCTTGCAATGCCCGGCCAGTTTCTCGGGTTGCAGCATGCCCGCCAGGCGGTCAGTGCTGCGGAAATCGAAGTAGCCGAGGAAGCCGTTGATGGGCAGGCGGCGGGACAGCTCGAAGCCCACCTCGTTGACGCCGATGATGATATAGGTGGGAGCCGAGGCCCCATGGGCCGCGAACCAGTGGATGCGCTGGCGCAGCGCGTGCGCGGCGGAGAGCAGCACGGGGGTCGCCACGAACCAGGTGAGCACCACTTTGCGCGACAGGTCGGCGCTGATCTTGAACGCGAAGGCCCCGAACAGCAGCGCGGCGACGACCGCGGCCCATTGGCCGAAGATGCGGGCGTACTGACGCGAGAACTGGGAGAATGCCTGGCCGGTCTCGCGCAGGCTCAGGCGGCTGAATACCCGCTCCGCCAGGATGAAAATCAGGGTGCCATAGGCTCCCAGGGCAGGCGTGTAGCGGTCGCGGTAGAGGAACTCGCATGCCAATAACGTCAGCAGCACGATCAGGGGGTCGAGTTGCTTCAGCAGCACGACCACCGCGGGTTCGACATTGCCCAGTTTGATGCGTCGATGGGCGACCGGTTCCACTACGGACATTGGGGGTTCCCTGCGAACCTTGCTATGGCCTGAGTCGTCAGGCTCCAATTGCCGAAGCTTGTCCTACAATGAGTTACCTGCACAAGCCAGGGAATTCCCACTTTCCATAAACTGCGATTAAGTGCACATTATCAGAACTCAGGGGCAGCTTACATAAGGCGGCGGCTGCCCTGGTCGTGACTGGGTTCACGGCCTGTCGGCTGGTGACGACATATGATCGGCCGAGCGCGACGCAGTGTCTGCGGAACAGTGTTCAGGACAGCATCGTCGCCGTGATTTCAAGCTGGAGCCAAGGTTGGGGATGCGATTTAAAGTACTTGCCAGTGCCGGGTTGTACGCGCTGATGGCCTGGGGTGGTGCCGTGGCCGCCTTGGCGCAGGGCACGGCCGCGCCATCCACGGTCCAGCGGGACGCGCCTGCCACACCCGCCAAGGGGGTTTCCCCCGACTACGTCATCGGGCCCGGAGACGAGCTGCAGGTGTTCGTGTGGCGCGATCCCGAGCTGACGACCACCGTGCCGGTGCGGCCGGACGGTAAAATCTCCACACCCTTGAACGAGGACATGGTGGCCGTGGGCAAGACACCCGAACGGCTGTCGCGCGACATCGAGAAGGTCCTGTCCGTCTACGTGAAGTCACCGCAGGTGAACGTGATCGTCACCAAGCCGGCGAGCGCCTTCAGCCAGATCAAGGTCATCGGCCAGGTGCTGCATCCTGCCGCCGTGCCGTACCGTGACGGCATGACGGTGCTCGATGCCGTGCTCGCGGTCGGTGGCCTGTCCACTTTTGCCGCCGGCAACCGCGCCCATGTGGTGCGGATGGAGAACGGCAGGCAGCTGGACCTGCGCGTCAAGCTCGACGCGCTGGTGAACAACGGGGACATGAGTCAGAACCTGGCGCTGCGTCCGGGTGATGTCCTGGTGGTGCCCGAGAGCCGCTTCTAGCATGGAAATTCCCTTGAACGCCTCACTTCAGCAGTTGTTCGACCAGGTCCGCGGCGCGTGGCGGTTCCGCTGGTACGCCATCATCACCGCCGCCGTGATGGCCGCCGTGGGGTGGTGCGTGGTCTTTGCGCTTCCCGACCGTTACGAGGCGGTCACCCAGGTGATCGTCGACAGCCGCACGGCCCTGAAGCCCGCGTTGCAGGGGTTGACCAATGGCACGGATCTCGGCGCCGCCATCGATTCCATCCGCACATCGCTGCTGGTGGATGAACAGCTGTGCGCCGTGGCCCAGCGCGCGGGCCTGCTGTCGGACTGCGATCGCAATCCGGCCGCTTCCCTGAACGCCCTGGCGGTCATCCGCAAGAAAGTCAACTTCGACATGCAGGACCTCAGCGGCGGCGGCTACGGTGCTCCCGCCGCGGGTACCATGATTTCGATCGCCTACCGCGACCCAAGCCGCGACCGCGCGCAGAAGATGGTCGAGGGGCTGCTGGAGCAGCTGCGGACGCTGATGCTCGGTGGCACCGTCAAGGGTTCCGAACAGGCGCAGCAGTTCCTCGAATCCCAGCTCCAGGATTACCAGGCGCACCTGAAGGCCGCCGAGGACAAGCTGGCCGCCTTCAAGACGGAGCATCTAGGCATGCTGCCCAGCGGCGATGGCGGTGATGGCACCGGCGGCTCCGGCGGCTACTTCTCCGACCTGCAGAAGGAGCAGCAGGCCGTCGAGGACACCCGGACCAAGCTGGCAATGACGGAGAACCGTCGCGCCACCCTGCAGGGCCAGCTGCATGGCAATGCGGCCGTGCTGGCCTCGGCCGCGGGCTCGGGCCGTCAGGGCGGCATGGACGCGCCGCTGGACACCGTGTCGCAGATCGCCATGGTGCAGGCCCGTCTTGACGGCCTGTTGCTGCGCTTCACGGACAGACATCCGGACGTGATCGCCGCCCGGGCGGAACTGGCTGCCCTCAAGGAGCGCCGCGCGGAGGAAATCAAGAGCCTGCGCAGCGGTGATGCCGCCGCTGCCGCGGCCACCGGCGCGGCGTCCAACCCCGTGTTCCAGAGCATCCAGCTGGCGCTGAACCAGTCCGATGTCGACATCGCGGACCTGCGTACGCAAATGGCCCAGCATGAATCCAAAGTCGCGGAGCTCAAGCGGCTGCTGAACACCGCACCGCAGGTGGAAGCGCAGTACGCCCAGCTGTCGCGTGATTACGACGTCGAAAAGGCCCAGTACGCCGCGCTGCGGGCCAGTTACGACAAGTCCCGGCTCGGGCAGCGTGCGGATGAGGCGGGTTCCATCCGCTTTCAGGTGTTGCAGCCGCCACTGGCGGGTTTCAAGCCGGTATGGCCCAGGCGGACCGTGCTGTTGCTGGGGATTTTCGTTCTGGCGCTGGGCGCTGGCGGAGCGCTGGCGTATGGCCTCGATCAGTTGCATCCGGTGGTTGGCTCGGCGGCGGGCGTGTCCCGTCTGACGGGACTGCCGGTACTGGCGCAGGTGGGGCCGGCATTCCCGGCGGCAACCCAGCGGGAAATGCGCCGTGAGATCCGCCATGTGTCGTTCGCGGTCGCGGTGCTGGCCAGCCTGCTGGTGGTCGGCATCGGAATCAGCCTGGCAGGGGTGCGCATCGATACCGCTGCTCTTACGCACATGGTGCAAAAATGAGTGTGATCGAGAACGCCATCGAGAAACTGCGGCGCGAGTCCGCCGGTGCGGGCGCAGAGCGCGCGGCACCTCCCCCGCCAAGGGGTATTGGTTCCGCCATGGAGCAGCCGCGATATGACACGGCGTCCCGGCGCAATATCGCCGTGGATTCCGGACAGCTGCGCGCCGCCGGTTACCTGCCGGAGTCGGGACATGAACTGGAGTTCGTGGACGGCTACCGGGAACTCAAGCGCCCCATCATCCGGCGTTGCATGGCGGCGGGCGCCAGCCCGCAGCAGCGGCTGGTGATGGTGACCAGCGCCCTGCCCGGAGAGGGCAAGACGTTCACGACGTTGAATCTCGCCCTGAGCATTGCCCGGGAGCAGGATGCCTCCGCGTTGCTGGTCGATGCGGATTTCCCGCGCTCCCAGATCAGCCGTCTGCTGGGGATCCAGGAGGAGCCCGGGGTGCTGGATGCCGTGGCGGACTCCGCCCTCGACGTCGAGTCGCTGGTGCTGGGCACATCCATCAAGGGCCTGGAGGTGCTGCCCGCGGGCCGTCTCGGGCCCCGGGTGGCGGAACTCGTCGCAAGCGCCAGGATGAACGAGGTCATGGCCCGGTTGACCCGTGACCCGCGGCGGATCGTGGTCCTGGACTCCGCGCCTTTGCTGGTCGCCAGCGAGGCGCGCGCCATGATCCACGTTCCAGGCCAGGTATTGCTGGTGGCCCGCTCGGGCAGGACCGCCCAGGGGGCGCTTCAGGACGCCATCGCATTGCTTGACCGCGAGCGCCTGCAGGGCATCGTGCTCAACGACGTGCGCTTCGGACGCCGCAATGGCGGTTATTACGGTTATTACGGTTATCAGGGATCAGCCAAGCATGACGATGAGTCGGCCGGAGCGTATTAAGCCCGCTGTCGCGGGCGCAGTGGCGTTGTGCCTGCTGGCGGGCGCGCGCCAGGGGTGGGCACAGGAAGCCGCCGCGCCCACGCAGGCCCCGGGAATGAATCAGGCGCCGGTGCCCGAATTCGGCACGCCGATGCAGGGCGCGGGGATCTCCGCCGGCCCGGTCCCGCAGCTCGGGGTGGTCCCGCAGGCCGCCGTGGGCGCAAACGGCATCCGCCAGGACATGCTGGCGATCAGCCAGGGCCTCGGCGAGGTGGACAACGTCGATCTGACCGCGGATGGCAGGTCGCAGACCCTGTCGATGACCGGGATCGACTTCGGACTGCAGCGCAGCGGCGCCAATTTCAACGCCAACGCGCTCGGCGATCTGCAGTACCTGGCCTATCTGCAGGGTGCATATCCCTCGCATCTGTTCGGCAATGTCAATGCCGAGGCCGATGCTTCGATGTTTGACCACCGGCTGAAATTCACGGTGCAGGACAACTACGGCGATGCACAGCTGAACGTCCAGAATCCGGTGACCCCGGCGAACCTGGAGCACGTGAACGTCGTGAATGCGGGTCCGGACCTGACCCTGATGCCGTTCAACGACGTCGTGGTGCAGGTGGGGGCGCACTATGCACGCGATTCCTACGAGATCAGTCCGTTTGACGGCGAGCAGTTCACCGAGACTTTTTCGGTCACCCGCCTGCTGTCGCCGGTGTCGAACATCGGACTGGTGGCGGACCTGAACCAGAAGCGTTTCGACAACACCCTGGTCAACACCGATTACGACCGGTCGCAGTTCTTCCTGAAGTACCAGATCATCGGCGCGCGCACGCAGATCCAGGCTGCAGCGGGCGAGGGTCAGGCCAACGATGGCCCGGGATGGGTCCACACCGGTGTGGGCGAAATCCAGATCCGGCATTCCCTGTCGGCGCTGATCAATGTATCGCTGGATGCCGGCCGTAACCTGACGGACGCAACCAGCAACTTCAGTGTGCTGCAGGCCGGTGCGGCGGGTGGCATTGTCGTCGCGCCGGTCGCCCTGACCACAGGCAGCTATGTGGCCAACTATGCCTCCGGCACCGTGCAGGCGCAGGGCTTGAGGACGACGATCGGGTTCACGGCGCGCTGGGAGCGCGATGTCTACGCACAAGACCAGTTCCTGAACGCATCTCATGGCGACTACCAGATCAGCCTGCAGCGGCGTCTGACCCCCATGGTGAGCGGCCGGGTATTCGTCATGGCGGACCACTGGAACTATCTCAACCAGGGATTTGGCTACACCACCTACCAGGAGGGACTGGAGGCGACGGTGAGGCCTGGCCGGCATTTCTCCTTCCTGTTCCGCTATCTGCATGCCTCGGAGGTTATGTCCTCACCGGGGCAGGGCTACAAGGAGAACCTGGTTTACGTCGGTGTCAGCTGGCAGCCATTTGCTCCCCGCGAGGTGGCTGCGCCGGACGCTGCTGTCGCGCCCTGATCCTGCTATTGCCCAGGGCCGTCACGCCGGGACCGTACCCATTCCACCTGGCGTGACAGCAGGAACTTTCCATACAGCGGAATTTTCCACGCGGCGTAGAGGGGGGCCAGCGCCAGCGTGCGCAGCGGAACCGCGGTCCTTCCAAACCGCGCCCAGGCCGCTAGCACTGAAACCACGAGTGCCGCCGCGCAGACGCTGGCAACGGCCAGAGGCAGGCCGGCAGCGGTGGTTGCGTGGAGCACAATTGCCGCCAGCCAGACGGACCCCACCAATGCGCACAGCAGGGCCAGTGGCGGCACGCACAGGTCGAGCGCCATGGCGAGCAGCTGCGGACGCAACGGCCACAGGGACCTGCGCAGCAAAGGCAGGCCCTGGGCCAGGATCATGGCCAGGTGGCCATGCTCCCAGCGGGTGCGCTGCCCGCGCACGCCGTCATTGGAGGAGGGGAACTCGCTGGTCACGAGCGCGTCGGGGCAGAACAGCGGGGGGGTTCCCGCCGCCGCAATATCGATGCCGAGCTTCATGTCCTCGACGATATGGCCGGTCGCCAGGTCCGCCACACTGATGACCCGCCAGGGGAACGCCATGCCGGTGCCCATGAGCTGGCAAGGCAACCCGAGCCGGTGCAGGCCGGTGGCGCGCACCTGGTTCTTGACCAGCCAGGCGAACTCAGCGATGCGCGTCCGGGTTCCGGCCCCTGCCGGAGCGTGCATCAGGTACAGGGCCTGAACCGGCCGGGAAGTCGTCACGCACAGCGTTGCCAGGCGCCTGATGGCGCCCGGGGCGACCAGGCAGTCGGCATCGACGATGGTGACGACCTCGGGCGGGGAGCGTTGCAGGTGCCGTATGGCGTAGTCCAGGGCATAACCCTTGCCACGAAGCACCGCATCATGGCGTTCGATCACCTCCGCGCCTGCGGCTGCGGCAATGGCCGCAGTATCGTCGCTGCAGTTGTCGGCGACGACCAGCATGCGGTCCGCCGGGCCGAGTTGTGCCTGCACGGACTGCAGTGTGGCGGTGATGCCGGCGGCCTCGTCGTGGGCGGGGATCACGACCACAGTGCGCGGTGGCGGTACGTCCAAACCAACCACAGGGCGGCCGCCTCCCGGCAGCGCAGCCAGTACCTGGATACAGAACACCAGTGACGGTACCAGCAGCAGTACCGCCGCGCCGCCGACGAGAATGCTCAGCACAAGGGTCATTGCTGCCCCGCCGTTGACGCCGCGAAATGGGTGGCCAGTCTGGCCGCTTCCGTATCGATGGAATGACGGTCGAGCGCCCGGGTATGGCCGGCCTCGCCCATGACCCGCAGCTGCTCCGGATCGCGGGTCAGGCAGTCTTCCATGGCGCCGGCCAGGTGTTCGACAGAGCCGGCGGGAAACAGCCAGCCGTTTTCCCCGGGGATGACCAGTTCCGGTATTCCCGCGATGAACGTGGTCAGGACCGGCCTGCGCAGCGCCATGGCTTCCATCAGCACCACGGGCAGCCCCTCCGCAAAGCTCGGCAGGACCAGTGCCCGGGCGGCGAGAATCTCGTCCCGGACGGCTTCGCTGCTGATCCAGCCGGTGATACGCACCCTGTCGGCCAGTTGCCGTTCCCGGATCAGGGTCTCCAGTTCCGGCCGCATCGGCCCGTCGCCGGCGAGCACCAGTTCGAAGGCCACACCCCGCGCGGCAAGTGAGGCGGCCGCCTCGAGCAGCAGAATCTGTCCTTTGGCTTCGCACAACCGCCCGACGCACACCAGGCGCGGCGTGCGCGGAATGGGGACCGCGGGGACATCATGGAACGACGGCTCCAGGCCGCAGTGCACGACCTTGATTTTCGGCCAGTCCTGGAATCGCGCCCGCAGGTACAGCTGGCTGCGGCCGAAATCGCTGATGGCCACGGCGAACGCGCTGCGGTGAATCTTGACATCAAGCCCCATGGGCCGGAGAAACTCGTCCGGCCCGTGCGCCGTGAAACTGTAGGGCGGTCCGCCGAGTGCACGCGAGAGCATGACGACTTCAGTGGAATTGGTGCCGAAGTGGGCGTGGATGTGCTGCGCACCGGCGGCTTCCAGCCATTGGACTACGCGGCAGGCTTCCGCGACATATACCAGGTGGTAGGCAAGGGAGCGCTCCGACCCATGTGACATGCCGACAGCCAGCCGCAGCGCCCTGCAAAAGCGTACCGGTGATGTCAGCATCCTGGACAACGTGGGCAATACCAGCGCCAGCACACCGCCACGCAGCACATAACGGGTTCGTTCGCGTTCGCGCCGGTCCGCCTGATCCGGCAGGGGGCCGCTCCAGCCGCGCAGGGAGAGCCGCTGGATCTCAAGCCCCCGCCGTTCCAAGGCGAGGATTTCGCGGCGGATGAAGCTGTGACTTACCTTGGGGTATTCATTGACGAAATAGGCGATTTTCAATACAGCACCAAGGTCAGGGCGACCGCGCCGCAGTGGTCGTCAGGCGGCCGGTTCAGGAGGTGGGATGGGCCGAGTGACCGCTGCGGGTCGCGGCCATCCGGACTGCAGCGCTGCACCGGGGTGGAGGGAAGCTGCGGTTGCCACGCAGGATGATGCTGTGGCGCGCCAGATCCGGCAGGAATCCAGGTGAGCCCGCGTAGGTTCGCAACCGCAGCAGGTACTTCAGCCGGCCGATGAGGTTGGCGGACAGCGCGACGAGGTCGATCAGGATGGCCTTGCCGACGCCGTATGTCATCGCGAAGTAGCGTCGCCGTGATTCAAACCAGTAGGCTGGCATACGCCGCGGCTGCGCGGCGGGGCTGTTGACCCCGGTGCTCTGACCTGCGATGTGCATGACCCGGCTGCCGGGCACATACCAGGTCTGAAAGCCCGCCTTGCGGGCGCGGTAGCAGAAGTCCGTTTCCTCGAAATACAGGAAATAGTTTTCGTCGAGGCCGCCGATGGCCGCGAAGACCTCCGGCCGTATCATCATGGAGGCGCCGGAGATCCAGTCGACGGGCTGGGGGGCGTCCTGCGGCATCTCGCGGGCGACCATCCAGCGACGCAGAACCCGGTTCGGCAGACTGAGCTCCAGCCCGGAATCCAGTTCGCTGAGCAGGCCGGGGAAACGGAAGGAGATGGGCCACAGGCTGCCGTCTTCGTTTTCGAAGCTGCCGCCCGCGATGCCGATCGCGGGATGGTTTTCCAGGAACCGGACCAGTGAAGCAAGGGCGCCGGGACGGACCTGGGTGTCCGGATTCAGAAGATGAATATAAGACGGCCTGCCGCTGGAAAATGCGCGCTCGATGCCGAGGTTGTTGCCGTAGGCGAAGCCGCCGTTGCGGGGGGCTGCCACCAGCGTCACCCATGAGGACCAGCCACGAGCATCGATCAGCGGCGCAATGATGGGAAGATCACCCGAATCGTTGTCCACGACGATGGCCCGGATGCGGATTCCGGAGGTTGACCGCTCTGCCTCAAGAGAACGCAGGGCTCCCATCGTCAGCTCTGCCGAACGGAAGCTGACGATGATCACCGCAACTTCCAGATCGTTCACGGGGGAACTCATCTACAGGACCCCATGTCGGCGCGCAGCGACACCCGGAATCTGCACGTCCGTTTCATACCTTTCCAACTGCTTTCCGAGCCTGGGTGACAAAACGCATGGTCCAATGTTTGAAACTGTCGACTTCAGGGCGTTCTCCGGGGGGGCGTCCGGGTGATCCCAGCTGCCTCAAATAATGATTATATGCTCTCACGCGGTTACACGCGCGTGTCGACGCGGTTTCGAATACGAAGCTGTAGGAAACGGATTGCTCAGATGTCGTTTCCACCCAGTGAGGTGAATTCTGAGGGTGATACAGCCCTTTGCCGGCGTCCAATTCAAACGTCCGCTCCAGTGTCTTATCCCGCTTCAGCAGGTCGATTTCCGCGATGCTGATCCGCCCTGCGACATAGAACCGCTCCAGTTCCTCCTCCGTCACCGCGGCGGGCGGGTATACGTGGTAGATCTTTCTGCCCCTGATCTGTGAGAAGAAATTGATTTCAGGGTCGAAGTGGCACGGCGTGATGTTCGAGGTCGAGGTGATGAAAATCCCCGATTCCAGTCGCTTGACCTTGTCCTTGCGCAGGATCCCGCTGAATTCGGCCACCTGATGGAACAGGGTGTGCAGGAGGTCGCGAAACCCGTCGTCGTGCCGGTCGACGCGCTTCAACAGAATGCGGCAGGGATGGGTGTCCAGATGTTCAAGGGCTTCCGCGGGCGCGGCGGTTATGGGTTTGCCGGCGTAAAACGGTGAATTTGCGGATTCCGCGCTCGAGGCGATGTAGTAATCACCGGGACTGTCGGCGTAGCGCTGGGCCAGCCGGTGCAGGTTTTCCGGCGAAAACAGGGACAGGCCGCTCAGATCATGGGTGAACCCGAACGGTGCCCGGTTGAAGTCGTCGCGGTTTTTCAGGTCGAGGTGCAGCATTGATCTGGCTCCGCGCAGAAGTCGGGGTGTAGTCTCAGTCGCGACGCAGCTTCTTGATGCGGCGGCCCAGGGTGAAGACACCGTTCTTGATGCCGTCTGACAGGCGGAAGCGCCCCGGGGGAGAAGGCCTGATGCCGATCCGCCGCAGCATGTGATTGGCCCGATAGATGTTCAGGTACTGGGTCGGGGGCAGTTCGTAGTTGAGGCTGAGGGAGACGGAGATGGAATTTCCGTTTTTCACCCAGTGCGCGGAGTGGGTCGGAATATGGACCGCGTCGCCGGGGCTCAGGTGGAACGTACTGGCGCGCTCGTCGATACCCTGTTTGTAGGTGCCGGCGTTGTGGTTCACGGAGTAGTAGCGTTCGATTTCCTGCTCCGTCACCGCGGTGCGGTCGTCCGGTGCCCATATCCATGCATCTTTCTCGCCCTGGACCTGCACCAGGAAATTCGTCTCGGCGTCAAAGTGAAAGGGAGTGACACGGCCGGGAGAGGTGATGATCACCAGCATTTCGGGGTTGCTGAGCGTGCCTGCAATCTGCGGCCCGGCGGTCTGGCGCACGAACTGGTCGAACTCCTGCAGCACCTCGCGATACCCGGGGTTGCGCTCGATGTGCTTCATGATGACCCAGGCGCCGGCGGTTTCAATCCTGCGGATGATCTCGTCCACCGGGAGTTCCGGAACGGGGATATGACCCCACTTGTCATCCACGTTCACCTTGCCGGCATCCAGATACAGGTCGCCGGGTCGCTTGGCCGCTTCCTTTGCCACTTCGATCAGGGCATCCAGGCTGAACAATGGATTCCCTGACAGCGCGTGCCTGATGAGGAAGGGCGAGCGATTGATCTGCCGGCGGGCCTGTTCCGGGTTCGGCACGGTGTGCCATGAATCCGTTGCCGTCGGCGTCATGGCCGTGCGCGGCCGGATGGAAGCTGGACTTTCTATGGGGTCTGACATGATGAAGCCACTTTGACTGGTGCGATGGTGTCCGCAGCGGCGCTGCGGTTACAAGCCCTGCGGTGTGGGATGAGCGGCGCTCCAGGCCTCCAGGTGCGCTTCGGGATAGCCGCCGTGCCCGGCATCGAGGAGGCCGGTGTTCCGGCCCAGAAGCGTGCATTCAAAGAAGCCGAGCAGATAGGTATTGACGATGTTCATGGCGCGCAGCCGGGACGTCGAACCGGATTTGTGCCATGGCCACTGGAAGCCGGCATAAAGCGGTGCATCGGCGAAACTACCGTGGCTCGTGCCGGAGATGGTCAGGAAGTACCCGCCGTGCAGCTGCAGGTTGTGCCGCGCCCGCCGGTAGTCCTGGTCATTGAGCATCGCAAGCGCCCTGGTGCCTGCGTCGTTGCTGGCGAGTTCGGCCGCCGTGGGCAGCGGGGTGGTATCACTCACCAGCAGGTAAGGCTTGGGCACTCCGTTGGTCGCGGCCTCGGCAAATTGCCAGCCATCGAGATTCGCGACGGCTTTGACGCGCGAATCCATCAGGCCTGCCTGGGCGGCGATCGCGCCGCCGAAGGAATAGCCAAAAACCCCCACCTTCCCGAGGTCGAGCCGGTTCAGGAATCTGCCGGAACCGTCGTCGGCATCCAGTCCGGCAAGCGCGTCGAGGATGACGGTGGCGTCCGCGGCACGTGTCCGGGTGCGGGCGTCCGCCAGTTGCAGGGTCGCTGCCGCGGATGCGCCGGTGGAAAAGTCCATGGGCCGTTGCAGCGCCTGCTGCTGACGCTGGTACGCTGCATCAGGCAGGCCCGGGAGCCGCGTTCCATAGATCACGGTTCCGACGACGAATCCATGGCTTGCCAGGTCATAGACCGCGGTCTGGTTGCCGGGCTGCGTGCCGGGCCATCCCGGAAAATAGAGGATGACCGGCAGCCGGGTCGCCCCTGGTACCGGATGTGCGTCTGCCAGGGCAGCGGCCAGCAGGCGGTGCCCGGACAACCGCAGCCGAAGGATGTCCTGCAAGCGGCCGGCACGCGTGGCAACGGCAACCGGGTACCACAGCGTGACTTCCGGAACCGGGCGTTCCGGATCGCCGTCCAACCAGTGCGCCAGCTGCACGGGAGTGAATTTCAGAGCCGTCGTGCCAACGGTAAAAGGGCCCCGCGTTCCGGCGGGCAGCAGGCGCAGTGCAGCCACCGTACTCACGGCCACGACAGCCAGGGCGCAAATGGACAACAGCATGGCCCTGCTCATGGTTACCCGTACGGCGTCTGGGCGGCCTGTAGTGGCACGGTCTGCCGCCGGGAGGGGTCGAGCCGTTTCGACAGGTAAGCGGCGATCTCATCCACGTAAGGAGATGAGAACATGTCGACGTGGCCGCCCTCGATGGCCGTGGTGTCGATTTCACCGCTGGTCAGCCTGCTCCAGCCGAGATCCCGGTCCAGGAACAGCCCGCTGGGTTCTTCGGAACTGCGAATCACGATCACCGGAAAGGATGCGCGCCTGGGCCGGTAACGGTCCCTGGCGGCCAGCAGGCTCCTGAATACCAGAAGGTCGTGGGCCTCGTCATTGGACGCCGGCGCGTCGCTTTCTATCCTGGGGCGCGGGCGGAAAAGTTCCAGCAGCTTCCTGATGGAGCGGCGCTTCTGCAGGAAGGCCAGCACCGACCGGCTGCTGACCTCCACGTTGCGCCAGTCCCTGGCGAGCATGTTGAGCCGGTAGGAATAATCCGCCAGCAGGCGCCGCAGCGGCGGCAGGCGCGTCAGGTATGCCGGCGCCCAGGTGTCGATCACGATCAACGTGGGTGGCGGGAGGCCGGGGTCATACAGGCGCAGGGCGACTTCGTATGCCAGTGCCCCCGCCACGCACCAGCCCAGCAGGACATAGGGACCGGCAGGCTGGGCATGCCTGATCAGGGTCACGTAGCCCGCGGCGATTTCCTCCAGGGAGCCGGGGATGTCGGTCTTGCCCAGCGAGGGATCGAACAGCTGCAGGCAGGTGAAGGGCTGGTCCTTGCCGAGCTTTCTGCTCAGGTTGAAGAACAGCCCTGTGTTGTGCAGCGCGATGATCGGCGCGCGGGAACCCTCGGCCTGCAGCCGTACGATGTTCCTGAAGTCGAAGGTCCGGATCTGGTTCTCGCGCAGCAACCCCGCCTGCAGTTCAATCGTGGGCGCCTTGAAGATGGCGGCGAGCGACAGTTTTTTGCTGAATTCCTGTTCTATCTTCAGCAGCAATTGGGCGGCGAGCAGCGAGTGTCCGCCCAGGTCGAAGAAATTGTCGTCCGGCCGGATGTCGCCGTGATTAAGGACCTCCTGCCACAGTCCGGTGAGACGCGCTTCGGTGCTGTCGGAGGAGGATTTCGGGGGGGGCTGGACCGCCGCAGGCGCGACCGCCGGCCCGGCGGGCTCGGGGCCGGCCGGTGGCGCAGGGCTGGTGACGGCTCCAGCCGGCAGCGATCCGACCGGACGCGCAGCGTCGTCCGCGATGGCACCCATCAGGTCGCATAACGTCTGCAGCAGCTGCCGCACGGTGGCAGCATTGAATAGGCTGGTCTTGTACTCGCAGGACAGCCGCCAGCCCTCCGGCCTTTCGACCATGAAGAAATTCAGGTCGTACATGGCGCCGGCGGAGCGGGAGGGAAGGTCTATCAGCCGGAAGCCGCCATGGTCAGCGTTCTGGACGAACGAACGCTGGTATATAAAATTTATAGAAAACAGTGGGTTACGATTTATTTCTCGTTTTGGCCTTAGAATTTCAAGCAAGGATTCCAAAGGCACCTGCTGGTTTTCGAAGGCATCCAGAACGGTGTCGCGGACCGCATCCAGCAGCTCCAGGCACCCTGCGCCGTCCTCCACGGTGCAGCGCAGGATCACGGTGTTGATGAAGACGCCGATGATGTTTTCGAGGTCTATGTCGTCCCGGCCCGCGACCTGGGTTCCGATGGCGATGTCCGACTTGCCGGAATGGCGGTGCAGCATCACGAAGAACGCGGCCAGCGCCAGCATGAAGAATGTGTAGCCCTTGCCGGCCGCGAATTTCTGCGCGCGGTCGGACAACGCGCGCTCGATCAGCAGGGATTCAATGTCGCTTTTCGTCGTCAGCGTCGAGGGGCGCGGATGATCGGTGGCCAGTTCGAAGTAGGGCAGATTGCGGAGCTTGCGCGCCCATTGTTCCAGCGCCTCGCGCCACGCCGGGCCGGTTTCTGTCTCCGCCTGCCACAGCGCATAGTCTGCATACGTCAGGGGCAGCTCCGGCAGCTCGGGAGTGCGGTCCGCCTCGATGGCGGCGCAGATTGCGCCGAATTCATGCGCAATGATGCCGATGGACCAGCCGTCGCAGACGGCATGGTGGGCCGTGACCAGCAGCACGGCGTGGCCGGGGTTGTACCGCACCAGGGTGGCGCGGATCAGCGGCGCTGCCGCGAGGTCGAACGGGGTGCGGGCTTCGATGGCCGCGATGCGTTCGGCCTCGTCCGCCGCTTCCTCCGCTGACAGGGCGGAAAGGTCGATCACGGGGACTTTGAAGGCAACCTGGGGCTCGACGATCTGGCGCGGTACGCCCTGCGGTGCGGCAAAACGCGTGCGCAGCATGTCATGCCGGCCGATGACCATGCGCAATGCGCGTTCCACGATGGATGCGGGCAGGGAACCCTCGATCCGCCACCGGACCGCGACATTGAGGGCGGGGCTGCCGGGGTCCAGCTGATCCAGGGCCCAGAACCGGCGCTGCGCCCGTGAGCAGGGCGCATGCGGTGGACTCGGTGACAGCGCATCGGCAGAACGGACCACCTGGGTAACTCCTATGCGCTCCCGCCGCGCGGGTTGCGTTTGAACTTCGACAGCGCCGGGGATTCACTCCGGTTCTCGGCGACGGTGCCGTCGAACCCGGCGTGTTCGGCCAACGCCGCGAGGGCGGCGATGGTGCGGTGCTGCAGCAGCTGCCGGGTAGTCAGCTTGATCCCCATGCGGTTGGCGCGGGCGGTGATCTGGAACAGCTGGATGGAATCAGCACCCAGGTCCAGCAGATCGTCTTGGATTCCGACATGTTCCAGGCGCAGGACCTCGGACCAGATGCGGGCCAGGGCTGTCTCGAGCGCCGAAGCCGGCGCGGCCACGGCTTGCTCCGGTTTCGCCCGCGTGGCCGATTTCGGCAGGGCAGCCCGGTCAAGTTTGCCATTGGGCGTGACCGGCAGCGAATCCAGCTGCACGAAAGCGCTCGGGATCATGTACTGGGGCAGCTGGCCGGCCAGCATGGCGCGGATTTCCCGCTCCTCAGGCCGGGCTCCCGGCCGTGCTGCGTACCAGGCAACCAGACGGGCGTCGCCGGGCGCATCCTCGACCAGGGTGACAGCCGCAGCCGATATGCCCGGGACTTTGCCGAGGACGGATTCGACTTCGCCCAGTTCCAGCCGGAACCCGCGCAGCTTGACCTGCTGATCCATGCGTCCCAGGACCTGCAGCCGCCCGTCCGGGAGCCAGCGCGCCAGATCCCCGGTGCGGTACATGCGGCCGGCCTGGAATGGGTTGCCCGAAAAGCGCTCGGCGCTCAGTTGCGCGCGCTTGTGATAGCCGCGGGCGACGCCCTGGCCTGCGATATGGAGTTCTCCGATCACGCCTTCCACCACCGGCTGGCCATGCCGGTCGAGGATGTACACCTGGGTGTTGGCGATCGGCCTGCCGACGCCGATGGGCGTTTCCGCGGGGCCGATACGTCCACAGGTGGACCAGATCGTGGTTTCGGTAGGGCCGTACATGTTCCACAGCACGCCGTTGCCGGTCGCAAGCCGGTGGGCGAGTTCAGCAGGCAGGGCTTCGCCGCCGCACAGCATTCTAAGCCCCGGCCCGGGGGTGAAGCCGGCATCCAGCAGCATCCGCCAGGTCACCGGGGTGGCCTGCATGACCGTGGCGCCGCAGGACTTGATGCGCCTGCCCAGCGCGAAGCCGTCGATTATTTCCTCCTGCCCGGCGATCACCACCTTCGCGCCGACGCACAGGGGCAGGTACAGCTCCAATCCGGCAATGTCGAAGGAAACCGTCGTGACCGACAGCAGCACATCGCTGGCCGTCAGGCCAGGTTCGCGGGCCATGGAGCGCAGGAAGTTGGCCACGGCGGCGTGTGAGACCTCCACGCCCTTGGGCTGCCCCGTGGAGCCGGAGGTGTAGATCACATAGGCCAGATCTTCCGGGGTCACGCTCGTCCTGGCCGGCGCCGCTGCGGCTGAGGCTGCGATTGCCGCGGCCTCCCGGTCCAGATGGATGATGGGCTTGCCGGCGGGCAGCAGTCCCGCTTCCACGGCGCCGTCGGTGATCAGGGCTGCGACGTCGGCGTCATCCAGGATGTATCGCAGGCGGCCCGGAGGGTGAGCCGGGTCCAGCGGCACATAGGCGCAACCGGCTTTCAGCACCGCCAGCAGGGCCGCCAGCAGGTCCACGGAGCGTTCGATGGCAATGCCGACCAGGCGCTGGGGCTGGCCGTTGCCGCTGCCGATTTTCTGCAGCAGCAGCCTGGCGATCTGGTTGGCGCGCCGGTCCAGGGCCTCGTAGGTCAGGGTGCTGTCCCTGAACTGGACGGCAACGGCGTGCGGCGTGGCCGCGGCCTGGGTTTCAAACAGCTGGTGCACGCACCGGGGCTGGGGCCATTCCTGCGCCGTGTCGTTGTAGTCGCGTAACACCCGCTGTCTTTGCGCGGAAGTGAGGTAGGACACCCGCTCCACGGTCTGGTCCGGGTCGGCAATGAACGCTTCCAGCAGCGCCTGGTAGCAGTCCAGCCAGCGATCGATGGTGCTGGCGTCGAACAGGTCCGTGTTGTAGTCGCAGTCGAGCCTCAGACCCTGGTCCGACTCGATGACGTTCAGGAACAGGTCGAAATTGACGTAGGTCTTGCTGTTGGGGCTGACCTCGATCGTGAGGTCCGGCAGCACGATCCGATCCGCCAGGCGCTCCAGGTTGAACTGGATTTCCGCCAGCGGCACCCGGTTCTGGTCGCGCTCCGGCGCCAGTTTGCGCACCAGCGTTCCCAGCGTGTAGTCCTGATGCTCGTAGGCGTCGAGAACCGTCCTGGCCACGGTGCGCAGGTGCTGGCCGATGGTGGTGTCGTCGCTCCAGCCGGCCCGCAAGGGCAGGAAGTTGACGCAGTGGCCCACCAGAGTCTGTCCTTCCAGCAGCGACTGTCCGGCCGTGGGCACGCCGACGACGACTTCGCTCTGGCCGCTCAGGCGGCCGATCAGGACCTCGAAGGCGCCGAGCAGAGTCACGAACAGGGTGTTGCCGGCCTTGGCACCGCTCTTCTTGATCGCCTGGTACAGCGCGGCGTCGATCCGGCGGCAGCGGCTGGCGCCGCCGTAGGACTTCAGGGCCGGCCGCGGCCGGTCAGTGGGCAGATTGAGGGGTTTGACCGGAGCCTGGAACCGGTCGAGCCAGAAGCGCTCGGTCTGCTGCGCCTCGGCGGGATCACGTCCGGCCCGTGAAAGGGCATAGCTGCTGAACGGCAGGGCGGGCGGCAGTTGCGGCGCCTCGCCGCGGCACAGCAGCGGGTAAGTCTGCGCCAGTTCATCGACGATGACATTGATGGACCAGCCGTCGCAGACGATGTGGTGGGCCGTGAATACGAGCACATGCTCATCGGGCGCCATGCGCACCAGCTGTACCCGCGCCGCGGGAGTGTCCACCAGGTCGAATGCCGTGCGCGCATCCTGCGCCAGGAGGTCGGCGAGACGTTCCTCGGCGGCGGGACCCGACAGGTCGTGGACCGGCAGTTCGATGTCCCGCGCGGCATTGATGCGCATTTCCTCGCCGGTGGGGGAGAAGCTCGCGCGCAGGGCGTCGTGCCGGTTGAACAGGAGCGTCACCGCGGCGCGCAGCGCCGGTTCATTCAGCGTGCCCTTCATCCTCAGGCTGACCGACTCGTTGAAAGCGCAGGAGGCCTCATCGCTCATCTGCGCCGCCAGCCAGATTTCGGTCTGGCTTTCGGTGAGCGGCAGTCCGGCGATGGGACCGGCCGCGGCCGGGCTCTGCGGCTTGCCCAGGATCCCCACCGCATTGAGTTCGGCCAGGCTGTCGCCGAAGGCCTGGCGGATGAGATTCAGATCGGCGTCCGAGTGCGCCGTCGTCAGGAAGCAGGGGAAGCCATCCTGGATGTGGATGCCGCGCAGCCGCAGGTGCTGGAACAGCAGCGGCGCCAGGGGGTGCTCGCTGTGGATGTTGAAATAGAACCAGCTGGCGAAGGTCTCGATCCGGGTGGTCAGACCGTAGCGGGCGAAAAGGGCGTTGAGATCCGCCGCCAGTTCTGCCGTGCGGACGGCAAGCCGTTCCTGCAGTTGCGGCCCGTGCTGCTTGATGTGGTTCAACACCGCCCAGGCGGCTGCCAGCGCCAGCGGGTGGCGCACGAAGGTGCCCGCGAAGAAGGTGACTCCGGTTTCCGGGAACGAGGCATCACCGAAGCTCCAGTGACCGCCATCGAGCGCATCCATGAAACGGGAGTTTCCCGCCAGGACGCCGATGGGCAGGCCGCCGCCGACCACCTTGCCGTAGGTGGCCAGGTCCGCCCGGATGCCGGCCAGCGCCTGGATGCCGCCCGGATGGGTACGGAAACCGGTGACCACCTCGTCCATGACGAAGGCGGTGCCGGACTGTTCGGTGATCCGGCGGATCTCGCGCAGGAACTCGTAGGGCTGCAGGCTCGGATGGCGGCTCTGCACGGGCTCCACGATGACCGCGGCCAGGTCTTCGGCGTTGTCCCGCACCCACTGCAGGGTGGCCGGCGTCGCGTATTCGAGGACCACGATGTTCTGCACCGCGGAGGCCGGAATACCCGGCGCCACCGGCATGGAACGGGGCGCGGTGCCGGGGCGCTGCACGCCCTTGACCAGCACCTCGTCGAACTGGCCGTGGTAATCGCCGTTGAAGATCACGATCTTGTCGCGACCCGTGACCGTGCGGGCGATGCGCATGGCGGCCATCACCGCCTCCGACCCGGTGTTGCAGAAGGTCATGCGCTCGTTGCCGGTGATTTCGCAGAACAGGGCCGCGACCTTGCCGGCCATGTCGGCCTGGGGACCGATGGGGAAGCCGCGGTCGAGCTGGTCCCGGAGTGCCTTGACGACAAAATCAGGGGAATGGCCGAACGCGGTCTGTCCAAAGCCGTTCACGAGATCGACGTACTCGTTGCCGTCGACGTCCCACAGGCGGGAGCCGGCGGCACGCTCGACGACCACCGGAAACACCAGTTCCTTCCACTCGATCCTGAAGCCGGAGGCGGCGCGGGGATCGGCCAGTACCTGCCGGTACTGCTGTGTCAGTTGCTTGGAACGCGTCTGACGCCTGGAATAGCGCGCCGCGAGGTCGTCGATATGGCGCTGATGGGCGGGCTCAATGGCGCCGCCCGCGCCGGCCTGTCTGGGGTTGAAGACCTGGAAGCGCGAGGGGGACGCTTCCGCGCTGTCCGCGGCCGCGGTCCGCGAGGCAGGTGCCGCCACCATGGGGGCGGACGCGGCTCCGCCCTGGAGCATCTCGAACTGGCGGTTGATGAGCTGCGACATGGCCTGCAGCTGTTCGCGGAACAGTCCTTCCAGCCCGGGATTCGCCGCGCGGGGCGCTGCCTGCGGCATGACGGCCGCGCCCGGCGCGGCCGCGGGGGTTCCGGCCGGAGCCGGTACTGCCTGGGCCGGTACCGCTGGCGGTGTTGCGACGGCGGGAGCGGGCGGCATTTGCTCCGCCAGGTGCGCGGCCAGCGCGGGAATGGTCGAATAGTCGCCCAGGAGCTGGCGGAAGGTGATCTTCACCTTGGTCCGGCTCTGGATCTTCTGCGCCACCTGGGTCAGGAACAGGGAGTCATATCCCATTTCCAGGAAGCTGATGGGCTCGGTGACCGAGGGCGGCGGGTTTCCCGAAAGTTCTTCCAGCACCGTGGCGATCAGGGTGCAAAGTTCCGGGGTGCGCGAGTGGGTGTCGCTGCTCATCGCGGTGTCGTCCTGGATGGCCTCGGGCGTGTTCGAAGGCGTGGTGGTGATGGCGGGTGCTGGGCGGGCGGCTGCGTCCGGCGAAGGAACGCCCGAGTCCCGGGCTGCGGGCGGTGCGTCGATCCAGAAGCGCTTGCGCTCGAAAGGGTAGGTGGGCAGGGGAACGCGGTGCCCGGACTGTGGGCCCAGGCTGTCCCAGTCCAGCCGGGCACCGCAGCACCACAGCCGGCCGGCGGCTTCGAGCAGGCAGTCGCGGTCCGAACGTTCGCGCGCGGCATCCTGCAATGAGGTCACGACCGCGGTCCTGCCGCTCTGCAGGGTCTGCAGGGCGAGCGTCGACAGCACGCTGCCAGGTCCGACTTCCAGCAGCACGGGGGCTGGTTCCCGGGCGGCAAGGGCGGTGACGCCGGCGGCAAAACGTACGGTTTCGCGCGTGTGCCGCGCCCAGTATTCGGGCGACGTCGCTTCCGCGTCCGTGATCCAGGTACCCGTCACGCAGGACACATAGGGCAGTGCTGGCGGTGACAGCCGGATTTGCGCCAGTCGCTGGCGCAGCGGCGCCACGATGGGCTCCATCATCGCGGAATGGAAGGCGTGCGAGGTATGCAGGCGTCGGCCGGCTATGCCGCGGGCCTGCAACGTCTTCTCCAGGGCTTCGATTGCCGGGTGCGGGCCGGATGCCACGCTGAGGGCGGGTCCGTTGACGGCGGCAATGGCAAGGTCGGGGGACAGCAGCGGCCGCAGCTGGTCTTCAGGCAGCCGCACGGCCAGCATGGAGCCGCCGGGCATCTGCTGCATCAGCTGGCCGCGCAGCGCCACCAGGGGCAGGGCATCTTCCAGGGTCATCACCCCTGCCAGCACGGCAGCGACGAATTCACCGATGCTGTGGCCGATCATGGCCTGGGGCTGGATTCCCCAGCTCATCCACAGCTTTGCCAGCGAGTATTCAACGGCGAAGATCGCCGGCTGGGCGAAGCAGGTGGCCATCAGGTCCTGGGCGGTGTCGGCGGAATCTGCAGCGGGATAGATCAGCTGCTGCAGCCGTTCGCCGAGCAGCGGTCGCAGGATCGCCATGCATTGATCGAAGTGGCCGCGGAACACCGGTTCGTGCTCGTAAAGGTCCCGTGCCATGCCAGGGTACTGGGCTCCCTGGCCGGGGAACATGAAGGCCACGGGTGCGGCGGTCCGGGCCGGGTGGTTGCGGACGGCGGGGCCGGCCTGCAGCAGTTCAGCCGCCTGCGCGGTGTCGCGCGCAACGACAAACGCGCGGTGGTCGAAGGCGCGCCGTCCGCGCTGCAATGAGTACGCCACGTCGGCCAACGCCAGCCCGGGGTGCGCGCGCAGGTGCGCGGCCAGCCTGCCGCGTGCCGCGAGCAGTGCCGTTGGCGTGCGGGCGGACAGCACGAGCAGCTGCGCTGATTCCCGCGATGAGCCACCGGCCGGCGGCGGCGCCTCTTCGAGCACGACATGGACGTTGGTCCCGCCCACGCCGAACGCACTGACCCCCGCGCGCCGCGGTGCCGCGGCGCGCGGCCAGCGTGCAAGCTGTGAATTGACGTAAAACGGGGTGGAAGGAAAGTCGATCTGGGGGTTGGGCCGCTGGTAGTGCAGTGATGCGGGCAGGACCTCGTGCTTCAGCGCCAGCGCCGTCTTGATCAGTCCGACCACGCCGGCGGCGGCATCGAGATGCCCGATGTTCGACTTCACCGACCCGAGCGCGCAGAACTGGCGCTCCGACGTGCTGGCAGCAAAAGCGCGGGTCAGCGCGGCGACCTCGATGGGGTCTCCGAGCGGCGTGGCCGTGCCATGACACTCCACGTAGCTGATGGAGCGGGCGTCGATCCCGGCGTTCGCATGGGCCATTTCGATTGCCGCTGCCTGTCCCTCGACGCTGGGAGCCGTGAAGCCCACTTTGCCCGCGCCGTCGTTGCTGACACCGCAGCCGCGGATCACCGCATAGATGAAGTCGCGGTCGGCGATGGCGTCCTCGAGGCGCTTCAGGGCCACGACGCCGGCGCCGCTGCCGAATATGGTGCCGCTGGCTTCGGCATCGAATGGCCTGCAGGTGCCATCGGCGGACACCATGCCGCCTTCCTGGTGCAGGTAGCCGCGCTTCTGCGGAAATGTGATGGAGACGCCGCCGGCCAGCGCCATGTCCGACTGGTAGAGCAGCAGGCTCTGGCAGGCTTGCGCCACGGCCAGCAGCGAGGTGGAACACGCGGTCTGCAGGGTGAGGCTGGGGCCTTTCAGGTCCAGCTTGTAAGAGACGCGGGTGGAAAGAAAGTCCAGTCCCGAGCCGAGCAACATGGGGTAGCAGCCCACCTGGTAGCTGCTGGTGAATTCCTCGGTGGTGCGCCGGTCACCGCAGACGTGCTGCAGGAAGTAGGTGCCGATGCTGCAGCCGGCAAACACGCCGATGGGCCCGCGGTAGGCGGCAGGATCGCAGCCGGCGTCTTCGAGCGCTTCCCAGCAGCATTCCAGGAACACCCGGTGTTGCGGATCCGTCAGTGCGGCCTCGCGGGCGTACATGCCGAAGAATTCGGCATCGAACTGGTCCACGTCGGCCAGCAGCGGGCGCGCCTTGACGAAATTGGGCGCGCGCCTGACCTCGTCCGGAAAACTGTCTTCCAGTTCGGCTTCCGTGAACCGCGTGATGGATTCGGTCCCGGTCGTGAGATTGCGCCAGAACTGTTCCACCGTGCCGGCGCCGGGGAAACGGCCGGAGATGCCGACAATGGCGATGAGATTGTCGGTGGAGGACTGGTCGATGCCGGAGGGTGCGGTCATGATGGGCTTCGCGTGTTTCCCGGCGACCGATGCCGCGCCAGGCTGGCCTGCTGGCGCCGTGCGCGTTCCCGCGCGCTGAGCGCGGCCGGATCAGCGGGGCCATGGTCCGCGCCCGCGGTCATATGCGCCGCCAGTGCGCGGATGCGTGGATACTGGAACAGGTCCATGAGGGCGAGTTTGCCGGCCACAAGGCTTCGGATTCTGGCATGTGCCTCCATCAGCTGCAGCGAAGTGGCACCCAGATCGAAAAAGTTGTCATCCACCCCGATATGGTCGCGGGCCAGCACCTGCTGGAAGACCCCGATCAGGGCGGCCTCCGCGGCATTCGCAGAGGGCGCGCCGGGCATCGCGGCGGCGGCCGCCTGCGCGGGCAGTCTGGCGCGGTCGACCTTGCCGGTCGGCGACAGCGGCAGGGCTGGCAGCCGGGTGATGCTGGCCGGAATCATGTAATCCGGCAGCTCGTTGCGCAAAGTGCCACGCAGCAGCTCAAGGTCCACCGGCAGATTGCCGGCAGTGGTGACGTAGGCCGCGATCATGCGCCCGGTACCGGCAGCTGTACTGGTCACGGCGGCATCCTGTACCAGCCCGGTGGCCCGCAGCCGGGCCTCGATTTCATCCAGTTCGACACGCTTGCCGTTGATCTTCACCTGGCGGTCGACGCGCCCGAGAAAGTCCAGGCAGCCATCGCCGTGAATCCTGACCCGATCGCCCGTGCGGTAGACACGGGCATCGGTGTTCCGCAGCGGATGCGCAATGAAGCGTTCGGCGGTCAACTCGGGGCGGTTGAGGTAACCCAGGGCCAGCCCGGCACCCCCGACGTACAGCTCTCCCTCGCCGCCCGGCGCCACCGGCTGCAATGCATCATCCAGTACCAGCGCTTCGGTCTGCCGGATCGGGTACCCGATGGGGACTGGAGTCTCCCCGGTGTAGTTCCGCGGCACCGTATAACAGCAGCTGAAGGTGGTGTTCTCGGTAGGGCCATAGCCGTTGATCAGCCGGCACTGGGGCAGCCCGGCCAGCGCCCTGACCACGTGGGAAGGAGAGAGCACATCGCCTCCGGCCAGCAACTGCCGCAGCGGGCGCAGCTGATCCAGGTGGTGATCCACCATCAGGTGGAACAGGCCCGCCGTCAGCCACAGGGTGGTGACGCCGTGCCGGTTGACGGCGGCCGCGATGTCGCTGAGGGCTGGATGCGGGTCCGACATCACTGCCAGGCTGCCGCCGTTGAGCAGCGCGCCCCAGAGTTCAAAGGTCGATGCGTCGAACGACAGCGGCGCCAGCTGCAGCAGGGTTTGCTCCGGGCCCAGGCGGACGAAATCGGTATCCAGCACCAGGCGCAGAACCGCCCGGTGCGGGACTACCACGCCCTTGGGACGGCCCGTGGAGCCGGAGGTGTACATGATGTAGGCCGGCTGTCCGGGGTCGATGTCAGGATAGCGGGGCGCTGTGTCCGGCAGCGGCAACTGCCTCATGGCGCCCAGGCCCAGAGCCTCCCCGCGCCAGAACCGGGAGCCGCTGGTGAGCCGGGAGTCCTGCACGAGCATGGCGGAAGGGGCGCTGTCGTCATAGATATGCTGCAGCAGCCCCGGGGGGTAGGCGGTGTCCATCGGCACATAGCAGGCGCCAGCCTTGAGGACGCCGAGGATCGCGGCGATAGCTTGAACTGAACGGTCCGAATACAGACCGACTGTACAACCGGTGCTGATGTTCCGGGACAGCAGCCAGCAGGCTATGCGGTCCGCTTCCGCCGCCAATTGGCTATAGCTTAGCCGAAGCTCACCGTCGATGATGGCAGTGTTCTGCGGCCCGGCTGTAACCGCGGCCGCGAAGGCGACGGAAATCGAGTTTGCGGACATGTTTTCCTGACGTCGCGACGGCCTGCCATCCAGGCAGGCCATTCCCACCCTGCCTAGAGGGACACCCCTGTGCCAATAATGCCAAATCTTCCGTGCAAGCTATCCGTAAGACGCGGTCCGGGCCGGTAATTTGCGAACCCCGTCACAGTTGATGTTGCACTGCATTCGGTATGCCCCGAAATGCTCGGGACCCTGGTCTATGGTGGCGTTTTATGTGCAGCCAGGGTGTGCGGCGACGCTCAAATCCCGTCGTCCGATGTCTTTAATCTGAAGACATGCCCGCTCTGGAAGGCGATGCGGGCGTTGGAGCGGGTGCGAAGATACGCGAGCCGTCATATTGGACCGGCATTCGAAGATCGTTGCGAATGCTGGCGTCGAGGCGAATGTGCCGCCGGGGCAGGACGGCCCGGCCGGGAGCTGACACCTCCGGCGTCGGTCGACGCCGGAGGTGTAGGCTGGCTCCGACTGATGTATCAGTTCTGGGAGCGACGGCGGCCGCGGATCACGGCCAGTCCACCCATCAACAGCGTCAGCGCAGTCCCGGCGCTGGCCGGATCGATCTCCGGAGCGGTGACCGGCTGCTGTCCGGGTGGGGCATCATGGTCGCCGCGCGAATGGTATGCGAAACCATCGCGCGGGCTATGGGCAGGGCCTGCCTGGGCCATGCCAATGGCTCCCAAGGACAACAGAGCCGCTGCCAGCAACTTCGCCTTTGACATATTCATCTCCTCAGTCATCACGGTCAGATCAATGGTAGCAGCCGCTGTATGCGCTGCAACACGTAACGACTATCACATGGCTGTCGGCGTTTGGATACAGCAACTTGAGATTGAAATCCCCTTATAAAACATAAGCTGAATGCTGAAGAAAAAAGTGTGATCCGGGTCACACTTGGCGTCCGGTCGGCTACCAGAGCTGCCACTGCTGCTGCAGCAGGACGCACAGCGCCAGCAGACCATTGGTCACGGCATGAGCTGCGATGCAGTCGCCGATGCGCCCGGTCCGCATGGCGACCCAGCCGTAGGCCAGGCCTGCGAATATGCCCGGCAACCACATCGCGCCGTGACTGATGCCGAAAACCACGGCACTGACCGCAAGACCGGTACGGCGAACCTGCTTGAAAGGCAGTGCGTCAAAATCCTCGGACTGGATCCGCCGCATCAGGAATCCACGATAAGCCAGTTCCTCGGCAATCGGCACGGTTGCCACGCCGGCCAGTGCGCGCGTCGTGATCCACAGCAGCCGTCCGGCGGGCGACATCGCCGCGAGCGGGTCGGGCATGCCGGCCGGGTTCAGCAGGTAGCGGGCCGCCGCCAGCCACACCGCGCACACCAGGACTCCGGCGGCCAGGCCATGCCAGCCGAAACGCCAGTCCAGGTCGCGCAGGCCCGTCCGGCAATACCACAGGGCGATGCAGGCGGCGAGCAGCCGCAATGCATACAGGGTCTCGAAGCCGGCGGACAACGCGTGGCTGAGCATGCCGGCGGCCAGGATGGCAAGGAAGGGCAGCAGATAGATGAGGGTGGGATTGGTGGCGCGCGGCTGAACGGGGTTTTCGCCGTGCCGCACAAGCCAGGGGCTTTTCCGGCTCGCATAGACGATGCCACAGGCCGTGGCATTGAATGCGATCCAGCCTGCCTGTGAATGAAAGCCGTGGGCAGCGGTATCCGGGTAGCCCGCATGGCCGATCAGGACCAGCACGGCAATGCGCAGGACGTTGAGCATGAACAGCAGACACAGGCTCGCGGGGGCGATGATCAGCGCCTGGGGAAAGCGGTATTCCTTGCGGAAGTACACCAGCCACGCACCCCAGAACGCCAGCATCAATCCGGCGCCCTCGAGTCCGGAACAATAATCGGTGACCTGGACGGCGAATCTGCCGGTATCCAGGATCCGGGTCGCCGCGTCGATACGCAGCTGCGGCAGCAGCGGGTGCAGCACCTGCGCCACCAGCTGGAATGTGACTCCGGCCGTGGGCGCCCACAGCATCTGGCTCCAGTCCATGGCCAGGACCGCGACCGCTCCGGCGGCTGCTGCGTACGCCCAGGCGGTTCCGAGTGCGGCGATCGCAGCCCGCCAGATGTTCCAGGGCGCCAATGCCGCGAGCAGCGCCAGTACCGCGGCGACGGCAACCGCGAACCAAAGTACGGCGGTGAGCGGCAGCGGGATGGCCAGGCCGTGATGGCCGTAAAAAGACCAGGTCAGCAGGCCGAGTGGCGCCAGCAGCAGGACGTGCAGCAGCAGCAACTTCAGGCGCAGCCCGACAGCGCGGACCCGGACATTGGCCGCCCGCAGGCGCGGGTTATCCTGGACGCAGGCCAGCAGAGCCGCGATGGCCGCGAACGGCACCAGGAACCGCAAGGCGTAGTGCTGGGTATCCCACAGCCACCGGCCAAATCCGGCACCGTGGGAGCCCGTTGCGGAGTCCAGCAGCAGCCCCAGCAGAAATTTCTCGCCGGCCAACACCAGGGCGGCAACGGCGGTTCGTCCTGCCAGACCCGGCCCGGGGGAAACCGGACTCGAGAGCATGGTCGTGGCGGGTTGGTCAGTCATGCGGCAGGATAGTCCCACGGCCTTGGATCGGGCCGGGATTTTAACGTGAGGAGTGCGGGGTGGAGCGGCCAGGTGTCCTGATTGTGACGGAGCACGCTTCCGCGCGATTCGGCGGAGAGGCGGCGTTGGCGTTGCACTATTTCCGCGTGTTGCGCCGGCGCGGAGTTCCGGTGTGGCTGATCACGCACGAGAGGACCCGGGCTGAACTTCTGCAGGCCTTTCCGGGCGAGGCCAGGATGGTGTTCGTGAGGGATACCTGGTTCCACAAGCTGATGTGGCGGATCGGGCGCAGGCTGCCGGACCAGATTTCGGCTTTCAGCACCGGGTTTGCGCAACGGCTCAGCGCCCAGTTGCAGCAGCGCAGGCTGGTGCGGCAGTTGCTGGCCAGGGAGGCCATCGGCGTCATACATCAGCCGATGCCGGTGTCCCCGAAGGAGCCTTCGATGCTGTATGGCTTCGGCGTGCCGGTGATCATCGGGCCGATGAACGGGGGCATGGAGTATCCGCCGGGCCTGTCGTTCCAGCGTGGCATGGTGGAGCGGTGGTTTTTCCAGTTCGGGCGCTGGAGTTCCGCCCTGTTGAACTGGCTGATGCCGGGCAAACGGCAGGCGGCGGTCCTGCTGGTGGCCAACGAACGCACCCGGGCGTCGCTGCCCCGCGGTTCGTGCCGGGACGTGCGGTTGCTGGTCGAGAATGGCGT
>Ga0153956_1000916_pt1 | contig 29387 bp, 29 predicted proteins | sample TSFL040MetaG_FD_104704 | JGI IMG/M metagenome (GOLD analysis project Ga0153956, IMG submission 104704) | Attine ant fungus gardens microbial communities from Florida, USA - TSFL040 MetaG | ecosystem: Host-associated > Fungi > Mycelium > Unclassified | place: USA: Florida, Wekiwa Springs... | reverse complement strand
GGGCCGTTGGTGGACTTCGACGGCGACGGGGTGACCAGCGACCGGCTCGTCGACATCGATGGCGACGGATCGGCCGACCGGGTGTTCACCGGCGGTGGTGCGTACGTCGACACCGATGGGGACGGCAGCTGGGATCTGAAGTTGTCCGATTCCGATGGCGATGGTGTCGCCGATTCGGTCGGTGACGTCGCAGCGGCTCAGGATGGCCGTGGGCACCGCAACGGATAGCGGTGGATGACGATCTGCAGGGCGGTCCGGCGACGTGCGATACGAGAATCGGCTGGCCGGGAGGGCCGGTAGTCGGCCTGGGCTGGATTGAGTTTCGGCGATCGTCAGGATGTGATCGATCTGTTGTCGACGTACGACTTCAATCTGGTGTTCAGCCCCGGCCTTTCCCGGGTGGCCCGGCGAACGCCTGGGCGATCGTCAGCCATTTCTGCGCGTCCGTCCCGACGGCGGTGACATCCAGATCCCGGAGCGCCCGACGTTGGGTGACCAGCAGGCAGAAATCTTCGGCCGAACCGGTGACGCGCTGGGCCGCGTCGTCCGGGCCCCAGGTCCATACGCCGCCGCCGGGCGCGGAAAGTTCCACGTGAAACATCTCGGCCGGTGGCGTCAGCTCGTTGACCGAATAAGCGAAATCCCTTGTGCGAACGCCGATATGGGCGATCGAGCGGAGCCGGTCGGTTGGCTCGCGCCGAACCCCGAGGGCATCGGCGACATCCATACCGTGCGCCCAGGTCTCCATCAGCCGCGCGCTGGCCATCGATGTCGCGCTCATCGGCGGGCCGAACCACGGCAGCTTGCGGCCGTCGGCGACGCCGGCCAGCGCGTCGTGCAGGGTGGCGCGGGTGGCTCGCCACTGGGCCAACATCTCGGCCGGGGGAGTCTGGGCCAGTTCCTCGGCGGCCGCGTCGACGAAGCCCAGCGGGTTCTTCCAGGCGTTGGTCAAGATCTCGGCGAACCGGTCCGCATCGGTCACCGACACCACCGACACCCGATCGGTCCACCACAGATGCGCGATCTGGTGCGCGATGGTCCAGCCCTCGGCCGGGGTCTCATGAGCCCACTGCGCGGCGGGCAGATCGGCGACCAGACGATCGAGGTCGTCGCTCTCAGCGCTCAGGTCGGCGATGACGGCGGCGGCGGTATCGGACATGAGCGCAACCCTAGCGCTGGGTCGAGCGTGCGAGAGCCGCGTGGGCGCACAGGCCCAGCAGATACACGCCGGTACCGGCGGCCACCAGCGCCACTGACCGGCCGTCGTTCGGGATCACCGTGGCCGCCGCCGCGATGGCCCCGACGAACGTCAGCCAGAACAGCGAATCCTGCACGGTGAATACGTGCCCGCGCAGGGCGTCGTCCACATCGAGCTGCATGGCCGAATCGGCGCACAGCTTGACCACTTGACCGGCACAACCGAGCACCAGCCCGCAGCCGATCATCACCGGCAGCTGCAGGCCGGCCGCGCCCAACTGGAACAGTGCCGCGATCACCAGCGCGCCGTTGGCCGTCGCGTAGCGGCCCCAGCGCCGGATCGCCGCCGGTGTCAGCAGGTTGGACACGAACCCTCCCAGCCCGGCGGCGGCCACGAACACCACGGCCACGCCGAAGCCCGCGACGTCGGGCATCGGGTTGTGTCGCACCATGACCAGGACCACCAAGGTGTTGATCCCGAACACCATGCGGTGCGCCGCCAGACCGCTCAGTGTGGCGGCCACACTAGGAACCGAGGCGACCGTCCGCAGGCCATAGCCCCATCCGGTGATCACCGCGTAGCCGACCGAGCCATGGACGGCCCGCTTGCTGTCGTCGGGACCCAGCATGTGCGGGTGTATCCGGACCGCCAGCCACAGCGCGATCAGCGCCGGAACGGCCGCCAGCCAGATGACTGCCGCGGCACCGGTATCCCCGGAGCCGAGCAGCCAGCGCGGCAGCAGCATGAAGTTCGCGCCGAGGAACGTGGCCAGGGCGCCGCACGCGGTGGCCACCGAATTCATCGACACCACATGCCGGCTGGGCACCACATGCGGCAGTGCTGCCGACAGACCCGAGGACACGAATCGGGTGAACCCGTTGATCACCAAGGCACCGACCAGGATCGGCAGGTCCCCGGATCCGGTCACCAGCAGCACGCCGAGCACCGTCATCAAGAGCAGCCGCGCCAGATTGGCGACGATCAGTACCTGGCGGCGGTCCCAGCGGTCCAGCAGGGCGCCGGCGAACGGACCCAGCAGTGAATAGGGCAGGAACAACACCGCGAACGAACCCGCGATGCCCCAGGCGTTGGTCTCGCGGTCCGGATTGAACAGCAGTGCCCCGGCCAGCCCCGCCGAGAACAAGCCGTCACCGAACTGGCTGACGACGCGCAATTCCAGCAGCCGACGGAACTCCGGCAGCGCCCGGATGGTCTGCAAAACCGCGGTGTGGGTGCGTGTTTGAGTTATCCCAGACGGTGCTTCTGGTGGCGTTTCCTGCTCGTGACTGGGCATCTGCGTCCAGCCTACAAATATCCGGGCCGGCCGTATTCGGTTGCCCGGAAGAATCGGATATCTGGGCCGGGTAGGAGGTCCGCGGGGTGCGGTCAGTGCGATGATGGTTCGGTGGCGCAGTCAGAAGATCCCGAGGACTTCATCGCCCCGGCCGCGGCACGGGTGCGGGCGGGAACGCTGCTGCTGGCCAATACCGATCTGTTCGAGCCGACGTTCCGGCGCAGTGTCATCTACGTCGTCGAGCACAACGAGGACGGCACCCTCGGCGTGGTGCTGAACCGCGCAAGCGAGACCGCGGTGTACAACGTGCTGCCGCAGTGGGCCAAGCTGGCGGCCAGGCCCAAGACCATGTTCATCGGTGGGCCGGTCAAGCGGGATTCCGCGTTGTGTCTGGCGACGGTGCGGGTCGGGGTGGATGCGCATTCGGTGCCGGGGCTGCGTCATGTGCAGGGCCGCATCGCGATGGTCGATCTGGATGCCGACCCCGATGTCATCGAGGAAGCGGTCGAGGGTCTGCGGATTTACGCGGGGTATTCGGGTTGGTCGCTGGGGCAGCTCGACGGCGAGATCGAGCGTGACGACTGGATTGTGCTCTCGGGGCTGCCGTCGGATGTGTTGGTGGAACCGCGGGTGGATCTGTGGGGGCAGGTGCTGCGTCGTCAGACGATGCCGACGGCGCTATTGGCGACGCATCCGATCGACGTCAACCGCAATTAGTCGCAGGAAAGCGTGCAGCCGGCGCAGCTGCCCGCGCACGCGTCCTTGGTAGACGAAGACTGCTGGGTCAGCATCGCCGCGCCGACCTTGGCTCCCTGATAGCAGCCGGCGGCCAGGGTGCCGACGGCGCCGACGACAACGACGATCAATGCGGTCAGCGCGATCTGGCGGGGTGCGGTGAGGGCGACGATTCCGCCGGCGGCGAGCATCACCGCGGACACCAGCTGGATCGGGGCGACCGAGCGCAGCACCAGGGGAACCACATCGGCCGAGCGCGGTCGGGTCCAGGACCACATACCCAGGCCGGCGGTCACTGCGGCCAAGATCAGGCAGACAACCGCAGCGATCAACATGGCCCCAGAATACGAGGCCGGGGCGCTGCCGACCTAAACGGTGCTAACGGGCCGGTGCCGCCAGCGGTGCTGCCAGCGCAGACGCGGCGGCCGGTGCCGGGGCCGCAGGAGCTGCGGGTGCCGCGGGGGCGGGTGCCGGGGAGCCGGGGACGCTGACCCGGTAGCCGTTGATGATGGCGTCCGTCGCTCCGCCGGAAGCCACCGACGATTGTGCGCTGGTGGTGACCGACAGCGAGACCAGGTAGTGGTCGGCGCCGGAGGTGGCGATCAGGTGCCGGCGCGAGGTATTCAGCGTCATGTTGTTCTCGCGGTAGGTGCCCTCGATGACCGATGACGGCATGCCGTTGAAGTCGGCCATCGAGCCGTCGGTGCTGTTCCAGGCGACGCGCTGCTGGCTGTCGAGGTAGCCGTGGCTGATCACCTCGTGCGGGTCGAAGCTGCCGCCGACGAGCTTGTAGACCACCAGCTGGGCATTGTTGGTGTACAGGCCGTCGCCGCCGACGCGATCGGCGATCACCGCGAACGCGTCGGGCACGTTCGGGTCGGGCACGTTGGCCCACCCGGTGGGCATCGGCAGGACGATGTTCAGCGCGGTGAAGCCGCGGGCGGTCTGCGGTTCGAGGGAGACGCCGTGGGCCTTGAGGTCATCGGTGATGGTGCCGGAGGTGGCCGGTGTGATGGCCGGGGTGATCGGCGCGGCCGCGGGTGCGGGCAGTGCGGGGGCGGCGGGCTGCGGCAATGCCGCCGGTGCGACCTGTTGCGGCATCGCTGCTGGGACGATGGCCGGGCCGGCGGGAGCAGGTGCGGGCGCCGGGGCGGCCTGGACGGTGACGGTCTGCGTCACGGTTGCGGGGGCCGGGACGGGCTGTGGTGGAACCAATGGTTCGGCGGATGCGGTGTTACCGGCGAAGCCGACGACACCGGCCACGCCTGCGGCGACACCACCTGCCAGAAGTCGCCAGTTGCGGGCGTTCTCGAACATTTGACGCCGGTCCTTCCCATCGCACCGATACTCAGGCGCCGACTGTATCCAGGGGAAATGGGCACTCTCTAGGTGCGAATCGCAGCTGCAACCGTGCTCTGACCGCACTGCAACGCAACCGAGACCAAGTGCCGGTGTGCCGCCGTGTTGCAGCGCGATGCAGGTCACTGCAGGCCGGTTGACTACCCTGTGCACGTGAGTGATTCCCCGAATGTGCAGGCCAACGCGGGTGCTGAGGCGGCTGTTGACACCGACAGCCCGCAGCACCGCTATACCTCGGAGTTGGCCGGCCGGATCGAGGCTTCCTGGCAGGAGGCGTGGGCCGACCGCGGGACTTTCCATGTGCCCAACCCGGTGGGGTCGTTGGCGCCGGCCGACGGCTCGGCCGTGCCGGCGGACAAGATGTTCGTGCAGGACATGTTCCCCTACCCGTCGGGTGACGGTTTGCATGTCGGACATCCGCTGGGCTACATCGCCACCGATGTGTACGCCCGGTATTTCCGGATGACCGGTCGAAATGTGTTGCACGCCCTGGGTTTCGATGCCTTCGGTTTGCCCGCTGAGCAGTACGCGATGCAGACCGGGACCCATCCGCGCACGCGTACCGAGGCCAATATCGTCAACTTCCGGCGGCAGTTGGGTCGGCTGGGCCTGGGCCACGATTCGCGACGCAGCTTCGCCACCACCGACGTCGACTTCTACAAGTGGACGCAGTGGATCTTCCTGCAGATCTACAACGCCTGGTTCGACCCGTCCGCGCAGAAGGCCCGGCCGATCTCTGAACTTGTTGCTGAATTCTCTTCTGGCGCACGTATTTTGGAGGGCCGCGACTGGTCTTCGCTGTCGGACGGGGAGCGTGCCGACGTGATCGACGGCTTCCGGCTGGTGTACCGGTCGGACTCGATGGTCAACTGGTGCCCCGGACTGGGCACCGTGTTGGCCAACGAGGAGGTCACCTCCGATGGGCGCAGCGAGCGCGGCAACTTCCCGGTGTTCCGTAAGCGCTTGCGGCAGTGGATGATGCGCATCACCGCGTATTCGGACCGGCTGCTGGACGACCTGGATGTGCTGGATTGGCCGGACAAGGTCAAGGCCATGCAGCGCAACTGGATCGGTCGATCGACCGGTGCGGCGGTTCTGTTCTCGGCCGGTGCGGCGGATATCGAGGTGTTCACCACCCGGCCGGACACCCTGTTCGGCGCCACCTATCTGGTGCTGGCCCCCGAGCACGATCTGGTCGACTCGTTGGTCGCCATGTCCTGGCCGGATGGGGTGGACTCGCGGTGGACCTACGGCGCGGCGACGCCGGCCGAGGCGGTCGCCGCGTACCGGGCGGCCATCGCGGCCAAGTCCGATCTGGAACGCCAGGAGAACAAGACCAAGACCGGGGTGTTCACCGGTGCCTATGCGGTCAATCCGGTCAACGGCGCGCAGGTGCCGATCTTTATCGCCGATTACGTGTTGGCCGGCTATGGCACCGGCGCGATCATGGCGGTGCCCGGCCACGATCAGCGCGACTGGGAGTTCGCCACTGCGTTCGGTCTGCCGGTCGTGGAAGTGATTGCGGGCGGTGATCTTTCGGAAGCCGCACATACCGGTGACGGAGAGTTGGTCAACTCCGACTACCTCAACGGGCTGTCGGTGGCGGACGCGAAGGCTGCGGTCACATCGCGACTGGTCTCGGAGGGGCGTGGTCAAGGCCGCGTCGAATTCAAGCTCCGGGACTGGCTTTTCGCCCGTCAGCGGTATTGGGGCGAGCCCTTCCCGATCGTCTACGACGCCGATGGGCGGGCACATCCGTTACCCGATTCCGCTCTGCCGGTGGAACTTCCGGATGTGCCGGATTACTCGCCGGTGCTGTTCGATCCGGACAACGCGGACAGCGAGCCGTCGCCGCCACTGAACAAGGCCACGTCGTGGGTGCAGGTCGACCTGGATCTGGGTGACGGGCTGCGCAGCTACACCCGCGATACCAACGTCATGCCGCAGTGGGCGGGTAGCTCCTGGTACGAGCTGCGTTACGCCGACCCACTCAACTCGGAAGCGTTCTGCGCCAAGGAAAACGAGGCGTACTGGATGGGTCCGCGGCCGGCGGAGCACGGCGCCGACGATCCGGGCGGTGTCGATGTGTACATCGGCGGTGTCGAGCATGCGGTGTTGCACCTGCTGTACTGCCGCTTCTGGCACAAGGTGCTGTTCGACCTGGGACACGTGTCCTCGCGCGAGCCGTACCGGCGGCTGGTCAACCAGGGCTACATCCAGGCGTTCGCCTACACGGACTCGCGCGGCGCCTACGTGCCGGCAGCCGAAGTCGTTGAACGGCAAGGCTCTTTCTTCTGGACCGGACCGGAAGGTGAGATCGAGGTCAACCAAGAGTTCGGTAAGATAGGCAAGAGCCTGAAGAACTCGGTTTCGCCGGACGAGATCTGCGACGAGTATGGCGCCGATACATTGCGTGTGTACGAGATGTCGATGGGTCCGTTGGAGGCCTCACGACCGTGGGCGACCAAGGATGTCGTCGGCGCACATCGGTTCCTGCAGCGGGTGTGGCGGGCGGTTGTTGACGAAACAACCGGTGCCGCAAGGGTTTCTGAGGAAGCATTGTCCGACGAGACTCTGCGGGCGCTGCACAAGACCATCTCGGGTGTCGCGGAAGACTATGCGGCGCTGCGCAACAACACTGCCACGGCCAAACTGATCGAGTACACCAATCACCTGACCAAGGCCGGTGTGTCGGCGCGTGCAGCGGTGGAGCCGCTGGTGTTGATGGTGGCCCCGCTCGCGCCGCACCTGGCTGAGGAGCTGTGGAACCGACTCGGGCACGCAGAGTCGTTGGCGCACGGGCCTTTCCCGGTGGCCGATGAGCAGTACCTGGTTGACGACACCGTCGAGTACCCGGTTCAGGTCAACGGCAAGGTCCGCGGCAAGATCGTCGTCGCGGCTGATTCGGACAAGGCGACCCTGGAAGCCGCGGCCTTGGCTGACGAGAAGGTGCAGGCGTTCTTGGCCGGCGCGGCTCCGAAGAAGGTCATCGTGGTGCCCGGCCGGTTGGTCAACATCGTCGCGTGACCCAACTCAGGTTGAAGTTTGTGGTCATCAAAGGGCTACATCCGGTGCACAACCCGACCAGAAATATAGACGCATAGCTGGTGGGCTGCGGCGCGATGGGTTGCTCCGACGAGGTCGTAGCTGAAGCTCGGGTCAACGAAATCGACTGACTCTGCGTTCCGTCGGACTCTTACTGCGATATGGCCACTGCTTTCCTGCGAAGTAGGCGGCGAGGTATATTGCGGGAAAGGTGCCGACGGTGAGTAATCCAATAATGACAAATTGGATACGTTGGCCTCCGGCTACCGGGTGGCTATTGCGTGCGTCGTCATAGCCGAATGCGGCAGCGAAGATTATTAGCAATATGCTGGCGACAATCGCTTCTCGCGGTCGGCCGCCTGGCTGTAAGTTAGTAGTGATCGTGAACGATAGCAGCAGAACTGCGCCGATCAGCGGGGTCCAGAAGCGTCTCGCAGTCGTCAAGCCGCCTGGTGACTTAGATCCGGTGTTTTTGCCGGCCTCGTTACGAGATAGGAAGTAGCTGTAAGTTCTTCCGTTAAAGGCAATGTAGTCGGTGTTGAAATAGGCGGAACCTATGAGTAGCGCTAGAGCAAAACCTGCTACTGCGAGACCTTGGTTCCAATTTGGTAGGGATGCGATAAATGAGCTGAGCGCGACAACGGCCGCGCTTGACCAGAACACTCGACGTCGCCAGGCGACATTCTTTTTGGACCATAAAATTAAGACCGATATGCAAAGTGCGGCAATAGTGATTAAGAAAAAGACTAATTTGTGTGTCGAATTATAGATGGTAGACGGCGCGGCGGCATTGGCCTCAATAAAGATGAGCCGCATTTCGTGATTCATCTGGTTGCTAGCCTTTCATCCATTGCATCGCCAGATCGCTCGCGTACTCTCCTCCGTAGGCGCCCACGGTACCCGCGAGCAGCGCGCCAACGAAAGCACCGACGGGTCCAAACGCTGCGCCGGCTTCGGCTCCGTAGAGCGCCAGCATGTATGCACCAGCAAATCCGCTGAGTCCCTTGGTGATGACTTCGCCGGCAGGCTTCCCCTCACCGAGGATCTCATAGAGGCCGATTCCGACATCGAGTGCTGATCCGACAGCACCCAGACGCCCACCGATTCTCTTGAGTGCTTCCAGGTCTTCCGCTGAATAGTAAGCCGGACTCAGTTTGAGATCTGGAGGCGTCCCAGTTGGTAGCGCTTTTCCGAAATCGTGGAACGCATCCTTTGACTCGAGGGTACTGCTGGCCGAACCGCCAGGCCGTCACCAAATCTTGCCTCGCTTAACAGTAGTTAGGTGCTCGTTTGTTAGCGGTCGCCCGAATCGAGACATATCGTCGCCTGAGGTTCAGCCCCCGAGCGCGGGGTTTTGGGCGTCGGTGAGGATGGCAGCCAAGTGGCCCCAGTAGAGCCATTCGGTGATCGCATCCCGTTGGGCGGCAACGAATGGCGCGGTATACGCGTGATATAGGCCGACCGATTCTCGGTGTCGGGCATAGGCTTCCAAGGCGGCTAGGTGCTGAGGCCGGTAGTTCTCGCCCGTGGTTTGCATCAGTGGAGTAACGACTTTGAGCCACAGCGCGTCGCCGGCCTTCGGGTCGGGCGCCTGGAGCAGAACTGGCTGCGGCGGCAGCATCTCGTTGAGCTCGGTCTCCGCCCAGTCAGCGAGTCTGCGCGCGGTCTGCGGTGCGATGACCTCAAACCTATTGCGGCCCTTCATAATTCCATTGGGTGGAATGTCGTCGTCAGCCAATGTGCGGGTGGCGACACTGCCGGAGTAAAGCTGGACTTCTTCTTTGGTGCCGATGATCACCCGCAGGGACTTCTCGTGAAATGCCGCCCAACCCTGCAGTGCCACAAAGGGATAACGAACCCATTGGCCCCGGTGCCCGGCGGGGATCTGTTCGTCTGCCGAAACCAGGGTGACCTGGGAGGGTAGGTTCACTTTGTCCGGGATGAAGGCAACGCCGTAGCTGTTGGCCGCAATGATCTGACCCTCGGTGGTCACGCCCACTGCCCAGGTGAAGTCCCAGGACTGTTCGGGGATTGACGGAGGGGCGTGCAGAGCCGCGGCGATGCGCACTGCCATCTCGACGTCGGCATCGGTGTTGCGCGGTCGTTGTGATTGTGCGCGGGTAGCCGCGGCGATGGCGTCTTTTTCGGCGCGGGCCGCTGTCACCGGGATGGGCGCCGCGGCGGCTCCCGGGTTCTGCTGATTGGAGGACATGGCTGCCACACCGGGACCGGTCGGGCCGACGGAACCGGTCTGGGGCACCGGGTTCGCCGGTGTCGGGGTGGGCGGCGGCCCCAGCGGGGGAGTCGGCGGTGCAACAGGTCCCGCGGGCGGAGCGGCGGGTGGGGCGATGCCCGAGGAGGTTGCCGATACAGGCGCCGCCGATGTTGATGGAGTTCCGGGGCCCGCGCCTGTTGGAGTCGCCGGCGGGGGAGCGCCAGTGGGGGCGGCGGGCTGGGAGGAGGTCAGCGGCTGCGCCGGTGTCGCGGAGCCCAATGGTTGTGGGGTTTGCGGCAGCTGAGGGCCGCCCGCACCCTTCGGCCCGTCAGGCAGACCGGCTCCGGGTTGTCCTTGACCGGGTCCTTGCCCTTGGCTGGGGCCTTGTCCTTGTACCAGGGCATCGGTGTTACCGCCGGGTGGGTTCGATGAACCGGCCGACGAGTTGGGGCCGCCACCGGACATCGGTGCTCCTCCACCGCCGCCGCCGGAACCACCAGCGCCCCCGCCTCCGGAGCCACCGCCTCCCCCTGCTGAGCCGCCCCCGCCCCCAGTGGCGCCGGAAGATCGAGGACCGCGACTGTGGAGCGTTTGGTTGGCCGCATCCGAAACCGTTGGTGTGGGTAGATGGCCGCCGGCGTGTCGAGGTGGCTCGGTTGGTGTTGGTGTTGTGGCAGGTTGGATGGTTGGGGGTGTCGGGTCGGTTGCTGTTGGTGTGGGTAGGTGGCCGCCGGCGTGTCGAGGTGGCTCGGTTGGTGTTGGTGTTGTGGCAGGTTGGATGGTTGGGGGTGTCGGGTCGGTTGCTGTTGGTGTAGGCACGTTACCGCCGGCATGTGGGTGCGGTGTCGGATGATGGATATGTGACGGAGCCCCGTCGGATGGGGCAATAGCGCCAGGTGGAGCATCCGTTGATAACCCACTAGCTAACAGGTAGTCAGAGTCCGGAGGATGAAAGTCTGCCGGTGTAGACACATTGCCAGCTGCGGTCGACACAATGGATAAATTGATGATATGACACAGTTTTATCCAATTATCTTGGTCTTCTGTCGATAAGCCCTCGATTAGGGCCTGAGTATTTTTGACATTCTTGGCTATTTGCTCTTTGGTCTCGTTGACGATCTGGGCTAGGCATTCATTCCAGTACGCGGCCGTGGTCAGGTGGCTTTTCTGAGCATTGATAGCCCTGCTCAAACTTGCCGCTTTTGTGTCTGCAGAATGACCTGCTTCCCCTGACCATAGGCCCCCACCATTTACGAAAGTGTCGCGGTGTGTGTTAAGCCAAGGCGTATAGGTAGTGTTGTGTAGATCGCGCAATGCATCCAGATATTCTTTAGCCGAACGTAAAAACTTGAATTCATCTGCGTCAGGCCACGCGCCACCACTTATCATCTCTTCAGCGTAAGGGCCAGAAGGTCTAGGTACGGCGGATAGTTGTGACGGACTCCCGGTTTGTGTCATGTCAATTGACTCCGACGGCCGTACAGGCCGCCTTTACGGCTACCGGAACGTATGCTGCGGTGTCATTCAGGTATCCATCTGCCGGACTATAAGTGGGTATTCCCGCAACGTATGCGCGGAAGTACTGCGCAGCTAGAACTCCAAAGTCCTCGAGAGTTTGATTTGAACTTTGCCGGCCGACTTCCTCTAGACCGTCAGCGAAGTGATTCAAAATTGGAACGACGGCAAGATTCTCCGCCTTATATTTTTCATCCCAACTGCTGGCAGGTATAGACGTATCTTCTTGCAGCCAATCCATATACATTGGATTTGTATTGGTTTCAACCATGACGCGTATCCACTCGGTGCAGCCGTGATTGGCTGCCTGCATAAATTGAGTTGGATTAGCAATGTTGCCGACAGAGGAAGTGTGAGTGGGTTTTGTTGCCGCAGGGACGAGAGGTGCGCGGGCAGCGGCTGAGCCAGATGAAATCGCGCGACAGATATTGTTGATGATGAACGTAATCGATGACGCTGCGCCGTTTAGTGACTCGTCGGTAAGTGTATATGTAGGGATTCTATCTGCGAATGCACGGGAATACGCAATAAATTGTTCATACAATTCCCGCATCACGCGATGAGGAGTCAATTTGGCTAAGGTGACGCTTTGATCCGCCGCATTACGGAGTGCCCCTGCGACAGTCATGTATTGGCTACGTAACTCTGGGGTCCAGGAGTTCGCCGGGATCGAGACATCACGCTTATCCCATCCTTTTTGCTCCACATTCGTTAGCGTCGTAGCCACCGGCCCCCACGGCGCACACGTCGGATCCTCGGTGATGATCCCGACGGGCCCGGTGTCGTCGGCACTCGCGATCCCGGAGTTATTCGGCGTCGGCGTTCCACCGCCACCGCTATTGCTGCTCTTGGTGCAGGACACCGCAACCACCGCCGTCACCGCGATGACGGCGACCAGCGCGACAGCTCCTAGAACCCACTTACTGACACCACTCTTCTTGGGCGGCAACGGGTTTGGCCACGGCTGCTGAGGTGGGCCGAACTGCCCCGGCCCACCGTAGGGACCGGGCGCTCCTGGCTGACTGGGAACCCCGGGTCCCTGTTGCCACTGACCGGGTTGCTGGGCATCCCACGGTCCGGACGGCGGCGGCTGGGTCACAGGTTCTCCTCGATGGTGCTGCGGGTGGGTGCGGCATGACGCGGTCCGGCCGGCGTGGGTGAGTGCGACGGCGGCGCCACCGGAGCGTGCTGACCGTGAGTCGGTCCGGCGGCGTGCCGGCCCTCGGCGGGAGCCTTGGGGTGGTCCTTCTCGGACGGCGGGTCGCCCTTGGAGTCGTCGGGCTTGTCGTTGTCGTCTTTTTTCTCTTCCGGCTTTTGCTCGCCATCACCTGGCTTGTCCTTGCCACCCAACTGGCCGGCCTGCTGGGCAACTTGCTGCACTGCTTGCATCGCGGCCTGTGGGATCGCCCCGGCCATTTGCGCCATCTGCATCGGCATCTGCGCCAATTGGCCGGCCATCTGTAGTGGAGTCTGCAGCAACTGCCCGAGCTGATCCATGCCGCCGCCAGCAGCCGAAGGCGCACCGCCGGTCCCCGCGGACGCGGATTGGGTGACGGCAGCGGGTGAGCCGGCTGCTGCAGCGGCCGGTGATCCAGGCGCAGCCCCGCCACCGCCACCGCTACCGCCGCCGGCAGCGTTGGCCCCGTCGAGCTTGTTCTTCAAGACGTCCTGGGCGGACTGCTGGTCAATGTTCGTGTAGGTCGATGACGCATCCAACACATTGCCGGCGTAGGCGGCGGTATCGGCCTTCAGCGCGGGCAACCCCTGGGTCACCGGATCGGCGAACAAGGGTGCCTGTGTGGCCGCAGCCTGGGTCAGCGCATCAGTGCCCTCGGGGATGTAGGGCAGTGGCGCTGCCGGAACCGCATCGGATGCGCTCTGAAACGCCTGCCCGGATTGGCCCAACTGAGTGGCATCGACCTTCAACGTCGACATCGGAAATCCCTCCGTACATCACCCCGCGCCGGCAGCTCAGGCGAATTTGTCTTTCAGCTTGTTCTCCGCGGACTGCATCGTGTCGTGCGCCGACTGGACCGATGAGATCAGTGCCTTCAGCGCCTCCACTGCGGTATCGGCCTTATCAGACCACGCGTTCTCGGCGTTCTGCCAGGCTTCCCGTCCGGTGCCGTCCCAGACGTCGCTGCTCACCAGCTGAATGCGGGCACGTTTGACTTCCAGCAGGCTGTGCAGCTTGTCGTGTTCGGCTTGCAGGGCGCGGACCGCCCCGTCGATATCGCCGAATTTCCACTCCTGCTCGGGCATCCGTCCCCCTCAGAGCTTCATCGCGTCGGTCAGGACCTCGGCCGCGTGGGTATCGATACCGTCGTACGAGGCGATGACCTCCTGCAATTTTTCGGTAATCCCTTGGTGCGCAATGCACAACGCCGCCATTGCTTTACTGAAACTCCCCAATGCCTCACGTACGGCGTCGCCGGTCTCACCCTTGAGCGCCGAGTCGAACGAATCGGTGATCTGCCCTACCGACTTGGCGTGGTCCTGAAGTTGATGAAGCGTCTCGCCGGCCTGTTGCACCTGATAGCGCAACTCCGCGATATCGACCTTGAGCACCTCGCCCATAGCGCCCCCTTCGCACAGAACAGTCCGAATCGATCATAACCGCGCCAGACAAGGCCGCTGACGGCATTTTCCGGCTGTCAGAAGGCCCGATCAGCGGGGACGAATGACGATCTCGTGCTGGTGAGCATCGTCAGGGGTGGCGATTACCTGGGCGATCACCTGCGCCACCGTCGAGGGCTTCAGGAACCTCGCCGGCTCGTAGCTGCCACCCTCATAGGCCACCAGATCCCGTTGCATATCCGTGTCGATCCGGCCCGGGAACACCGACGTCACCCGCAGTGACGGCTCGTCCACCCGCAGCGAGTCGGCGAACGCCCGCAACGCGAACTTGCTGGCCGCATAGGAGGCCAAGCCGGGGGAGGGGTTACGCCCGGCTCCCGAATTCACGAAGATCACCTGGCCCCGAGCGGCCCGCAGCGCGGGCAGCAGCGGCAGCGTAAGTGACACGGCACCAAGGACATTGACCTCTATGGTCGCGCGCCACTCCTCGACGGATGACTCGGCAACCCGGCCCGGATAGGCCACTCCGGCGTTGTGCACCAGCACGTCGAGTTCGACGATCGGCTCGACCGTTGTTTCTATTTCCTCGGCCGAAGTCAGTTCCATCGGCCAGGTGGTGGCGCCCAACCGCTGGGCGACGGAATCGAGTTCAGCCGACGGGCGACCGGCCAAAAAGAGGGTGTGAGTCGGTGCCAATGCTTCGGCAATAGCCGCGCCGAGGCCACGAGAAGCACCGGTAATCATCGCTGTCGGCATGTCTTGCAGCGTACCGACCAGCGAATCGCCGTCAGCCGTCGCACAATAGATGGCGATGCCACCCGACCATAGCTTTGCGCCTACCCAACTCGCTGCCCGCGCCGCATATCTGTTGCGCGGCAACGATCTGGGTGTGATGACGACCGCGGCTCCGTTGCTGTATCCGCACATGTGGAGTTGGGACGCGGCATTCGTGTCGATCGGTCTGGCATCGCTGAGTGTGGAACGCGCCGTGGTCGAGCTCGACACCTTGCTCTCTGCACAGTGGGCCAACGGCATGATCCCACACATCGTGTTCGCCAACGGAGTCGACGGATACTTCCCCGGACCGGCTCGCTGGCAGACCGCCGAGCTGGCCGTCAACGCACCACGGACCCGCGATACCTCCGGCATCACCCAACCACCCGTGCATGCTATTGCCGTGCAACGAATTCTGGATCAGGCGCGCCGTCGCGGTCGCTCGACCCGGGTGGCCGCCGAGGCATTCCTGGATCGGCGCTGGGGCGACTTGGTGCGCTGGCACCGGTGGCTGGCGCAGGCACGAGACCCCGACGAGCGCGGCCGGGTGACGCTGTACCACGGCTGGGAATCCGGTATGGACAACTCACCACGCTGGGATAGCCCGTACGCGAACGTGATTCCGGGTGTCGTGCCGGAGTACCAGCGAGCCGACAACACGATTGTGACCGATGCCAGCCAACGGCCGTCGGACGTCGAATACGACCGGTACCTGTGGTTGCTCGAAGAGATGAAGTCGGTCCGGTACGACGACGCCCTGCTGCCCAAGGTGATGAGCTTCGCCGTCGAGGATGTCTTCGTCTCGGCCATCCTGTCGGTGGCGTGCGCGGTCCTCGCCGAAATCGGAGAGGACTACAAGCGACCGAATTCCGATGTGCGCGAACTGTATTCGTGGGCCGAGCGATTCCGCAACGGCGTGGTAGCTGCGACCGACGAACGTACCGGTGCAGCAAGGGATTTCGATTTGCGTGCCGAGCGCTGGATACCGAACGAAACCGTGGCTCAGTTTGCTCCGCTGCTGTGCGGCGGGCTAACCCACGATCGTGAGCGTTCTTTGCTGCGCTTGCTCGAGGGCCCACGGTTCTGCGGTCACCCCGACCTGAAGTACCCGCTGATCCCGTCGACCTCACCGGTGTCCCGGGACTTCCGGCCGCGCGAGTACTGGCGCGGTCCGGTCTGGCCGGTCATGACATGGCTGTTCTCGTGGTGCTTCGCCCGGCGCGGTTGGGCCGAGCGGTCAGCGATGCTGCGTCGGGAAGGGTTGCGCCAAGCCAGCGACGGTACCTTTGCTGAGTACTACGAGCCGTTCACCGGTGAGCCGCTGGGCAGCATGCAGCAGTCGTGGACCGCGGCCTCGGTTTTGGACTGGCTGGGCTGACACGAACTGCGGCGCAATCGACTCAGGTATCTGAGCGGCTGGCCAATTTCTCCAGCGGCGCGATAGCCTTGGCGACGCTCTCGACTTCTTCGGGGGTCAGCTTGGAGAGCATCGAGATCAACACCTGACGACGTGCCTCCAGTGCCTCGCGGTGCTGGACCAGACCGCGCGGGGTTACGTTGACCAGGACGGCTCGCAGGTCAGAGGGGTCGCGGGACCGCTTGACCAGGCCGAGCTTCTCCAGCCTGCGGATGGCGACCGTGGTGGTGGGCGTGCGGACGCGCTCATGGGCGGCCAGCTCGGTCATCCGGATCGGGCCGAGGTCCAGCAACGTCAGCAAGATCGACAGCTGAGCCAGGGTCAGGTCGGCACCGGAGTCGTCACCCTTGGGCTCGGTGCGCCGACGCATGACGTTGAACAGCTTGGCCAGAACCTGCTGGAGTTCACCAGCAAGGTCCGCCACCTGCGGCTCCGTCGACGACATAGTTCGACAGTCTAACCGCTATGTCTGCGACAGACCTCTTTTAGATGACCTGTGCCAAAAATTGACGTAGACGGTCCGTCTTTGCACCCTCGAAAATTTGCTGAGGCGGGCCCGCTTCGACAACGGCGCCCCGATCCATGAAGACAACCGAGTCTGCCGCGGACCGGGCGAATCCCATTTCGTGCGTGACCACCACCATGGTCATGCCACCGGATCCCAATTCGGCGATCAGCGCCAAGATGCCCTTGACCAATTCGGGATCCAGCGCCGAGGTGGCCTCGTCGAACAGCATCACCTGCGGGGTCATCGCCAGCGCGCGGGCGATCGCGACCCGTTGTTGTTGCCCGCCGGACAGCGTCCCCGGTCGTACCTCGGCCTTGTGCTTCAGCCCGACCCGGTCGAGTTGCGCAAGCGCCAATTCGCGCGCGGCCTCGGCGTTGAGTCCCTTGAGCCTGCGTGGCGCCAGCGTCACGTTGTCCAGCACACTGCGGTGCGGAAACAGATTGAACTGCTGGAACACCATGCCCATACGTTGGCGCAATTGGTCCGGATCGTCTTCGAGCACCGACCGTCCGTCGAGCAGGATGTCACCACGGTCGGGCTCGTAGAGCCGGTTCAACGTGCGCAGGAATGTCGACTTGCCGGATCCCGACGGCCCGATGATGGCGGTCGTCGTTCCGGCCGGGACGTCCAGGTCGACCCCTTGTAGGACCGCATTGGTACCGAAACTCAGATGAACATTCTTGGCCGCCAACGAGACTGATGTCATCAGGTTACCTCCTCGGCTACCGGACGCCCCTGACTGAGCCGACGGTCGATGTAGTTGACCAGGTGGGTCAACGGAACCGTCAAGGCCAGATAGAACAATCCGGCGGCAACCAGTGGTGAGAGGTTTCCGGTCTGCGCGTTGAGATCCCGGCCCACCTGGAACAGTTCGCGCTGGCTGGCGATCAGCCCCAAGAAGTACACCAGCGAGGAAGCTTTGAGCAGCGAGATGAACTGGTTCACCAAGGCGGGCAGCACGCGTCGAATGCCTTGTGGGATGACCACCAGCCGCATCGATGACGAATAGCTGAACCCGAGCGCGCGCGATGCCTCCAGTTGACCGCTCTCCACGCTCTGAATGCCCGAGCGCAGAATCTCGCCGATATACGCGCCCGCCATCAGTCCCAGTGCCGCGATCCCCAAGGGATACGGGTTGTTTCCGGTCAGCTGACCCACCACCGGCCCGACACCGAGTCCGATCAGCAGGATGATGACCACTTCGGGCAACCCCCGGAAGATGTCGGTGTACACCCGGGCCGGCCAGCGCAGCCAGCGTGACGACGAAATGCCTGCCACGGCAAGGGCCAGGCCGATCACCAGTCCGATCACGCTGGCGCACAGGGTCAGAATCAAGGTGTTGGGCAGCCCCGTGGTGAACAACACCGGGATGGCCTGACGGTACAGGCCCCAGTCCAGGAACGTGTCTTTCAATTGCGCCAGCGTCGATTTCGGCGCCGCGCTGGTGACGGCCGCCGGGCCGTGTGCGGCGGCGATCGCATTGAAGTCGGGCAATTGCGGAAGGGGCGCAGCCTTCGATCCGGGCTTCCAGCCCGGCGGTAACGCCCGCGGTACCCATTGTGAATACAGCCGGGCCCACGTGCCGTCGGCGATCACCGCGTCGAGTCCGGAGTTCAGGGCGTCGATCAGCGGCCGGTTGTTCGACGCCACCGCGTAGGCAACGAAATTGTCCAAGCTGAAGGTGTTTTCGACGATCCGGGCCGGGTCCGACGGCTGTACACTGCCCTGTGCCTGCTGCGACGGCGCCACCCAGGCGTCGATCTGCCGGGTCTTCACGTTGGCGTACACCGTGTTGTAGTCCGGAAATTTCACCGGCTGCAGGTGCAGGGTGTCCTCGACGTAGGCCTCTTGTACGGTGCCCTGTACCACGCCGATGCGTTGGCCGGGCTTGAGCGCACCGAACCCGGTGATGGCCGATCCGGTCGGTACGACGAGCGAAAAGTAGCCGAAGGCATAGCCATTGGTGAAGCCGACGGTTCGGCGGCGGGCATCGGTCGTGGTGATGGATGACGAGCCGACGTCGAACCGGCGGGAGGCGACTTGGGCCAGCAGACCGGAGAAGTCGGTGCCGACGAAGTTGACGCGCAACCCCAGCTTGTCCGCGATGGCCCGAAGCAGCTCGTTGTCGAAACCGGTGAATTGGCCGGCCGAGTTGATGCAGATGCTCGGCGGGGCGTCCGAGAGTGTGCCGACCGTCAGCACCCCGGGAGTGCCCAAGCCCAAGCTGTCGAGGCGGATCGACGAAAGGGGTTGCACGCCAGCGGTTGTGTACTTGTCGGTACCGCCACCCTGGGCGGCCACCGCGAGATTGGTGGGCAGCGCGCTGGCGCTCTGTTCACCGGCCGGCGCGCACTGGTCGGCGTACGCGCGTGGCGGGGCGAGCAGACACAGGCAACCGGCCATGAGCGCGACCAGCACGGCCACCGCCGCCCGGGGCAAGATGGTCACGGCTAGCGATTGTCGCGCCAACGGCACAGCGCCTCGGCGGTGGACAGGTCGTAGTCCGGCCCGTTGACGCCGACCGTCAACAGCGAAACACCCAGTGTGGTAAGCGCTTCGGCGTTGGCAATCAGACCGTCCAGCCCTTCGCCGCGGCGCACCCCATTGGCGTTCTCCACCCCGGCCGAACGGACGATTGTTGCCGGATCGCGTCCCACATCGGCGCAGTGCCGGTCGAGTACCGCGGCCTTGTCCGGATAGGTCTCCGGTGTGGTGAACCCGTGCCACATGTGGGCGTACTGTGCCACCAGCTTGAGCGTCTTACGTTCGCCCTGGCCGCCGATCAGGATCGGAATATCCCGCACCGGCTGCGGATTCAGCTTGCCCAGTCGGGACACGATGCGCGGCATCGCCGCCGCCAGATCATCGAGTCGGCTTCCGGCAGTGCCGAATTCGTAGCCGTACTCGTCGTAATCCTTCTCTTTCCAGCCCGATCCTATACCCAGGATCAGCCGGCCGCCGGAGATGTTGTCGACGGTGCGGGCCATATCGGCCAGTAACTCGGGATTGCGATATGAGTTGCAGCTGACTAACGCACCGATCTCGATGCGTGAGGTCTGCTCGGCCCACGCGCCCAACATGGTCCAGCATTCGTAGTGCGCGCCGTCCGGATCGCCGTACAGCGGAAAGAAGTGGTCCCAGTTGAACACGACGTCGACGCCCAGATCCTCGCAGCGGCGGACGGCGTCGCGCATGAGTCGGTAGTCGGGGCAGTGCTGGGGCTGCAGCTGAACCCCGATGCGGGTGGGCAGAGTCATGCCCCCACGCTATCGCGCGAGCACGCCCCGCAGGATCTCAACGAGAGCAGCCGGTTGATCGCCTTGCACCGAATGTCCGGCGTCGGGCACCACGTGGGTGCGCCGGAAGCCCGGGGCTCCGGCGGCGAATGCGGCGGCGTCGTCGTCATTGACGAAGAACGACGTGGCGCCGCGAACCAGCGTGGTAGGCATGGTGATGGCGGGGACGTCGTCCCATAGCCCCTCAAACCCGTCACCCTTGCGGAATGAGTCGTAGCGCCAGGTCCAGGTGCCGTCGTCGAGCTGCTTGGAATTGTGGAACACTCCGCGGCGCAACGAGTTTCGATCTCGGTGCGGCGAAGCGGCGACGGTGACATCGAGCATCGCCGAAAAGCTCGGGAAGGTCCGGTCACCCTGCACCAGGGCGACCGCGCCCAGTTGCGCCTTGGTCATCTGCTCGTGTCGCTCGGGTGCGGACGGGGTGACGTCGACCAGCACCAGCTCGGGCACCAGGGCAGGTTCGGTGGACGCGATGCGCAGCGCGGTCAGGCCACCGAGCGACATACCGACCACCAGCCGGGCTTCCGGCGCGTGTTCGCGCAGTACCGGCCGCAGCGTTTCGGCATTGAGCTTGGGTCCGTAGTCGCCGTCCTCGCGCCAGGCCGAGCGGCCGTGACCGGGCAGGTCGATGGCCAGCGCGGGCAGCCCCAGGCCCAGGATCACGGTGTCCCAGGTGTGCGCGTTCTGGCCGCCGCCGTGCAGGAACACCACGTCCGGCTTGTCGGTGCCCCATTTCAGCAGGCTGATCTCGCCGGCGTCGAGGCGCTGCACCGGCAGGATCTTCGAGGCGCCGATCTGCGCGGCGTTCTCGGGCAGCAGGGCGAACTCGTCGAGCGTGAGCAGGTCGTCGTCTGAGATCTCATTGGCCACGTCTGCGGACCTTACTCGTGGGGTGCTGAGCGCTCTTGCTGCGCCGTCAGTTCCGCTGAACGTGAGGTAGATAGCGAGTTATCGCCGATTTTTCGCCATCTAGTTCACGTTCGGCGAGGAGATCAGACCCCAGAAACAACTCTGCGCCCCGAGCCATAAGGCCCGGGGCGCAGAATCGAAAGATCAGCCTTCGATGAAGGTCTCCAGCTGAGCGCGGGCGACATCGTCGGGCAGCTGCTCCGGCGGGCTCTTCATCAGGTAGGCCGACGCCGGGAGCACCGGGCCGCCGATACCGCGGTCGAGCGCGATTTTCGCGGCGCGTACGGCGTCGATGATGATGCCGGCCGAGTTGGGCGAATCCCACACCTCGAGCTTGTACTCCAGGTTCAGCGGTACGTCGCCGAAGGCGCGACCCTCCAGGCGCACATATGCCCACTTGCGGTCATCGAGCCAGGCGACGTAGTCCGACGGGCCGATGTGCACGTTCTTGTCGTAGACCTTGTCGGCCAGCGAGCCGGTCAGGTTCGAGGTGACGGCCTGGGTCTTGGAGACCTTCTTGGACTCCAGACGCTCACGCTCGAGCATGTTCTTGAAGTCCATGTTGCCGCCGACGTTGAGCTGGTAAGTGCGGTCCAGGGTGACGCCGCGGTCCTCGAACAGCTTGGCCATCACGCGGTGGGTGATGGTGGCGCCGACCTGGCTCTTGATGTCGTCGCCGACGATCGGCACACCCGCGGCGCGGAACTTCTCGGCCCACACCGGGTCGGACGCGATGAACACCGGCAGCGCGTTGACGAAGGCCACGCCCGCGTCGATGGCGCACTGGGCGTAGAACTTGTCGGCCTCTTCGGAGCCGACGGGCAGGTAGGAGACCAGGACGTCGACGCGGGCGTCCTTCAGGGCCTTGACCATATCGACGGGCTCGGCGTCGGAGACCTCGATGGTCTCCGAGTAGTACTTGCCGATGCCGTCGAGGGTCGGGCCGCGCTGCACGATGATGTCGGTGGGCGGCACGTCGGCGATCTTGATGGTGTTGTTCTCCGAGGCGCCGATGGCCTCGGACAGGTCGAAGCCGACCTTCTTGGCGTCCACGTCGAACGCGGCGACGAACTTCACGTCGCGCACGTGGTACGGGCCGAACTTGACGTGCATCAGGCCCGGGACCGTCGAGTTCTCGTCGGCGTCCTTGTAGTAGTGGACGCCCTGCACCAGCGACGACGCGCAGTTGCCGACGCCGACGATCGCTACCCGAACCTCGCCTGCATTGTCGGCTCGGCCGACGGCGTGCGACTCAGACATGTGTCTTCCCTTTCCTACTTACTTCAATCCCTGTGCCGGACCGGGTTGGTCGGCGCGTCCCTGCGCCACCCGTTCGGCTGCGATGAGTTCGTTGAGCCACTTCACTTCGCGCTCACTGGATTCCAGCCCGAGCTGGTGCAGCTGGCTGGTGTAGCGGTCGAGTGAGCTGCTGGCCCGGGCGATGGCATCGCGCAGACCTTCGCGACGCTCTTCGACCTGACGGCGCCGACCTTCCAGGATGCGCATCCTGGCCTCGGCGGGCGTGCGGTTGAAGAACGCCAGGTGCACACCGAATCCGTCGTCGGTGTAGTTCTGGGGACCGGTATCGGCGACCAGTTCGGTGAAGCGTTGCTTGCCGGTGTCGGTCAGTTCATAGACCCGGCGGGCGCGACGCACTTTCACGGTGCCCTCGGGCGCGGCGTTCTCGACGATCAGGCCGTCGGCCTGCATGCGGCGCAGCGCCGGGTAGAGGGAGCCATAAGAAAATGCCCGGAAGGCGCCCAACAGCCCGGTCAGCCGTTTGCGCAGTTCGTAGCCGTGCATGGGTGACTCGAGCAGAAGTCCCAGGATGGCCAACTCCAGCATCGCGTCACCTCCCCGATCGACAATGTCGGCGCGACATATGCCGCGCTACGACGTTTCAACACCTCGGCCCATAGTATCGCGCCGATATATTGGGGGCGAATTCGGGACGCACAGGAGCATGAATGCGGCGTGACGACGACGCGGCGGTCAGGCGAAGACGAGCCGATCAGCTGGGGTAACTGATCCGCTTCTGGTTGCCGGCGCCGTCCAACTCGATGTAGCCGCTATTGTTGAACTTGCCCGAGACGTAGATGGAGATCGCGAGCTCGTCCGGCGGTGCGGTGATGTCCTTGCCGGCTTTGATGTCCAGATAGATGGTGTTGATCTCGTTGCGCTTGATGCCCAGCGTCTCCGGGGCGCCGTGCAGGATCGCGGTGATCTTCTCGACATCGAACTTGCCCAGGTCCACGACGCGTTCGTCGCTGCTCACCGAGGTGGTGTCCGGGTCGTCCCAGCCGCCGCGATAGTCGTAGCGCAGCACCCGGCGGGGTTCGCCCGGGTCGGGGCGTTCCAGGATCGCGTAGTCGGAGTAGATGTTCAGCTCGTAGCCGGTGGTATCGCCGAACTTCTGCTTCATCTGGGCCAGCAGCCCGGTCAGTCCGCCGAGGGAGTGCAGTTGGCGCGGCGGCGTCAGTACCAAGGGGGCGATGCCGTCGGGCTTGGCGCCGGGATCCTCGCCGGCGCTCAGTGGGGATTGTCCGGGTGCGGCGTAGATGCCCCAGCCGATCGCGATGCCGACGATCAGCAGTACGGCGGACGCAGCGATGCCGATGCTCAGTGCGCGCCGGGGTGTCGGATTGGTGTTCAGGTTGGGCAGACGAACGGGCGCGTCCCCGGTCTGCAGGTCGTCTACCAGTGTCCGCAGGTCACCGAGCGTGACGGCCGTGGTGGCCTTCGCGACGCGGATCCGGTGTTCTTCGCTGGAGAGTTGGCCGTCGCCCAGCGCGCTGTCGAGTACCTGGCAGGTGTCGTTGCGGTCGGAATCCTTCGCGCGCGTGCTGGGGGTTTGCCGCGTTGCCATGCCGACGATCGTAGAGCGCGCGACATTCGCGCGGCCATCGCTCGCCCTGAAGCGGCCCGACGTACTCTGGTGATCGTGCGACTGCAGCGGCAAGTGGTGGACTACGCGCTCCGGCGCCGGTCCCTGCTGGCCGAGGTCTATTCGGGTCGCACCGGCGTCACCGAGGTGTGTGACGCCAACCCGTATCTGCTGCGCGCCGCCAAGTTCCATGGCCGACAGAGTTCGGTGACCTGCCCGATCTGCCGCAAGGAGCCGTTGACGTTGGTGTCGTGGGTATTTGGCGATCACCTGGGCGCGGTTTCCGGTTCGGCGCGCAGCACCGAGGAGTTGGTGATGTTGGCGGCCAAGCACGACGAGTTCGCGGTGCACGTGGTGGAGGTATGCCGCACGTGCAGCTGGAACCACCTGGTCAAGTCGTACGTCTTGGGCGCACCGCGCCCGCCGAAGGCCCGCGGCACTCGCACGGCGCGCTCGGGAGCGCGCACGGCCAGTGAGTAGCGACGAGCGCCCCGGCCGTCCTGAGCAGGAAGACATCGACGAGCCGACGGCCGGCGCAAGTCCAGGTACTGGTGGCACCAGACGACAGGTGCCGCCCGACGACCGGCACACCATCCTGCTGCCGCCGGTGCCGCCCTCCGACGATCGTCCGCTGACCGATCCGATCCACGTGGTGAAGGCCGCGCTCGATGTGGCGGGCGGCAAAAAGACCCCACCACCGCCCCCTCCGCCGCCGAAGGAAAAGCCGAAGCCGCCTCCGCCGTCGGGCGGCGGACGTCGGCGCAAGGCACCGCGTATCAACTGGAAGCTGGTGCGACGCGTCGGCTATGCCGCGATGGCATTGCTGATCCTGTTGCCGCTCATCACGTTCGGCATGGCTTACACCATCGTCGACATTCCCAAGCCCGGGGACATCCGGACCAACCAGGTGTCGACCATCCTGGCCAGCGATGGCAGTGAGCTGGCGAAAATCGTTCCGCCGGAAGGTAATCGGGTCGATGTCAACATCGATCAGATCCCGGTGCACGTACGCAACGCGGTGATGGCCGCCGAGGACCGGGACTTCTACACCAATCCCGGTTTCTCGTTCTCCGGTTTCGCGCGGGCGTTCAAGAACAACATCTTCGGCGGTGACCTGCAGGGTGGTTCGACCATCACCCAGCAGTATGTGAAGAACGCCTTGGTCGGTGACGCCCGTTCGGGCCTGGGTGGCCTGATGCGTAAGGCCAAGGAGCTGGTCATCTCCACCAAGATGTCGCGCGAGTGGTCGAAAGATCAAGTGCTGCAGTCGTATCTGAACATCATCTATTTCGGTCGTGGTACCTACGGCATCGCGGCGGCGTCCAAGGCGTACTTCAACAAGCCGGTCGAACAGCTCGACGTGGCCGAGGGCGCGTTGCTCGCTGCGCTCATCCAGCGGCCCTCGACACTGGACCCTGCGGTGGATCTGGAGGGCGCCACCGAGCGGTGGAACTGGGTGCTTGACGGCATGGTGTCCATGGGCGCGTTGTCCAAGGCCGATCGGGCCGCCCAGCAATTCCCCGCCACGGTGCCGCCGGAGCAGGCGCGTGAAGAGAACCAGTCCGACGGACCCAACGGCCTGATCCAGCGTCAGGTGGTCAAGGAACTGCTGGACATCTTCAACATCAACGAGCAGGCGCTGAATACCGAAGGGTTGCAGGTCACCACGACCATCGACCCGACCGCGCAGAAGGCCGCCGAGAAGGCCGTCGACAACGTGCTGGAGGGGCAGAACCCGGATATGCGGTCGGCGGTGGTATCGATCGATCCGCACACCGGCGGGGTCAAGGCGTACTACGGCGGCAGCGACGCCAACGGTTTCGATTTCGCGCAGGCCGGCCTGCCGACCGGATCGTCGTTCAAGGTGTTCGGTCTGGTCGCGGCGCTCGAGCAGGGCATCGGCCTGGGTTATCAGGTGGACAGTTCGCCGTTGACGGTCAACGGGATCCACATCACCAACGTCGAGGACGAGGGCTGCGGTACCTGCAGCATCGCCGAGGCGTTGAAGCGCTCGCTGAACACCAGCTACTACCGGTTGATGCTCAAGCTCAAGGGCGGCGCGAAGGATGTCGCCAAGGCGGCGCACGACGCCGGCGTCGCGGAGAGCTTCCCGGGTGTCGAGCACACGCTGTCCGAGGACGGCAAGGGCGGTCCGCCGAACAACGGTGTGGTGCTGGGCCAGTACCAGAGCCGGGCGTTCGACATGGCGTCGGCGTACGCGACGATCGCGGCCTCGGGTGTCTATCACAAGCCGCATTTCGTGCAGAAGGTCGTCACCGCCGACGGTCAGGTGCTGTATGACGCGTCGAGCCAAGACAATTCGGGTGAGCAGCGCATCCCCAAGGCGGTCGCGGACAACGTGATCTCCGCGATGGAGCCGATCGCCGGGTATTCGCGTGGCCACAATCTGGCGGGCGGGCGCCGTTCGGCGGCCAAGACCGGAACCGTGCAGTTGGGCGACACCGGCGCCAACCGGGACGCCTGGATGGTCGGATTCACCCCGTCGCTGTCCACCGCGGTGTGGGTGGGTACCACCACCGGCAACGAACCGTTGACCAACAAGGGTGGGGGGCCGGTCTACGGCTCGGGCCTGCCGTCGGACATCTGGAAGGCGACCATGGACGGTGCGCTCAAGGGCACCGACAACGAGACTTTCCCGAAGCCGACCGAGATCGGTGGATACGCCGGTGTGCCGCAGGCGCCGCCCCCGCCGCGGATGCCGAATCCGGACAATCCGATGGCGCCGTCGACCGTGCCGCCGGCGATGTCGGTGATCCAGCCGACGCTGGTGCTGGCGCCGGGCATCACGATTCCGATGGGACCGCCGACCACGGTGACGAACGCGCCGCCGCCGGCTGATGCAGGTGGCCCGAACCCGGGCGCCGAGGCGCCTGCGCCGCCCCCGTGACCCGGACTTCACCGGCACCGTTGGCCGACGACGTCCGCGGCGCCGACGATCGTGATCTGCCCAGCCGCACCGATGTCATGGTCGCCGGGCTGTCCGAGGTGGTGGGCGGGCCGGTCGGCAGGCATGCGCTGATCGGCCGCGCCAGATTCTTGACGCCGCTGCGGGTCATGCTGCTGATCGCGGTGGTGTTCTTGGCGCTGGGTTACACCACCAAGGCCCCGTGCCTGGTGTCCACCGGCACCGGTACCGCCGATCAGCGGGTGGCAAACTGGCAGAACCAGCGGGCTTATTACGAGATGTGTTACTCCGATACCGTCCCGCTGTATACCGCCGAACTGCTGAATCTGGGCAAGTTCCCGTATCGGTCGAGCTGGATCGAGACCGACAGCACCGGTCAGCCGCGCACCCAGTACGACGGCACCCGGGCCATCCGCTACATGGAATATCCGGTGCTCACCGGGATGTACCAGTACGTCTCGATGTCGTTGGCCAAGACATACACCGCGGTGACCAAGATGGTGCCGATTCCGGTGATCGCCGAAGTGATCATGTTCTTCAACATCTCGGCCTTCGGGTTGGCGCTGGCCTGGATGGCCACGGTCTGGGCGACCATGTTGATGTCCGGTCGGCGGGTGTGGGATGCCGCCGTGGTGGCCGGTTCACCGATCCTGATCTTCCAGGCGTTCACCAACTTTGACGCGTTGGCTGCCGCGTGTGCGGCCGGCGCGTTGCTGGCCTGGTCGCGTCGTAAACCGGCGGTCGCCGGGGTGCTGATCGGTGTCGGCGTCGCTTTGAAGCTCTATCCGTTGCTGCTGTTGGTGCCCCTGCTGATCCTGGGTGTGCGGGCCGGGCGGTTACGTTCGGTGGCCAAGACCGCGGTGACGGCGTTGCTGACCTGGCTGGTGGTGAATCTGCCGGTGCTGCTGCTGTTTCCGCGCGGCTGGTCGGAGTTCTTCCGGCTCAACACCCGCCGCGGTGACGATATGGATTCGATCTACAACGTGGTGAAATCGTTCACCGGGTGGGGTGGCTTCGACCAGAACCTGGGTTTCTGGCAGCCGCCGACGGTGCTCAACTCGGTGACCGCGGTGCTGTTCGTATTGTGTTGTGCCGGTATCGCATACGTGGGGTTGACGGCGCCGCAGCGGCCGCGCTTGATGCAGTTGGCTTTTCTGGTGGTGGCCGCGTTCCTGTTGACCAACAAGGTGTGGAGTCCGCAGTTCTCGCTGTGGCTGGTGCCGTTGGCGGCGTTGGCGTTGCCGCATCGCCGGATCCTGTTGGCGTGGATGACCATTGACGCGTTGGTCTGGATTCCCCGGATGCTGTTCCTGTTCGGGGATGTGAAGTTGGGCCTGCCCGAGCAGTTCTTCACCACCACGGTGCTGTTGCGCGATATCGCGGTCGTCGCGTTGTGCGGGTTGGTGATCCGGGCGATCTACCGGCCGCAGTTCGATCTGGTGCGCGCGGGTGGACTGGTCGACGACCCGTCCGGTGGCGTGTTCGACGGCGCCGCGGACAACCCGCCGCGATGGTTGCCCGCGCGGCTGCGCCCGCGCCCGCTGCTGGAACCGGACCCCGAATCAGAGCTGGCGCCCATCGCGTAGCCGGGCTGCGGCCGGACCGCTGCAGTGGCACGCTGGACGACGTGACGGACCTGACGTTCTCCGATTCCCTCTTCGTCGACACCGATCCCGACTCCCTGTACGCACTTGTCTCGGACGTGACGAACATGGGCCGGTGGAGTCCGCAGTGCAAGGCCTGTTGGTGGGAGAACGAAGACGGCGGGCCGGTGGTCGGGTCGTGGTTCAAGGGCCGCAACGAGACGCCGGACCGAACATGGGAGACCCGCAGCCAGGTGGTGGTCGCCGACCCGGGACGTGAGTTCGCCTGGGAGGTCAACGGCGGCTGGGTGCGCTGGGGGTTCACCTTCGAGCCCTTCGACGGCGGCACCCGGTTGACCCAGTCCTGGGTGTTTCTGCCTGCCGGTATCGCCGGTTTCAACGAGCGGTGGGGCGCGCAGGCCGACGAGCAGATCGTCGTGCGCGAGCAGGCCGCCAAGCACGGGATCCCGGTGACGCTGGCGGCGATCAAGCAGACCGCTGAGGAGCACTGAGCCCTGGCCGCGATTTCGCAGCTCAGGGCATCGTCAGGTAGCCTGGGCCGGTTGCCGACGCAGGCGACCCTCCTGCCACGGAACACGCCGTGGCCGACACGACCATAGGAGGTGATGGGTTCCACATGCGTCCATACGAAATCATGGTCATTCTCGACCCCACACTCGACGAGCGCACTGTTGCTCCTTCGCTGGAGACGTTCCTGAACGTCGTCCGCAAGGACGGCGGCTCCGTCGACAAGGTGGACATCTGGGGCCGGCGCCGCCTGGCTTACGAGATCGCCAAGCACGGTGAGGGCATCTACGCGGTCATTGACGTCAAGGCCGAGCCGGCCACCGTCAACGAGCTCGACCGCCAGCTCAACCTGAACGAGTCCGTGCTGCGCACCAAGGTCCTTCGGACCGACAAGCACTGAGTCACCACGGCTGTCGTGGGCCTTGCGTAGGCTCGCGCGTAATCGCGTAATGACGACCCGTCCCAGGAGGATCTCGTGGCTGGTGAAACCACCATCACCGTTGTCGGAAACCTGACTGCCGACCCGGAACTGCGGTTCACGCCGTCCGGTGCGGCCGTTGCGAACTTCACCGTGGCGTCCACGCCACGCACGTTCGACCGGCAGAGCAATGAGTGGAAAGACGG
>Ga0153956_1000915_pt1 | contig 29411 bp, 17 predicted proteins | sample TSFL040MetaG_FD_104704 | JGI IMG/M metagenome (GOLD analysis project Ga0153956, IMG submission 104704) | Attine ant fungus gardens microbial communities from Florida, USA - TSFL040 MetaG | ecosystem: Host-associated > Fungi > Mycelium > Unclassified | place: USA: Florida, Wekiwa Springs... | reverse complement strand
GAAATCGCTGCCGCCGCTGACCGTGTTGCCGCTGGTACCGCCACCGGCCACGTTGCTGATCGCGCTGAACGCAATACCGGCGACCGTGATCTGGCCGTTGCCGTCGATCACAAATGTGGAACCACCGCTCGCTCCGGTCACAGTGTCGCTGCCGCCACCGCCGGCCACCGTGCTGATACCGCTGAATGCAATATCTTGCGCGGTCACCGCGCCGCTGCCGGTGATCGAAAAACTATCAGCGCCGGTGGTGCCGGTGAGACTGCCGTTCGCGCCCGCATCCACCGCTTGAATATTGCTGAAGGCATTGCCCTGCTGATCGGTGAACCCCGTGACCGTCAGCGAGAAACTGCCGCCGCTGGCCAGCAACTGGTTGTTGCCGGCGCCGCCGTCGATCTGGGCGTTCTGCACGCCCGAGCCCACCGTGAAAATATCGTCGCCGCTGCCGCCGGTGATATCGATGCCGCCGGTCGCGGTGAGCACGCCGAGCACGCTGTTGCTGTTGGCTCCGCCTTTGCCGGTGTTGATGGCGATCGACGCGGCGTTGACGCTGGCGTTGTTGACGAAGCTCACCGACTGCGTGGTGAACGAGCCGCCGCCGTCGATAGTGGCGTTGAGCGTGATGAGATTGGCGGCGTCCAGCGTCAGGCCATTGCCGCCGGTCCAGGTGATGGCCGCGTCGACGGTGATGTCGCCGGTACCGGTGCCCGCCGACGTTTTGATGACCAGATTGCCGGTGTTATTGAGATAGTCCTGCACCTCGCCCGCATTCAGGAAAGAGCCGGTGCTGCCGGCGGCGGGCACGAAAATATCGGCGGTGCTGTCGTCGATGTCCGCCGCCGCCGCGCTGGAAATCGTGATATCCGCCGGGTCGAGCAGCCAGGTGCCGCTGTGCCCGCCGCTCGCGCGCGTATCCACGGAGCCCGCCGCGGCCAGGTATTGCTTGCCCGAGGTTTCGACATTGCCGCCATTGCCCGCGCCGGCGCCGCGCGCGGAAATTTTACCGAAGAAACGAGTGGCGCCGTCGGACCAGACCGCGACCTGGCCACCGTCGCCGTTGCCGGTGGCATCGGCGCGCAGGAATGCGCCGCTGCCGATATAAGTCGCCTGCGATTTGCCCACCGCCGGGTCCGCGCCCTGCCAGGAGCCGCCGACCTCGATGGTGCCGCCGCCGCTGCCGCCGGAAGCGCTGACCCGTGCGCCGTCCAGCACGCCCACGCGGTCGCCGAGCAGGGCGATATCGCCGCCCTTGCCCTGTTCCGAATCCGCCTTCACCGCGCCGCCGATCAGCGTGGTGTCGCCCTGTACTTCGATGCGCCCGCCATTGCCGCGCTGCGACGATGCGTCGAGCACGCCGCTGCTGGCCACATCGCCGCCGCTGCCGACCAGGCGGATTTCGCCGCCGCTGGTGTCGATGCCGGTGGCCCGCACCACGCCGGAGTTATTCACCGCCTGGCTGAACAGATCGCCGGCCACCGACGCTTCCATGATCACCTGGCGGCCTTTCACCTGGCCGCTGTTGGCCAGCGCCGCCGCGGCGGCGGTTTGATTCTGCACCACCTTGTCGGTGACCTTGAGCCCGACCAGTCCGTCCGGATCGAAGGTCAGCACCGCGCCATCGCCCACGCCCAGGCCGACCACGCCGGCGGCCACCAGCCTGCCGCTGTTTTCGACCTGCCGCCCCAGCAATGCGATGCCGCCGCTGGCGGCCTGGATCAGGCCGCGATTGACGACCATGCCCGCGCTGCCGGCGTCGGCGCTGAAGCGCCAGTTGCCGCGCATGAATTCGTCGGTGTCGATATTGAGGCCGCTCGCCACCAAGCCGCCGACGTCAACGGTCGCCGATTCGGTGAACAGAATGCCGCGCGGGTTCACCAGAATCACGGTGCCGTTCGCCCGCAGCGTGCCGAGAATCTGGCTCGGCTTCTGGTCGAGGATACGGTTCAGCGCCACCGCCTGGGCCGAGGGCTGCTGGAAAATCACCGTTTCATTGCGGCCGATATCGAAACTCTGCCAGTTCAGCGACAGATGCGAGGACTGCTGGTTGATCGTGGTCACCGAGCCCTGCTGCGAAATGCTGCCGCTGCCCGCTTCCACCTGCCCGCCCCTGGGGCCGGCCATGGCGCCGTCCACGGCGATGATCAATCCGATCGCCAGCGCCAGCGGCTTGCGCCGGCCCGAGTGAACCAGGGGCGCGGCAAACGCGCCGCCGCGCGAAGGGAATTGTGCGATCGATTTCATGGCTGTCCCTTTATTCCAGAACCCAGGTGAAACTCAGGAAACTCTGCACGTTCTTGGCGTTCTCGCCGGCGCCGTCCAGGTTCGATTTGCTGGAGCTCGGATGCGCCACGCTGAGCTGCGCGCTGAACCATTCGTTCCAGGCGAACTTCAACAGCAAACCGAAACCGGAGAGATAGGCCCACTTGTCGCTGACCGCGCTCTGGTAACTGTTCTGCACGCCGTAGGCGGAATCGCTGAACAGGCCGAACTGGAACAGGTCGTTGACCTTGGCCCCGCCCGGCAGCGGCCAGTACCACTCGGCGGAAACCAGCGCCGCGGTATCGGCGGAGAAATCGCTGACGGTGAACGAGCGCACGCCGTCGGCGCCGCCGAGGCTCAACTGCTCGAACGCCGGCAGCGCGGATTTGCTGTAGCGCAACTTGGTGCGCAGCAGGAAACGGGTATCGACGCCGGCGTAGGGAATGGTCACGAATTTCAGCGACGAGGTGTCCAGCGCCAGCTTGTAATACTGGTCGTCGCGCCCGGCCGCCACTTCGCCCTGGAATTTGCCGTACTGCACCGCCAGCGCCGCCATATTGAGCAAGCGGTAGCGATCGCTCAGGTGATCGGTGTTGAGGCGCAGCTCCAGTTCGCGCACATGCTCGTTGGCCGAAGGCAGGTCGATCACCGAATCCAGCGTGGTCTTTTTATCGGCGACCGCGACGCCAAGCGAGAGATTCGAGGCGCGGCTGCGCAACAGCTGGTGTTCGAGGGCCAGCGTAAGGTTGGTGTTGGTGCCCGCGATGTCGAGCACGCGCAGCGCCTCGCTGCTGTTATCCAGCGAGAAATCGTTGTGATCGTAGGAAATCGACAGGCGCGTGCGCGGGCTGAACACGGGCAGGCTGTAATCGAGCACGCCGAGACGCGAGCTCACCGGCGAGCGCGATTGCAGCCAGCCGATGGACAATTGATCGCCGATGCCGAGCGGGTTGAACCAGTCGAGCATGCCGAACAGACGCTGGTCGCCGGTGAAACGCGAGCCGTAGTTGTCGCCGCGCAGGGTGAAGCGCAACGGTTTTTCCTGGCGCACCTGCAGATTCAGGTCGGTGGTGCCGGGCGTGCTGCCCGCGCTGAAAAAGCCGTAGGTATTGAGGCCGGGATAATCGTTGAGCAGGTACAGGGTTTCCTCGATCCTGCGGCTGTCCACCGCCTTGCCGACCTGATCCTCGAAGGGTTCGCGCAGGCGTTCCTCGGAATACTTTTTATTGCCCTGCACCGCGACATTGCCCAGCTTGCCCTCCAGCACGCTGAACGTGATCGCGCCGTTCTGCACTTTCTGCGCGGGAATATAAGCCTTGGCGAGGATCAGGCCGTGCTCGCGGTAAAAACGCGTAATCTGGTTGGCGATATCGTCGAGGTCGGCGTACGACAACCCGCGCTCCTGCTTCTGGCGGCGCAGCGTTTCCACCAGTTGCGTGACCTGCTCGCCGCCGACGGCGTCGGGATTGTCCTGCGCGCCGATATCCTGCAGCTGCTTCGCCAGCTCTTCCAGTTCGGTGCGCGTGAAGCCGCTGGCGAACAATTCGTCTTCATGGGTGTAGTGCCGGCGCAGGCGCTCGACCAGCTCCTGCACGGCGCTCGCGGTGATGCCGCGCTCGGGATATTCGGGAAGTGTGTCGAAACGGATTGACGTCACCGCGATGCGCGGCCCGGCCTGGCGCTCGCTCACCGGCGGAATATTGTTTTCGCCGAGCACCTGCTGCGGCTGGGTGCGCTCGTCGTAATTACGTTCCGGATCGGGTGTGGGGATGGGGACATCGCTGCTGGGTTGCGCCCAGAGCAATGGGGAGGAACAACAAAACATCAACAACGCCGGCCCCAGGGCCAGCCGCAACCGAGCAATCATACCAATCGAATCCCGTGGTTTTGCGCCAAACACGGTTTCCGACTGCGACAGCCGCCCGGTCTTTGCGCCGACATCCTCTAATCACGCCGCTGTGCCGCGGCTGTTGCGTGCGCGCTGTTTGGCATGGAGGCCTTCCGCGCAGCACTAATATCGTCATGCGATGGATATAAATATCGTCATGCGATTTTTTATATCGTCATGCAATCCGGCGACAGGCGTTCCGATCCCTCCGCCAGCCGCCGGTCCTCGCCGGAATTTTCTCCGCATCCCGCAGTTCTTTATATCCACGAGAAGCCGGCGAAATGTACGCTCGCACGGCCGCCCTCCACGCCAGCGCACAACGCGCCAAAGGCTAACACAAACCCGACCGCGCGCGTTCACTCCCCCGACGCTTTCGCCTCATTTTTCGTCAGCGCGCGCCACGATCGACAGTTTTTTGACGAGCCTGACTCCAGCGCAGCGCATTGCCGTATTTTCGCGCGCCCTGTTCAAGGGCAATTTACGGCGCCGCGATATCGCGCACGACGCGCAGGCCGGTCTGGTCGAGCGCATCGCCGTCGGCGCGCTCGTCGAAGGTGCAACGCTCGATCGGATCGTTGAAGCCGCCGCCCAGCGCTCCGTCCGTGGTCCACTCGCGCACGTTTCCGGCCATGTTCACCAGGCCCCAGGCATTGGCCTTGCCGGTGGTGACCGGCACCGGGAAGCCGCCCTTGCTCAGGCCTTTCGCGCTCACCAGACAGTTGCGATTCGGGTCCGGCTCGGCGCCGTCGGCGCGCGCGGCCTGCTGCCACTGCTGCGCGCTCGGCACGCGATAGCGGAATCCGCTTTGCTCGCTCAGCCACGCCACGTACTGATCCGCCAGCTTGCGATCGAAACCGCGCGCCGGCTGCGAGCCGGAAAAGGTTTTGCCGTCGCAGGCCTTGCTCGCCGCACAGAACGCGCCGAACTCGTCGCCGGACACTTCGTATTTGCCGATGGCGAAGGGCTTGCCGGCGCCCACCACGACCAGGCGCGGCCCGCGGCTGCCGCCGGCCAGTTTGTCGGTGCACACGTTTTGCGCGGAGCGGCCGCCGGAACCCGGCGCCAGCGCGGCGCAGGGATCGAGCTTGATCGATGCCAGGTTTTTATCGCCGGGAAGCAGCGCCAGCGCGTTGCGCTGCAATTGCTCCGCCGCGGCCGGATTGCTGCGCATCAGCGAGCCGACGCAGGACGCCAGTTGCTTGCCGGCATCCGCCTGCGCGGCGGCATGGCGCTCGGCGCTCAGCGCCTGCAAGGCCTGCAGGCGCTCGCGCAGCGGCGTGAGATTGAGATCCGCGCGGCAGCTCAGCGTTTCTTTCACGGCGGTTTCGGCCGCCGCCAGTTCGCGCTGCGATTGCGCCTGCGCATCGCGTTGTTTTTCCTGCTCGCGCTGCTGCGCCGCGCGCACCTGTTCGGCGGCGGCGGCCTGCTGGCGCGCGGCGGCGGCGGCCTCTTCGGCCTGCTGGCGCTGCGCCCGCAGATCGGCGATGCGCTGATGCTCGGGAGCGGTGTCCGCGCCCCATTGCGCGGCGCGGGTCAGCAACGCCTCGGCGCCGTCCAGTTTACTCTGCTCGCGCAGTTGCACCGCCTGCGCCAGGAACAGATCGGCGGCGCGCGCGCGCTGGCGCTTCAACACCGGATCGTTGGGCGCGAGTTGCGCGTATCCGGCATACGCCGCGTCGAAGCTGTCCGCCCATTGGTTGTCATAGGCAACCGTCGCAAACAATTTTTCCAGCGTGTCGGCCGCCAGCTGCTGCTTGACCTGGGTTTCCACGCCGGCGCGCAGCTGCTTGAGATCGGGCTGCACCGGTTTCGGCTGCAGCAGGAACGCGCCGCCGCCCACCGCGCCGCTCACCACCAGCGCGGCGGTCAGCCACAGCCAGGGCGAACGTTTTTTGTCGAAGGCATCCAGCAGTTGTTCCACCGACGGCAGCCGCTGGGCGCGCTCGAAGGCGAGGCTCTGCTCCAGTGCGCGCCACTGCCGGCGCGACAGGCTGGCGATGCGCGCGGGCTTGAGTTTTTCCGTCTGCGCCTGGGCCGCCGTCTTTTTATCGAAGGGATGCCGGCCGGCGAACAATTCGTAGGCGACGCAACCCAGCGCATAAATATCGTCGCGCGGATCGGGCACTTCGCCGCGCAGCATTTCCAGGCTCGCATACGCGGGCGTCAGCGCGCCCAGCGAACCCGGATCGAACACCGTCTGCTCGACACCCTCGCCGCCCAGGCCGGACACCGCGCGCGCGATGCCGAAGTCCAGCACCTTGGCCACGCCCTTGTCGGTGACGAATACGTTGCCCGGCTTGAAATCCGAATGCGCGATGCGGTGCGAATGCGCGTAGATCAACGCCGCGCCGACATCGCGCAGAATCGCCAGCGCCTGTTCGCGCGGCAGGCCGGCGTCGACGTGCCCGCGCAGCAGGCGATCGAGCGGCTGGCCGGTCAGGCATTCCATGGTCATGAAAACCATGTCGCCGTCGCGGTCGAAATCGTACACGGTGACGATGTTGGGATGCGCCAGCGTCTGCGCCTTGCGCGCTTCGCGCTGCAACGAAATAAAGGCGTCGGGATGGCGCTGGAAATCCTCGTTCAACAACTTGATCGCGACGTAGGGATCGCGGTCGCTGGCCTCCTGCTTGCGCAGGTCGAGCGCCTGGTACACGGCGCCCATGCCGCCCGAGCCGAGGACTTTTTCCAGCACGAAACGCTGCTTGATGGTGCGCACGTCCGCGGGCGCCGTCGCGCTCGCCGCGGCGGAAAGCGGTGGCGCCGCGGCGATGCGGGTGGCCTCGTCCTGCGCGGGATCGACAATACGGGTCGCGTCATCGGCCGGAATATCGCGGGGCGGGATGATGCGGGTGGCGTCGGTTGCGCTCGCCAGCGCGTCAGCGCCGGCCAACAGGCGGGTCTTGTCGTCCTCGTTGCGGACCATGGGCAATACACCTGGCAGGGCATTTTAAAAATCGTTAAAAGCAACCGGCGCTGGCGGCTGCGCGCGCCGCGATCATGTCGCCGGGTCTTTCGAAAAATACCCGCGTGACGCGGGCGGCGCTATTCTAACCGCTGTCTCAATTTTTGCCACAAAGCGTGTCGGGCGTCACAATTCAAAAAGCGACGAACGGCGGCAATGGCGGCCTTCGCCGGCGGGTAATCAATGCATGAAGCATTGCGGGCGGCAAAAATTTCCAGCCCGGCGCGCGCACGCCAAAATGAAAGCGGCATATTCCTCGGCTAGAATAGCCCAGCTTGCCGCCGCCTCGCCGGCGCGCCCGTCACCGCAACACAATCGAGTACCGTCATGGAATTAGTGTTGACCATCATCGCCGCGCCGGCGCAGTCCAGCCTGCTGGGACAAAGCCAGACTTTCGCGGCCAACGGCGCCACTTTCGGCCGCGCCGCCGACAACAGCTGGGTGCTGCCCGACAACGATCGCGTGGTGTCCTCGCGCCACGCGACGCTCTCGTTCCAGAACGGCCAATACCTGCTGATCGATCACAGCACCAACGGCACCTTCCTCAACGGCAATCCCACGCCGCTCGGCCAGGGCAACAGCGCCGTCATCAATAATGGCGACGTGGTGACGATCGGCCCCTTCCAGCTACAGGCGATCCTGCGCGCCGTGGCGGTGGCGCCGCTCACCCAGAACCTGGGCGGCAGTTTCCTCGACGATCTCGATTTCGGCGCGCCCCAGGGCGCACCCGCCAGCGCGCCGGTCAACGCGCCCGCCGCCGCGGCCGGCTCCGACGATCTCGATCAGTGGCTCGAGCCGATGTCTTCCGCCGCGCCATCCGCGCCGGCCTGGGGCAATACGCCCGGCCATGTTTCCTTCGGCAACGGCAATCCGATGCCCGTGGTGGAATCGCATCCGGAAACCGATCCGCTCGCGCTGCTGGGCGGCGGCAACGATCACTGGCTGAACACGCCGGCACACGGTAACGACGACGATTGGTGGCAGGACAGCAGCCGGCCCGACCACGCGCCCGCCGACCAGCATGCGATGCGCATTCCCGAACCGCGTCCGGCCGAACCCGACACGGTCAACATCGACGATCTGCTCGGACTGGCGCCCGCGCCCGCTCAGCCGGCCGCGTTCGCGCCGGAGCGGCGCGACATCACCGCGCCGAATACCGCGTGGCCCGCGCAAGCGCAAGCTCCAACGCCACCGACGCCACCAACACCAGGCTCCGCGCCCGCAATGGCCCAGCCGGCTCCCCCCGCGCAGGCGGCACCGCCGGCGCCGGCCGCCGCGCCCGATCTGGCGCGCGCGCTGGCCGAGCGGCTCGGCCTTGCGCAATTGCCCGATGCGCAGCTGGCGAATCTGGTGGATGAAGTGGCCGCCGTGCTGCGCGAAACCACCGCGCGCCTGCAGGACATCCTGCGCGCGCGCAGCAGCATCAAAAATGAATTGCGCCTGGAGCGCACCATGATCGGCGCGCTGGAAAACAATCCGCTGAAATTTTCCGCGCGCCCGGAAGATGCGATGGCTTATATGTTCGAGGATCGCGGCGGCGCATTCCTGCGCGCCGAAGCGGCGATCCGCGACAGCTTCGACGATCTCGCCGAACATCAGGTGGCGGTGCTGGCCGGCATGCGCGCCGCCTACAACGCCATGCTCGCGCATTTCGATCCGGCGCAGATGGAACAGCGTTTCGGCGCCGGCGGCGGTTTGCTCGCCAATCGCAAGGCGCGCAATTGGGAGGCCTATCAGGAATACTATGCTAGACTCAGCGCTGATTCCGAAAACGCTTATTCGCGCCTGTTCGGTGAAACATTCGCCCGCGCTTACGAAACCCAGATCGACGAATTAAAAAGCGCGCGCCGTTTCAAATCCTCACGCTGAAATAATTTCGTCAACGTGATCTGCAATATCATACGACCCGAAATAACAGCGCCGTCCCAAGGCGGCGTTTCGCCAGCATTTGACCGAGGCCAATATGGAGATTTTCAAAAAGTGGTCGGCCGTTGCCCTGCTGACCGCCCTGACGATCGTAACCGGCTGCAAATCCAGCCCGCCCCCTCCTCCTCCCGCCACCACCGCCGCCCTGCAGATCAGCGTGAGCGATGACGTCAACCCCGACGCCGACAACCGCCCCTCGCCCATCGTCATCACCGTCTACGCCTTGAAGGATTCGCGCCAGTTCGAGCGCGAGGATTTCCTGAGCCTCTACGAGGGCGCCGGCAAGCGCCTGGGCGACGATCTGGTGCGCAGCACGCGCCTGCGCGAATTCGTGCCCGGCGAGAAACGCACCGAAAACATCGCGATGGAACCGTCGATCCGCTACATCGGCGTGGTGGCGGAATACGTGCAGTACGACAAGGCGAAGACCACCCTGGTGCTGCCCATCGTGGAAAACCAGGCCAATGTGTTCACGGTGCGCGCCGAACACCTGCGTCTTGCCGCGCAAGCGGCCAAAGACAGCGGCAACAGCGCGAGCAAATAAATAAGATTGAATAACCGGCGCTCAGCCTGAACGGGACCAGCCCAGCCCGCTCTCATACCTGGCGCCGTCGCGGCCACCGCGATGCGGTGGTCATCTGGATTAAGGATCACCGCGGCATGTCCGACACCAACAAGATCGTCTGGTCCGAGGGGATGTTTCTGCGCCCTCAGCACTTCCAGCAGCAGGATCGTTATTTCGAACGCTACATCGACGGCCGCTGCGCCGCGCTCGGTCCCTACACCTGGGGCATCCAGGAGCTGCGCCTCGATACCGAGCTGCTCAAGCTCGGCAAATTCGGCATCACCCGCGCGCGCGGCGTGTTTCCCGACGGCACTCCCTTCGATTTTCCCGAGCGCGACGCGCTGCCGCCGGTGATCGACATTCCCGACAACACCGGCAGTGAAATGGTTTACCTGTGCGTGCCGCTCAAACGCGCCGGCGCGCTCGATGTCTATCGCGGCACCAACCCGCTCAGCCAGAGCCGCTTCCGCGCCGCCAACGAAACCGTGCGCAACAGCACCGCCGAGGACGGCGAGGAAATCGAAATCGAATTGGGCCAGCTCTGCCTGAGCCTGCGCCGCGACAACGAAGACCTGAGCGGCTACGCCATCGTCGGCGTGGCGCGCATCGCGGAAAAACTCGCCGACCGCCCGCTCAAGCTCGACGACACCTATATTCCGCCGCTGCTCGATTGCGCCGTGTCGCCGGTTTTGACGTCGCTGCTCACCGAGCTGCGCGGCCTGCTGCACCAGCGCGGCGAAGCGCTCGCCCATCGCCTGGTCGACAGCGGCCGCGCCGGCTCGGCGGAAATCGCCGACTATTTACTGCTGCAGGTCATCAACCGCATCGAACCGCTCAGCAATCACCTCGCCACGGTCGGCGGCCTGCATCCGCTGGCGCTCTATACCGAATTGCTGCAAATGGCCGGCGAGCTTTCCACCTTCACCACGCGCGGCAAACGCCCGCCGGAATTTCCCGAATACCAGCACAACAATCTGCAGCTCTGCTTCAGCGCCGCGCTGGCGGCGCTGCGCCAGTGCCTCAGCACGGTGCTGGAGCAGACCGCGCTGTCGCTGGAACTGACCGAACGCAAATACGGCATCCACGTCGCGGCGATCACCGACCGCAGCCTGATCGGCGGCGCGACCTTCGTGCTGGCGGCGAAAGCCGACGTGCCGGGCGACATGCTGCGCAGCCGCTTCCCCAGCCAGGTGAAAGTGGCGCCGGTGGAAAAAATCCGCGAACTGATCGGCGCGCAGCTGCCGGGCATCGGCCTCATGCCGCTGCCGGTGGCGCCGCGCCAGATTCCCTATCACGCGGGCTTTACTTATTTCGAACTGGACCGCAGCGGCGAGCTGTGGCGCTCGATGCAAAACTCCGGCGGCTTCGCCGTGCATCTGGGCGCCGATTTCCCCGGCATCGCCATGGAACTGTGGGCCATCAGGAACTGAACGATGAGCGACGACAGCGACAAAACCCGATTCCAACCGCAGCTGCGCCCGCAACCCGCCGCCACTCCGGCGCCGGACGCGGGCGACCGCACCATGATGATTCCGCGCCCGGGCGGACGGCCCGTCGAAGCCTCGCCGCAGGTCGCGCCACCGGTTTCGCCGCAACCCCAGGCCGCGCCGGCCATGCAGCAGGCGCAGGCTCAGGTGCCGCCGCCGCAGGCGCTGCGCCTGGAAAACGGACTCAACCCGCTGGTCACCGCCGCCGCCACCCTGCTCACCGTCCTCACCAAACTGCGCAACACCCTCGAACATCCCGACGTCGCCGGCCTGCATCGCCAGCTCGTGGCGGAACTGCGCCAGTTCGAGCAACAGGCGAAAAACGCCGGCGTGCGCCCGGAACTCGCGGTCACCGCGCGCTACCAGTTGTGCACCGCGCTCGACGAAACCGTGATGAACACGCCCTGGGGCGCGGCCGCCGGCTGGAGCCAGCGCTCCCTGTTGTCGCTGTTTCACAACGAAACCTTCGGCGGCGAGAAATTTTTCACCATTCTCGGCCGCCTGCTGGAAACGCCGGCGCAAAACCTGGATGCGCTGGAGCTGGTTTACCTGCTGCTCAGCCTCGGCTTCGAAGGCAAATACCGCATCGACGCGCGCGGCCGCGACCAGTTGGAAGTGCTGCGCGACAACCTCTACAAAACCATCGAGCAGCAGCGCGGCGGCTTCGCCCACGAACTGTCGCCGAACTGGCGCAACAGCGCGCGGCGCGCGCGCGGTCCGATGCATTTCGTGCCGCTGTGGGTGGTCTGCGTCAGCGCGCTGGCGGTGGCCCTGCTGTGTTATTCCGGATTCCGTTTCTGGCTGCACCAATCGGTGCAGAACACCTCCGTGCAATTGCAGCAGCAGATAGAACCGGTCACCACCGAGGCGCCGCCGGCCGCCTGAAATGTCCGCGCCGCGCACATCGCGCCGGCGCGCGGGCATGGAACGCCCCAACCATGAATTCGCGCGCCGCGGCGCGCCACTGCCCAGATTGAGAATTCGAGGACCCTCCATGCAACGCGTGGCCGCCTTTTTCAAACATCGTTTCGTGCTCAGCTTCATCGGCATCCTGGCCCTGTCCCTGGTGATCTGGTTCGGCCTCGACTACATCAAGTTCGGCGCCGACAATCACACCGTCGCCATGAGCACGCGAATCCTGCTGATCGTGCTGCTGTTCGGCATCTGGCTGACGCATCTGATCACCGTGCAATTGCTCGACCGCCGCCGCAACGGCCAGATGCTCGAAGGCATCCAGAGCGCGCCGGCAGCCGCCGCGCCCGGCGAAGATCCGCGCAGCCGCGAGGAACAGCAGCAGCTGGCGAAACGTTTCGGCGATGCCGTGCAGCTGCTGCGCAAAACCCGCTTCAAGGGCGCCAACGGCAGCCGCGCGCTGTATCAACTGCCCTGGTACATCGTGATCGGCCCGCCCGGCGCCGGCAAAACCACCGCGCTGGTCAATTCCGGCCTGGAATTTCCGCTGGCCGAGGCCTACGGCAAAGGCGCGCTCGGCGGCGTCGGCGGCACCCGCAATTGCGACTGGTGGTTCACCAACGACGCCGTGCTGCTCGACACCGCGGGCCGCTACACCACCCAGGACAGCCATCGCGCGCAGGACAGCAGCGCCTGGCAGAACTTTTTGCAGCTGCTGAAAAAATACCGTCCGCGCCAGCCGATCAACGGCGCCATCGTCGCCATCAGCCTGCAGGATCTGCTGCTGCAAACCGCCGAGCAACGCGCCCAGCACGCGCGCACCATCCGCGCGCGCATCGATGAATTGCAGGAGCAATTGGGCCTGCGTTTCCCGGTCTACCTGCTGTTCACCAAGTGCGACCTGGTGGCGGGTTTCTCCGAATTTTTCGCCAATCTGTCGAGCGCCGAGCGCGAGCAGGTCTGGGGCGCCACCTTCGCCGCGGAAACGCCGGCGCATGCCGCCGCCGAACAATTCGCCGGCGAATACGACGCGCTGATGCAGCAGCTGAACCAGCGCACGCTGTGGCGCGTGCACAGCGAGCGCGACGCCGCCAAACGCGCCCAGATACACAGTTATCCCTTGCAGATGAGCAGCCTGAAAGGCGCCATCGTCGAGTTCCTGCAACAGGGCTTCGCCGCCAATCTCTACAAGGATCAACCGCTGCTGCGCGGCGTGTATTTTTCCAGCGGCACCCAGGAAGGCACGCCGATCGATCGCATGATGTCGGCGGTGGCCGCGAATTTTCGCCTCGGCCGCGACGTCGGCCGCACGCAGGCGGGCAGCGGCAAAAGTTTCTTCATCACGCAGCTGTTTCGCGATGTGATTTTCGCGGAAGCGGCGCTGGTCGGCGTCAACCGCAAGGCCGAGCGCCTGCTGCTGTGGGGCCGCATCGGCGTATACGCCACGCTGGCGCTGGCGCTGGTCGGCGCGCTCGGCGCGTGGACCGCCGCGGTGGTGCGCAACAATCAATTCATGGCGCAGGTGCAGACCGAAACCGATCAGTTCCGCGCCGCCAGACAGCAGCTCAACGCCAACGACCACGAGGCCGCCAAGGCGCTGCCGCTGCTCGATCCGCTGCGCCGCGCCAGTGCGGTTTACGATCAGAAATCGCATCCCTGGCTGAGCGGACTCGGCCTTTACGACAGCAGCGTCGATACCGCCACCGACGCGCTCTACCGCAATCAGCTGCTGGCGCAATTGTTGCCGCGCCTGCAATACGACATGGAGAAATCGCTGGCGGCGATGACCGCGCGCGACGCGGCGCTGCTGCCCACGCTGCGCGCCTATCTGATGCTGCTCGATCCGCAGCGTCGCGATAACAAGACCATCGCCGACTGGGCCAACGCGCACTGGCAGGAAACCATGCCCGGCGCCGCCGCCGCGCAGGAATCGCTGCGCACGCACCTCGACACCCTGCTCGCGCAACCCTTCGGCGCGGTGCCGGGGAATGAGCGCGCGATTGCCTGGGCCCGCCAGCAATTGCAGCAGATTCCCGTGGCGCAGCGCGTTTATGCGCAGTTGAAAAGCGGTCCCGACGGCCAGCTCGTCGACCTGTATCCCGGCATCGGCGGCAACACGCAGGCGGTGTTCGGCGTGCGCGGCGACGACGCGCGTTTCTCAGTGCCGAAAATGTTCACCGCGCCCGGTTATCGCAATCTCGATTTCAGCGCCGGCTCGCCGCTGCTGCGCTCCATCGCCAAGGACCGCTGGCTGTTCGGCGACGCCCAGGGCGAAGACTTCAGCGACGCCGATCTGGAAAAACTCGGCCAGGACGTCCGCCAGTTGTATCTGGCCGACTACGGCAATTTCTGGCGCGGCTTCCTCGGCAATCTGCACATCGTCCGCTTCGGCTCGCTGGACGCGGCGGTGCAGGCACTCAAGCAGATGATCGATCCGGCCAACTCGCCGATGCTGGGCGTGCTGCGCACCGGCGCGGAACAAACCCGGCTGACCGAATCGCTGCCGGCGGGCGCGGATAAACTCGCGGACAAAATGCTGGCGAAGGCCGACAAGGTCAGCGGCGGCGCCGCTTCCGCGATGATTGCCGAAAACAACAAACCGACCGCGGTCGACCGCGAATTCCGCGAATTGCAGCAATTGCTCGACGACAGCCGCCCGCCCGCGCCGATCGGCGAAGTGACCGCGGCCCTGCGCGCCCTGCACGACCAGCTCGCGGAAATGAGCGCCGCGCCGAGCCCGGCCGAGGCCGCCTTCGCCGCCGCCAAGGGCCGCATGGGCGGTGGCGGCGGCGACGCCGTGCGCAAGCTGACGCTGCTCGCCGCGACGCAACCCGCTCCGGTTTCCACCTGGCTGCGCGAAATCGCGCAACAAAGCTGGGATGTCTCCCTGGGCGCGGCGCGCGGCCACCTCGACAGCAACTGGCAGCAACGCGTTTACGAGGCGTGCCAGCGCTCCCTGGGCAACCGCTTCCCGTTGAATCCGAAAGCGAGTTCGGAAATCGCGATCCAGGACTTCATCGATTACTTCAAGCCCGACGGCATCGAAGCCAGCTTCGTGAAGGAATACCTGGCCGGTTTCATCGACACGCAAACCTGGAAAGTGCGCGCCCTCGATGGTCAGTCGATTCCGATCAGCAGCGAAACGCTGGCGCAGATTCGCCGCGCGCAACAGATTCGCGCCGCGTTCTTCGGCGCCAACCCGGGCGCGGCCAGCGCGAAATTCAGCATGAAACCGCTCAAGCTGGATTCGGACGTGCGCCGCTTCGAACTGAGCATCGGCGAGCAGACGCCGCTGGTTTACACCCACGGCCCGAAAATCCCGACCTCGTTCAACTGGCAGGGCGGCGACGTGCGGCGCGTGCGCGTGGTGTTCGAAGATCTCAACGACGCCGTGCATCGCAAAGAGTACGAAGGCGACTGGGCGCTGTTCCGCATGCTCAGCGATGCCAGCGTGCGCGCCCTCGACGGCAGCAACTATGAACTGCACATCGGCGTCGAAGGCCGCACCGCCGAATACCAGCTGAGCGCATCGAGCAGCAACAACCCGTTCAACCTGGAACTGCTGAGCGGCTATCGCTGCCAGCAGCACTTGTAAGCGGAGCGCCGGGCGATGGCGGCGGGCTTCTTCGGTAAATTGCCGGCCCACGGCGATTTCGTCGAACGCGGCTGGCCGTCGACCGCTATCGGCGCCTGGGACAACTGGCTGCAACAGGCCTTGACCCGCAGCCGCGAGCAACTCGGCGAGCGCTGGCTCGATATTTATCTGACCAGTCCGCTGTGGCGCTTCGGGTTGAGCGCGGGCTGCGTCGACGACAACGCCTGGCTCGGCATTCTGCTGCCGAGCGTCGATCGCGTCGGCCGTTATTTTCCCCTGCTGTTGGGAACCCCGCTCGACAGCGCTTGTCATCTGCTTCGCACTTTTCTCGGCGCCGCCGAATGGTTCGCGGCCATTGAACAAATCGGCCTGGCCGCGCTGGAACAGGCGCTGCAGGCGGATGCGCTGGAGCAGGCGTTGAACGCCGTCGCCGCGCCGCCGCTGGCATTCGCGCCAAGCACCGGCCACGGTATTTTTTGCGCCAACAGCGCGGCGCCCGCCGTGGACGCATTGGCGGAGCTGCTGGAATGGCAGTGGCGCCGCGATGAAAAGACCGTCGGCTTGTGGAGCAGTTCGGGCTCCAGCGAAGTGCGGTCCGGCCTGCTGCTGACCCACGGCCTGCCCGCCGCGGAAGCGTTCGCGGCGCTGCTCGACGGCCGCTGGCGGCATTGGGGATGGAGCGAAGGAGCGACGGCTTGAGGCGCCATTCGATCCGCATCGAAAACAGATGCGGATGTTTTTCGAAGCGGACGAGATAGCGGGCCGCATAAAAAGCGTGATAAACAGGCGAATCGGGCAGGATCAACTATACTCAGCCTCGCCCGGAAACGGCGACATGGCTGCGCCAAATCAAACGCCCGCCCATGCACAATGATGGCGCGCGAAAAAAATCGATAACCAATCCGTTTCGGATTATTCAGCGGCGCTTTTGCCAATCGCCGGCTGATCAGTGATGAAAAAGGGTGGCACACGACAGTGGCTTCTGCGCAAATTATCGATATCGACCGGCTCTCGCAGCCGATTTCCGAAGACGCTCCCCAGGGCTCCGACCCGCGCCGCGACCGCGCCCCCGGTTCGCTCTATTCCAGCATCAAAGACGCGCGTAACAGCGCCCGCGCCGCCGAACGCGCCAGCCTGTTCGACGAGGACGCCCGCGCCGGCATCATGGCGCAGTGGCGGCCGATCCTGCAGCAGGCGCCGAAACTGCTCGAAACCCAGGCCAAGGATCTCGAAATCGCCTGCTGGTATCTCGAAGCGCTGGTGCGCGATTCCGGTTTCGGCGGCCTGCGCGACGGCATCAAACTGATCGACGCGCTGGTGGAAAAATTCTGGGACGGCGTGTATCCCGAGCCCGACGAAGAAGACGGGCTCGAAACCCGCGTCGCCCCGCTCACCGGGCTCAACGGCGACGGCGGCGAAGGCACCCTGCTCGCGCCGCTGCGCAATCTTGCCATCACCGCGCCGGGCAGTGGCTCCGGCAACTTCGACGAATACACGTTCTGGCAATATCAACAGGCGGTCGAGACCGACAAACTCGCCGACGCCAATGCGCGCCAGGAGCGCGCCAACCGCCTCGGCTTCACGCTCGCCGATATCCGCCAGGCCGTGCAGGCCAGCCCCGACGCGTTTTACATCGAGTTGCTCGACGACCTCGACGCCACGCTGGCCACGTATAAACAATTGCACGACCGCCTGCGCCAGCATTGCGGCGGCGACGCGCCCCCCAGCTCGGCGATCAGCGGCCTGCTGGAAGACATCCAGCGCAGCCTGCGTTTTCTGACCAAGGAAAAACTCGCTCATCTGCAAGCGAAATCCGAACCGCAGGCCGCTGAAGCGCAGGCCGATGCGACGCCCGCAAGCGCCGGCGCGGCACCCGGCGCCGTCACTTACGCGGTGGCCGCGCCCGCCGTCGGCGGCGGCCCCGTCGCCAGCCGCGAGGACGCACTGCAGCGCCTGGCCGAACTCGCTCATTTCTTCCGCGTCACCGAACCGCACACCCCGCTGGCCAGCGGCATCGACCGGCTGGTGCGCTGGGGCCGCATGAACGTGGCGGAACTGATGGCGGAACTGATGCCCGACAGCACCGCGCGCGCCATTTACGGCCAGCTCACCGGCATCGACGTCAACAACCCGCAAAGCTCGGGCGGCAACGCCGTCGTCCCCGTGGCGATAGCGGCGCCGGTGGTGAAAGCCGCCGCGCCGGTCGCGGCGCCGGCGCCAACGCCGGCGGCGACGGAAGAAGATGACGATTTGAAGTGGTAACGATTTGAACGAATGACGATTTGAACCAGTAACCGATTTGAACAGGTAGCCGTTTGAACAGATAGCCGATTTGAACAGGTAGCCGTTTGAACGTGTAACAACAGAAATCAGCGGGGCAACGCAACGCCGCCAATGACAGGAGGTCGGTTGCGAAACCCCGGACGCATCACCAAAAAACGAAACCCATGAGGGATCCATCATGTCCGATAGCATTCACGACAAACTCAAGCGCGTGCGCAAGCCGCGCGTGCACATCACCTATGAAGTCGAAACCAACGGCGCCGAAGTCAAGCGCGAGTTGCCCTTCGTGGTCGGCGCCATGGGCGATTATTCCGGCGACAACGCCGAAGGCAAGAAGAACCTGAAAGAGCGCAAGTTCGTCAACATCGACCGCGACAATTTCAACGATGTCATGGGCAAGGTCGCGCCCAGCGCCAACCTGAAAGTGGACAACACGCTGGCCGGCGACGGCAGCGAGCTGGCGGTCGACCTGAACTTCAAATCGATGGACGACTTCAACCCGGAAAACATCGTGCAGCAGGTCGAACCGCTGCGCAAACTGCTCGAAGCCCGCAACAAGCTGCGCGACCTGATGAGCAAGGCGGACCGCTCCGAGGAGCTGGAAGGCATCCTCGAAGAAATCCTGCAAAACACGGACAAAGTGGCATCCATGTCCAAAGACCTGGGCATCGAGGGAGGTGATCAATGAGTACTGAACAACAATCCAGCGGCGCGCTCGAAGCGGAAGCCGGTTCGCTGAGCCTGCTCGAGCAGGCCATCGGCGCCACCAAGCAGACCCAGCGCGAAGAAGCGCAGGACCTGCTGACCAACCTGACCGAGCAGGTGCTCAAGGGCACCGTGGCCTGGGACCGCAACCTGACCGTCACCATCAACAAGGCCATCGCCGCCATCGACAGCGCCATTTCCGGCCAGCTCGCGGCGATCATGCACTCCGAGAAATTCCAGAAGCTGGAAGGCTCCTGGCGCGGCCTCAATCACCTGGTGATGAACAGCGAAACCGGCACCGGCATGAAAGTCCGCATGCTCAACATCAGCAAGCGCGAGCTGTTCAAGGACCTCGACAAAGCCGTCGAATTCGACCAGAGCCAGATCTTCAAGAAGATCTACGAATCGGAATTCGGCACCGCCGGCGGCGAGCCCTACGGCGCGCTGATCGGCGACTACGAATTCACCAACCATCCGGAAGACATCGACCTGCTGTCGAAAATGTCGAACGTCGCGGCGGCTTCGTTCTGCCCGTTCATTTCCGCCGCCGGCGCCGCCATGTTCGGCCTGGAAGACTTCACCGAACTGTCCAAGCCGCGCGATCTGGCGCAGGTGTTCAACTCCCAGGAATACATCAAGTACCGCAGCTTCCGCGATTCGGAAGATGCGCGCTTCGTCACGCTGGTGATGCCGCGCACGCTGGCGCGCACGCCCTACGGCGCCGCCACCAAGCCGGTTGAAGCCTTCAACTACGAGGAATTCCCGCTGGACGCCTCCGGCCGCTCCCTGGCGGTGGACCACAACGACTACTGCTGGATGAACGCCGCCTATGTCATGGGCACGGTGTTGACGCGCGCCTTCTCCGAAACCGGCTGGTGCACCACGATCCGCGGCGCCGAAGGCGGCGGCAAGGTGGAAAACCTGCCCACGCACCTGTTCACCAGCGATGACGGCGACGTCGACCAGAAATGCCCGACCGAAGTCGGCATCACCGACCGCCGCGAAGCGGAACTGAGCAACCTCGGCTTCCTGCCGCTGTGCCACTACAAGAACACCGATTACTCGGTCTTCTTCGGCGGCCAGACCGCGCAGAAGCCCAAGGTGTACGACGATCCCGACGCCACCGCCAACGCCGCCATTTCCGCGCGCCTGCCCTACATCATGGCCACCTCGCGCATCGCGCACTTCCTGAAGGTGATGGGCCGCGACAAGATCGGCTCCTTCATGGAAGCCTCCGACGCCGAGCGCTGGCTCAACCGCTGGATCGCCGGTTACACCAACGGCAATCCGGATGCGAGCGCGGAAACCAAGGCGCGTTATCCGCTGGCCGCGGCCAAAATCGAAGTACGCGAAACCCCGGGCGCCCCCGGCTCCTACAACGCCATCGCGTATCTGAAACCCTGGCTGCAAATGGAAGAACTCACCACCTCCCTGCGGATGGTGGCGAACATTCCGGGCGGCAACTGAGTGCAAACCACCGGGGCGGATCGACCGCCCCGGGTTTTTTGGCCATTGCGGCTTGAGCAAGCCTGCTCAACAAAACGGCGCGCGAACGCGGCCATTTTTTTCAGCGGGTTTCACAGCCTTTCTCCGGCGCGTTTTCCCAAGGGATGGCGCGCCGGCGGACCGCGCATTCATTGTCAAAAATCTTTTTAGGCCAATCGTGTCCGATCTGTCCCTGGAACCATTGATCGCAAGCACCGAACAGCAGGCGGACAGCCCGCTGCACCGCTTCCTGCGCGAGCACGATCCGGCCGCGGCGCTGGCGGCTTACGTCGAAGGCTTCGGCGGCAGCTCCCTGCCGGTCGGCCTGTGGTTGAGCCGCCAGGTCGCACTGATCGACGAACTCATCGAAGAGCAGCTCAACGCGATTCTCCACACGCCGAAATTCCAGGCCCTGGAAGCGCGCTGGCGCGGCCTGCTGGCGCTGACCGAGGAAGCCGCGGCCTACGACGACAGCAACGTGCGCGTGCGCATGCTCGATGTGAGCTGGCGCGAAATCAGCCGCGACCTGGAGCGCGCCGCCGAGTTCGACCAGAGCCAGCTGTTTCACCTGATCTACAGCAACGAATTCGGCACACCGGGCGGCGAGCCCTTCGGCGTTCTGCTCGGCGATTACGCCGTCGCCCACCGTCCTTACGAAGGCCATCCCTTCGACGACGTGGATACGCTGCGCGGCCTCACCCAGATCGCGGCGGCCGCGTTCGCGCCGTTGATCCTGGCCGCCGCGCCGCAGCTGTTTGGCGTCGATCATTTTTCCGAACTCGGCCCCACCATCAACTTCGAGAATATTTTTCTCCAGAACGAATATCTCAAGTGGCGCTCGCTGCGCGACATGGAAGACTCGCGCTTTCTCGCCGTCACCCTGCCCGGCGTGCTGATGCGTCATCCCTATCGCGAGCGGCAGCACACGATGGGCGGGCTGCGCTTCAACGAACACAACGACAGCCCCGGCGGCGCGGATTACCTGTGGGGCAGCAGCGCCTTCGCGCTCGGCACCATCCTGATCCGGGAATTCGGCGAAGTAGGCTGGTTCTCGCACATCCGCGGCATGCCCCGCGATCATCTCGGCGGTGGCATGATCACGCGCTTCGCGCCGCTGCCGCAGCATGCCTCGGGCAATCAGCGCCACCACATCCTGACGCCGGTGCTGATCACCGACAGCATGGAGCGCGAACTCGCCGAGCTCGGCCTGATGAGCCTGTGCCACTGCTACGAAACGCCATTTGCCGCGTTCCACAGCAATCCATCCCTGCAGCAGGCGCGCCAGCACGCCGACAAAAGCGCCAGCGCCAATGCCCGCATCAGCGCGATGCTGCAGCAGATTCTCTGCGCCTCGCGCTTCGCGCATTACATCAAGGTCTTGATCCGGGACAAGGTCGGCTCCTTTCTCACCGAACAGGATTGCGAGCGCTTCCTGCAAAACTGGCTTTCGCAGTACGCCACCGGCCGCGACGATCTGTCCTGGGAAATGCGCGCGCGTTATCCGCTGCGCAGCTCGCGCGTGCAGGTGCGCGAGCAACCCGGCAAACCCGGCACCTACAGCTGCGTGATTCACCTCAAGCCGCACTACGTGGCCGACCAGCTGGTATCGGAATTGAAACTCACCACCGAACTCGCCAACGTGGCGGGAGCCTGAGGAACGCATGGCGGCCAAACCCGAAAGAAAACTGCGCGCGCCGCTGCTCGACCGGCTGTTCGACGACAACCCCGGGAACAACCGCGAATCGGAACAGAACCAGCATCAGGTCCTGCGGCAGCTGCGCGAAAGCGTGCGGCGCGACCTGGAGCGATTGTTCAATACGCGCGCGCGCTGCCTGAGCACGCCGGCGCAGATGCCGCAGCTGGCCAATTCCCTGCTGCACTACGGCCTGCCGGATATCGCCAATTACAATCTGCTGACCGGCGAAAGCCGCGCCGCGTTCTGCCGCGACCTCGAACGCATCATCCTGCGCTTCGAGCCGCGCATCGGCCGCGCCCGCGTGATCGCCGAAAACGCCCTGGACCGCGACGACCACAGTTTCACCTTCCGCGTCGAAGCCGTGCTGCGCGCCACGCCCGCGCCGGAAGTGGTGGTGTTCGACTCGGTGCTGAATCCGGTCACGCAGATCGTCGATGTAAGGGAGACCGATTTGTGAGCGACAAGCTGCTCGGTTACTACGAAAAAGAGCTGGCCTTCATCCGCGAATCGGCGGGCGAATTCGCGCGCCGTTATCCGAAAATCGCCGGGCGCCTGCAACTCGGCGCGGAAGACCTCGAAGATCCCACCGTCGAGCGCCTGATCTCCGCCTTCGCCTACCTCAACGCGCATGTGCAGCAAAAACTCGACGACGATTTTCCCGAGTTGACCGACGCCCTGCTCGGCACGCTGTATCCGCACTACCAGCGCCCTCTGCCGTCGATGAGCATCGTGCAGTTCGAGCCCGAGCCGGGGCTCGACAAGGAATTCGTGGCGCCGGCCGGCATCGAGCTGGAAACCGAGCGTTTCAACGGCGAAACCTGCCATTTCCGCACTGCGTATCCGCTGCGCCTGCAACCGCTGAAAGTCACGCGCGGCAAGCTGATGATGCGGCCCTTCATCGCGCCCGGCTCGACCACCGTCAGCGGCGCCAGCGCCGCCATCCACGTCAAGCTGGAAACCGGCAATCCGCAGCTCAAGATCAGCGACTGCGCGCCGCAATCGCTGCGCTTCTTTTTGCGCGGGCTGTCCCAGCACGTTTATCCCCTGTACGAACTGCTGCTGAACAACTGCGTGAAAGTGGTGGTGGCCGGCTCCGAGCAGGACAGCCGGCCCACGTATCTGCCCGCGAGCGCGATCCGGCCCGTGGGATTCGATGCCGACGAAAGCCTGCTGCCCTACCCCGACACCGCGTTTCCCGGTTACCGGCTGCTGACCGAATTTTTCGTTTTTCCGGAAAAATTCCTGTTCATCGACGTGGAAGGACTCGGCAACGCCGCGCGCCGCATCGACGGCAACGAACTGCATCTGTATTTTTACCTGAACGAAGCCGAGGCCGACCTCGAACACCACCTGTCGGAAAAAAGCTTCGCGCTCGGCTGCACGCCCGCGGTCAATCTGTTCCCGGTCAAGGCCGATCCGATCCTGCTGCGGGAAACCGCCAGCAGCTATCACGTGGTGCCGGATTCGCGCCGGGTCGGCAACCTGGAGATTTATTCGATCCAGTCCGTGACCGCGATCGACGAAGCGGAAAAGCGCATTCCTTATGCGCCGTTCTACAGCATCCAGCACCGTCCCCAGAACGGCGGCTGTTACTGGCACGCCAACCGCCGCGAAGTGATCGAGGGCGAACACCGCAACGAAATCGCCAGCGAAATGGATATCAACCTGGTGGATCTGTCCTTCAATCCGGCGCATCCGGACGTGCGCGCACTGGATATTTCGCTGCTGTGCTTCAACCGCAACCTGCCTTCGAAATTGCCCTTCGCCGGCGGGCGCCTCAATCTCAAGGTGGTGGAAGGCAGCGTACCCGCGCTGCCTTCCTGCATCACCGCGCCGACCCAGACGCTGCGTCCGCCGCTCAAGCGCAACGCTTATTGGCGGCTGGTGTCGCATCTCAACCTCAACCATCTGTCGATCAGCGGCGGCCCCGACGCGGCCGTACCGCTGAAAGAAATTCTGCGTCTTTACGATTTCCGCGATTCCGCCAGCACGCGCACCGGCATCGACGCGATCACGCGGGTTTCGACCCACGCGATCAGCGCGCCGATCACCGTCGACAACCGCTGCGTGCTGTGCCGGGGCACGGAAGTCACCGTTGAGTTCGATTCCATGTTGCTGGCGGGCAGCAGTGCCTTTTTGTTCGCCAGCGTGCTGGAACGTTTTTTCGCCGTGTACTGCTCGATCAATTCGTTCGTGCGCCTGATCGCGCGTACCAGCCGGCGTGAAGGAGATTTGAAACGATGGCCACCGCGCAGCGGCGATCGCGCCTTGCTTTGATCCAGCAGTTGCTGGCCCAGCCGCAGCGCTTCGAATTTTTCCAGGCGACGCGGCTGCTGGAAAACACCGCGGCCCACGCCGGCAAAACACGCGAGCAGACGCGCACGCTGCACTTTCGCGGCAGCCATGCGTTGCATTTCAGCGGCGCCGACATCGACGCCATCGATGCGTTGCCGGAGACCGAGATACAACGAAACCCAGGCTGGTCGATGCGCGTCAACCTGCTGTCGCTGACCGGCAGCGGCGGTGTGCTGCCGCACCACTACACGGAAACGCTGCTGCGCCGCCTGCGCGCGCGCGACGAGACGCTGCGCGATTTTTTCGATCTGTTCAACGACCGCTCCATTGAACTGTTTTTCCAGGCGTGGCGGAAATACCGCTTGCCGATGGTTTACGAAAGCCACCGCCTGCGACAACGGCGCGGCTCCGATCCCATCACCCAGGCGCTGAGTGCCATCGTCGGCCTCGGCACGCCGCAACTCGGTGAGCGCCTGCCCTTCGACTCGGAAGCGGTGATCGGTTTCGGCGGAGTATTTGCGCGCCTGATCAAATCGGCGGTGGGACTGGAAAACATACTGCGCCATTACCTGCAACTCGACATCAAGGTGGAACAGTTTCAAGGCCAGTGGTTGGAACTGCCCGCCGATCTGCGCTCGCGCCTGCCCGGCAACGGCCTCGGCGGCATGAACAATCAATTGGGTGTCAACACCATCGTCGGCGCCCACTGCTGGCAGATTCAGAGCAAATTTCGCGTGCGCCTGCGCCATTTAACCTATGCTCAGCTGATGCAGCTGGCGCCCGGCAGCGCGCGCATGCACAACTTGAAAACCTTGACGCAACTGGTTGCCGGCACTGAACTGGATTTCGATATCGTTCTGGAAACCGAGCGCGAGGACCTGCCGCCGATGCGGTTGGGCGGGGGCCCCACCCAGGGCGGTCCCGCGAACAACGCAGCAACGCCCTTCCAGCCGCTGCTCGGCTGGAACACCTGCCTGCATGGATCGCGGCGCCGGCAAGGGCCGGTCGACGTCGTGGTTTCGCAATCGCTATGAAATCTTTTTGCCCCTCAATGGATGCTTTCGACCTTTAACAAAAAATTGCGCCCGGCCCGCCCGTGCGAACAGCCAAGAAGGAACAGGACTCAATCATGATCTCCATCAATCTGAAATCGCTTGTGGAAAAAATGACAGGCACGCTGCGCGACTCCCTCGAGGGCGCCGCCGGGCTGTGTATCGCGCGTAGCCAGTACAACGTCGAAGTGGAGCACTGGCTGCTCAAACTGATCGAGCAAAGCGACAGCGATATTTATCAGTTGCTGGAGAAACACCAGATCAATGTCGCGCAACTGGCGAAAGAACTGACCCGCGCCGTCGATAAATTCCGCAGCGGCAGCACGCGTCCCGCAGCGCTGTCGCCGGCCATCGTCGACGCCACCAAGAATGCCTGGATGCTGGCGTCGGTGGATTTCGGTCATGGCCAGATCAGCTCGGGACACCTGCTGGCGGCCTTGCTGCTCGACGACCTGAGCCGCCGCGCGCTGGTCGAATCCGCGCCGGTGCTGGGCGGCATCGCGCCTGAATCGCTGCGAGAAACCGCGCGCGCCATCTATGGCGGCAGCGCCGAATCCGCCACCGCCCGCGCCGCCGTCGCGGATGCCGGCGGCGGCGCGAACGTGGCGCCGACCCAAACGCCGTCGCTGGACAAATTCACCGTCAACCTGACCGCGCGCGCCGCCGACGGCAAGATCGACCCCGTGCTGGGCCGCGACGAGGAAATCCGCCAGTGCATCGATATCCTGACGCGCCGCCGCCAGAACAACCCGATCCTCACCGGCGAGGCCGGCGTCGGTAAAACCGCCGTCGTCGAAGGACTGGCGCTGCGCGTGGCGCAAAACGACGTGCCCGATCCGCTCAAGGGCGTCATCGTGCGCACCCTGGATCTCGGCCTGCTGCAGGCCGGCGCCAGCGTGAAAGGCGAATTCGAAAACCGTTTGAAATCGGTGATCGAGGAAGTCAAAGCCTCGTCGCAGCCCATCATCATGTTCATCGACGAGGCGCACACGCTGATCGGCGCCGGCGGCAAGGAAGGCCAGGGCGACGCGGCGAATCTGCTCAAGCCGGCGCTCGCGCGCGGCGAATTGCGCACCATCGCCGCCACCACCTGGGCCGAATACAAAAAATATTTCGAACGCGATCCCGCGCTCACCCGCCGCTTCCAGGTCGTGAAAGTGGAAGAGCCGAGCGAAGATGTCGCCATCGACATGATGCGCGGCATCGCCGGCGCGTTGGAGAAACACCACAAAGTGCGTATTCTCGATGAAGCCATCGTGGCATCCGTGAAACTGTCGCACCGTTATATTCCCGGCCGCCAGCTGCCCGATAAATCCGTGAGCCTGCTCGATACCGCCTGCGCGCGCGTCGGTCTCAGCCTGACCGCGAAGCCGGCCGCGATCGAAGATTGCGAGCGCCGCATTCAACAATGCGATGCCACCATCGCTCTGTTGGAAAAAGAAAACGTGACCAGCAGCGCGCATGACGAACGTCTCGCCGAACTGCGCGCGGACAAGGCCAACGCCGAACAGGCGCTGGAAAACCATAAAGCGCAGTGGCAGAAGGAACAGGAGCTGATCACCGAAATCCGCGCGATCCGCGGCCAGCTCGAAGACAACTACGCCAATCCCGGCGCCGACAACGCGCTCAACGCGGAACAAGTAACCGGACTCAAGGCCAAGCTGCAAAACCTCAGCGAACAGCTGCGCGCCATCCAGGGCGAAAATCCGCTGATGCAGGCCAGCGTCGACGAGCAGGCGGTGGCCGCCATCGTCGCCAACTGGACCGGCATTCCCGTCGGCAAAATGGTCAGCGACGAAATCGAAACCGTGCGCAATCTGGGCGAACGCCTGTCCCGGCGCGTGATCGGCCAGTCGCACGCGCTGGAAGCGATCGCGCAGGCGATCCGCACCTCGCGCGCCGGCCTCACCGATCCGCGCAAACCGATCGGTGTATTCCTGATGGTCGGCACCAGCGGCGTCGGTAAAACCGAAACCGCGCTGGCGCTGGCCGACATGCTCTACGGCGGCGAGCACAACATCACCGTCATCAACATGTCCGAGTTCAAGGAAGAGCACAAAGTGTCGATGCTGCTCGGTTCGCCCCCCGGTTACGTCGGCTACGGCGAGGGCGGCGTGCTCACCGAAGCGGCGCGGCGCAAGCCCTACTCCATCATCCTGCTCGATGAAATGGAGAAAGCGCATCCCGGCGTGCAGGATATTTTCTACAACCTGTTCGACAAGGGCACGATCAAGGACGGCGAAGGCCGCGACATCGATTTCAAGAACACCGTCATCATCATGACCTCGAACGCCGGCGAGGATGCGATCCGCGCCATCTGCAATCAGATGGAAGAGCGCCCCGATCCGGAAGTGCTGCTCGACAGCATCCGCCCGGAGCTGCTCAAGCATTTCAAACCGGCGTTCCTCGGCCGCACCAATCTGATTTCCTATTATCCGTTGGACGACGAGAACCTGATGAAGATTTGCGCGATCAATATGCGCCGTATCGAAAAAAGGGTGCAGGCGCATTACGGCGCAAAATTCAGCTATGACGAAGACGTGCTGCTGCACATCGTCGCGCGTTGCCAGGAAGCCGATACCGGCGCCCGCAACATCGAGAACATCCTCAACCGCACGCTGCTGCCGCAGCTGGCCAGCGAGTGTCTCGATCGCATGGCGAAGCAGGAAGAAATCAAGCACATCCATGTCACCGCCAGCGAAGACGGCGCCTTCGGCTACCAGATCGGCTGAAGACCATGAACGGAGAGCACAGCGCATGAGCAGAGCAAGCATCAGCACCGGTGACATCGATTTCCAGGGACAGCAGGCACGGCGCGACGATGCGCCGGGCCTGCTGCTCGTGCTCGGCGATTTCAGCGGCAACGGCAGTCGCGGCGAGGATGCGTCGCCGCGACTGTTGAAAGTGAATCGCGATACCGTCGATGAAGTATTCGGCAAGCTGAATGTGCGCCTGCAATTGCCGCTGTGCGAACAGCCGCTGCGTTTCTCCGAACTCGACGCCTTGAATCCCGATTTTCTCTACGAGAACGTCGACCTTTTCGAACATCTGCGCGACCTGCGGCGACGCCTGAAAAATCCACAGACGTTTGCCGCCGCGGCCGCGGAGCTCAGCGGCGAATCGAGGCCGCGGCAAACGGCCACGCCCGCCCTCGACGATTTGCTCGGCAGTGCGCGCGGCACAGCGTCTTTCGACGTGAAAAACCTGATCCAGGATATCGTCGCGCCGTATGTGATTCCGGCGCCGAATCCGCAACAGGGTGCCCTGCTCGATTCCGTGGCGCAGGCCGGCGCCGAACTGATGCGCAAGCTGATGCACCACAGCGCTTTTCGCGCGCTGGAATCCGGCTGGCTGGGGCTGCAATGGCTGCTGCGGCGGCTCGATGACGATCCGCGCCTGTATCTGCTCGACTGCCGGCGCGAACAGTTGCCGCCACTGCTGGCCGCGCACGGCGCGCTCGAACAATTGCTGGAGCGCGCGCACCTCGGCGCAGAAGCGCCGGCGCTGGTCATTGCCGATTTTCAGTTCGGCGCCACCAGCGGAGATTGCGCGGCCGCGTCGGCGCTGGCGGAATTCGCGCGGCGCAATGACACGCTGGCGCTCGCCGGCGGCGACTGGTCGCTGGCCGGCTGCACGGAAATACGCAACGCCGGCAATCCCGAAACCTGGGGTTCGCTGCCACCGGAATTCTCCGAAAACTGGGAGGCCTTTCGCGCCAGCACGGCCGCGGGCGATCTGGCGCTGATCGCGCCGCGTTTTCTGCTGCGCCTGCCCTACGGGCGCCGTGGCGTGTCGACGGAGATTTTCGAATTCGAAGAAATCGCGACGCCGGTTGATGCGACAAGCGATCTGCTCTGGGGCAACGGCGCGTGGCTGGCGGCCTTGGCCGCCTGCGACGAATCGCCGGAAATCGCGGGCCTGCCGCTGTATCTGCCCGGGCACGAGGACGCGGTTCCGACCTGCATCGAGGTATTGCTGAACGATCGCGCCGCATCCGCGCTGAAAGCGGCGGGACTGCTGCCGCTGCGCGGCGTCGCCAACAGCGACAGCGTGCGCTTGCCGGAGTGGATCAGTTGCAGCGCCGAGAATGCCTGAACCAGCAGCGCGCCGCCCCGCCGAAAAATATCATCGGCCATAAAAAAACCGGACTTCAAGGTCCGGTTTTTTTATGGCCAACTCACGCGGGATAAACAGGAACGTCAAACCCCTTTCGCAAAAGGCATCAGGTAGAACTGGCTGAAATCGCCGGAATAACCGCTGGCCTGCCAGAAGTTCATGAAAAACCGGTAAAACTGAGCGTG
>Ga0153956_1000914_pt1 | contig 29452 bp, 27 predicted proteins | sample TSFL040MetaG_FD_104704 | JGI IMG/M metagenome (GOLD analysis project Ga0153956, IMG submission 104704) | Attine ant fungus gardens microbial communities from Florida, USA - TSFL040 MetaG | ecosystem: Host-associated > Fungi > Mycelium > Unclassified | place: USA: Florida, Wekiwa Springs... | reverse complement strand
CGCCGCTACACTGTAAATCCGCTGTTCACGAACGGCAGCGTGCGCACACGCTTGGCCGTCGCGGCGAAGATCGCATTGGCGAGCGCGGGCGCGACCGGCGGCACGGGTGGTTCGCCCACGCCGCCCGCTTCGGCGCCGTCGGTCTCCATAACCAGCACTTCGATATCGGGAATATTGGCGAGCCTGAGCACCGGGTAAGTGTCGAAATTCGTCTGCTCCACGCGGCCGTCTTTCAGCGTGATCTGCTCGCGCAGCGCCGCCGACAAACCCATGATGATGCCGCCCTCCGCCTGCGCCTTGATCTGGTTCGGGTTGACCGCGAGCCCCGGATCGATGGCGCAGCACACCTTGTGCAGCGTGATCTTGTTCGCCTTGTCCACCGACATCTCGATCACCTGCGCCACCGCCGTCCCCCAGCTGTGCTGGTTGAAGAAGGCGAGACCCTGATGATGACCGGAGGGCGCATTGCCCCAATCCGCCATCAACGCGACGGCATCCAGCACGCGCCGCGCGCGGGCGTCTTTCGACAGCAGAAGCCGCCGGTACGACAGCGGATCGAAGCCTTCGCCATGCGCGATCTCATCCACCAGGCTTTCGATGAAGAAGATCGTGATGCCCGGATCGACGGAACGCCACGAGCCGATGGGAAATTGCAGCTTCGTCCGCTTCTGTCGCAGCACGACATCGCCATAGGGATAATTCCACGCAATGCCGCCCAGCGCCGTGTCGTTCGACGTGGCGCCGGTATAGTCGAGCGCGCGGATCGTCTTGTCCTCGTTCAGCGCCGCGCGCAGCCGGCACAGGCTCGCCGGGCGATAGACGTCGTGCGTCATGTCCTCTTCGCGCGACCAGATCAGCTTCACCGGCACGCCGCCCAGCGCGCGGCTCGCCTTGGCGGCGAGAACGCCGTAATCGGTTTCCAGCCTGCGACCGAACCCGCCGCCGACATGGGTGAGATGCACTTTCACTGCGTCCTTCGGCAGGCCGAAGGTCTTCACCATCGCATCGCGCATATCGCCGGGCACCTGCGTCGACACCCAGATCTCGCACGCATCCTTCGTCAGATGCGCCGTGGCGTTCATCGGTTCCATCGGCGAGTGGGACAGAAGCTGCACGCCATATTCCGCATCGTAGATCTTCGCGCCGCTCGCCAGCGCGGCGTTCACGGCAGCGACGGTCTTTGCCTTGTCCTTGCCGGGCAGGGTGACGGCCAGCGAGTCCGCCGCGCCGATATTCTTCCACAACGCATTCGTCACATCGTCCTGCGTCGCGATGACATACTTCGGCTTCGCCCATTGGATGTCGAGCGAGTCCAGTCCCTTCTTCGCGGCATGAAAGCTCGTGCCCGCGACGACGATCACATTGTCGAAGGTCACGACCTGCTTCACGCCTTTCACGGCGAGCGCCGGCGCCTTGTCGACATGCACCAGCGTGCCGCCGAAATAAGGGCATTGCGCCGCCGTGGCGATCAGCATGCCCGGCACCTTCACGTCGATGCCGTAGATCGCGCTGCCGTTCACCTTCTCGGGGATATCGAGGCGCGGAACCGGCTTGCCGATCAGCTTGCGGTCCTTGCGCTCCTTCAGCTCGACATCGTTCGGCATCGCCATGTGCACCGCCTTGGGCACCAGCGAGCCATAGGTCCGCTTCATCTTGCCGTCCGGGCTGTAGACGACGCCGTTCTCCGTCCAGCATTGGTCGCGGTCCACGCCCCAGTGCTGCGCGGCGGCGGCGACGAGCAGATGCTTCGCGGTCGCGCCGGCTTGGGCGAACATGTCGTATTGCCCGTGGATGGAGCTGGAGCCGCCGGTGTAATAGCCGTTGCCGTCCTTGATCATGTATGGATCGGTCGCGGGCGCCATCTCCACCCGCACCTTGCTCCAATCCGCATCCAGTTCGTCGGCGACGATCTGCGCCAATCCGGTTTGTGCGCCCTGCCCGATATCGCTTGCGTTCACGCGGATGGTGGTGATCCCGTCCGGCGCGATCGCGATCCACATGTTGAGTTCCTGCACCGGCGGCGCGGTCTTGCGCGCGCAGCCGGCGATGCCGAGCATCAGCCCTGCGCCCGCGGCGCTGCCGGTGATGAGGAAGATGCGGCGTGAAAGCATCGGGTCCAGCTTTGCGCCCTTGGACTGGGCGTGACAATCAACTCGCCGTGAAGCTTAACGGGTATAAGTGCCCGATTTCGCGGTTTCGATGGCCGCGCGGAACGCGATGGGATCGGCGATGTCGGGGATCTCCACGAAATCCACGCCGGAGCCTTCGATGCGCAGGTGGCCATATCCGAGGAGCCGCCCCCAGAAAGTCTGCTCCACCTTCACGCCTTCGATGTTCGGCAGCGCGATCTCATAGGTCTTGAGCGAGACGAGGCCGGTCTTTTCGACGAAGCGGTGCGTGGTGACGCCGATCTCCGTGGTCCATTTCTTCAACATCATCGAAAGGAAGATCACGATGCCGATGATGAAGATGCCAAGGAAGATAAGCGCCAGCAGCGCCTTGAACGTGTACCACCAGTGGAAATGCGCACGCGCAACCAGTGTCTCGCCCTGTCCGAGCGACTGTTCGATATAGGACATGAACCCCTCCGGAATCGTCGAGATTTATATAGGCATGCGCGAAGGATTTCGCGGGGTCAGCGCTGAATTTCCACCCTCCCCTTGAGGGAGGGTCGAATTGCGAAGCAATTCGGGGAGGGGTCATAGCGCGATGCCGGACCCCTCCCCGAAATTTGCTGCGCAAATTATCGGCCCTCCCTCAAGGGGAGGGCGGATGGAGCGCACTCAGCCCTTGCAATTGTTCCGCTTCAATTCCACCCGGCGGTTCTTGAAGCGGTTGGCGTCCGTCGTGTTCGGCACCAGGGGCTTGGTATCGCCATAGCCATGCGTGGTCAGCCGCTTGGCATCCACGCCCTTCGCCACGAGCCATGCCTTCACCGCGTCGGCGCGCGCCTGCGACAGCTTCATGTTGTAATCGGGCTTGCCGACATTGTCGGTGTGCCCGCCCACCTCTGCGCTGTAGCCGGGATCGTTCTTGAACAGCGACAGAAGCTGCTGCAGCACCGGCTCAGAGTCGGGCCGCAGAGTCGATTTGTTGAAATCGAAATTCACCCCATAGACTTCCAAGGTGCAGGTCTTGGGCGCGGGCCCGCCGACTTCCGCGGTGATGAGATCGTAGGACGTGGTGGAATCCTGGCTGCCGCTGCCATGCGTGTAGATGTACCACATGTCGCCAACGGGCGTTTTCTGCGTCAGCACCGCGTTGAACACATCGCTTGGATCGCTGACGAGTTTCGCGCCAATCTTCTCAAGCGCCGCCACGTAATTGTTCTTCACCACCAGCGCCGTCGGATCTTTCTTCTCATCCGTCAGCGTGTAGGTGTTCGCCATGTAACGGCCCGCGAAGGTCTTCTTGCCGGACGGCAGATCGACGGTGAAGGCATTGATGTCGAGATAGCTGCACGCGGACAGCTTGAAATAGTCGAACTGCTTCTTCAGCCACGGCGGGTTCGCGCAGGTCTTGCTGCCCGTCATCGGCGCGGTCACCGCTTGCGCAATAACGTCCTGCTGCATCGCCGCGATCTCGAGCGTCGTCAGCGTGAAGCTGCCGGTGGAGTCCTCATTGCCGCTGCCATGGCTGTAGACGATCCATTGCTCGCCTTGCGGCGTCTTGCGATGCAGCGTGGCGTTGTAACCGTCACCGGGACTGGATTCGAGCGTTGCGCCACTCTTCGTCGCCGCGTCGACATAGAATTTGCGCACATCGGCGGCCTTGTGATCCGGCGCGCCGTCTTTCAGCGTGTAGGTGACATCCACCTGCTTGCCGCCGACGGTCTGCGAACCTTTGACAAGATCCAGATCCAGTTTCGCGAAGTCATGCTTCTCGCAGGAACTGATCTCATATCCGGTCATGCGCGCCGCGGCCCAGGCCGGGTCCTTGCACCCATCCGCATCCGCGGCAAACGCCTGCGACGCCGCGCAGACACCGGCAAATCCCAAAATCAAAGTCAAACGATGCATCGCGATTGCCCCCAAACCCGCGGGCGCAATTTAGCCGAGGACTATGGCCGCCGGAATGTCGCGCTGTGTTCGGCTGTGATCGGCTTCCTCCCCCGTAACGGGGAGGAAAGTCACTCTCTTCCGTGATCCGGGAGCAGGACTTCGCGGATGCCCTTGTGGTTGGGCTTGGAGACGACGCCTTCGGCTTCCATGCGCTCGATCACGCGCGCGGCGCGGTTATAGCCGATCTCGAGGCGCCGCTGGATGTAGGAGATCGTCGCCTTGCGGTCGCGCGCCACGATGGCGAGCGCCTTGTCATACGTGTCGTCGCCCGACGAGGAGTTGCCGCCCATCATGTTGTACGGGTCGTCGATGTCCTCTTCCGGCTCCTCGGTGACTTCATCGAGATATTCCGGCGCGCCCTGGCTCTTCAGGAACTTCACCACGTCTTCGACTTCGTGATCGGTCACGAACGGGCCGTGGATGCGGCGGATGCGCCCGCCCGTCATCATGTGCAGCATGTCGCCCTGGCCGAGCAGCTGTTCGGCGCCTTGCTCGCCCAGGATGGTGCGGCTGTCGATCTTGCTGGTCACCTGGAAGGAGATGCGCGTCGGGAAGTTCGCCTTGATGGTGCCGGTGATGACGTCCACCGAGGGGCGCTGTGTCGCTGCGATGAGATGAATGCCCGCCGCGCGCGCCATCTGTGCGAGGCGCTGCACCGCGCCTTCGATTTCCTTGCCGCTGATCATCATCAGGTCGGCCACTTCGTCGACCACAAGCACGATGTAAGGCATCGGCTCCAGTTCGAGCAGTTCGTCTTCATAGATCGGCTTGCCGGTCTCGCGGTCGAAGCCGGTCTGCACCGTGCGCTTGAGCTGCTCGCCCTTGTCCTTGGCCTTGCGCACGCGCTCGTTAAACGCTTCCACGCCGCGCACGCCTAGCTTGGACATCTTGCGATAGCGCTCTTCCATCTCGCGCACCGCCCATTTGAGCGCCACCACCGCCTTGCGCGGATCGGTGACGACCGGCGAGAGCAGATGCGGAATGCCGTCATAGACGGACAATTCGAGCATCTTCGGATCGATCATGATGAGGCGGCAGAGTTCCGGCGGCATGCGATAGAGCAGCGACAGGATCATGGTGTTGAGGCCGACGGACTTGCCCGAGCCGGTGGTGCCGGCGATCAGCAAGTGGGGCATCTTGGCGAGATCCGCCATCACCGGCTCGCCGCCGATGGTCTTGCCAAGCGCCAAGGTCAGCGGCGCGCGCGCCTTCTCGAAATCGCTGCTCGACAGGAGCTCGCGCAGATAGACGGTCTCGCGGTGCTGGTTCGGCAGTTCGATGCCGATCACGTTGCGGCCGGGGATCACGGCGATACGCGCGGCCACCGCGCTCATCGATCGCGCCACGTCGTCGGAGAGCGAGATCACGCGCGACGACTTCACGCCCGCCGCCGGCTCGAATTCATAAAGCGTCACCACCGGTCCCGGCCGCACCGCATGGATGCGCCCGCGCACGCCGAAATCGGAGAGCACCGCTTCCAGCATCCGCGCGTTTTCTTCCAGCGCTTCGTCGGTGATGTCGGAATTGTCCGTCACGCGCACCGGCTCGGCGAGCAGCCCAAGCGACGGCAACTGGTATTCGCTGCTGACCAGCGCCAGTGAAGGCTGCTTCGTCGGTTTCAGCGGCGCGGTTTTCTTCGGCTCCTCGCGCTTCACCCGCACAGCCGATTTGCGTTCGCTGATGCCGGTATCGACGCCCGGCACGGCCGCGATCGGCTCGGGACGGATCTTCAGCTCATAGCCGTCGTCGTCTTCCTCGTCCTCGTCGTAATCATGATCGTCGTCGTCATCGTCCGCATCGTGGTCGTAGGATTTCGGACGGCGGTCGCGCAGCTCCTGCACCGCGCCCATGGTGCGCCCATGCGCCCAGAGAGCAAACGCCGGAATGTTCGCAAGCCCCCGCATGAAGCGGAAGAAATGGATGCCCGTCGCCAGGAAGGCGAGCGGCAAGCCCGTCAGCAATAGCAGCAGCGGCAGCGCCGTCGCCACCCAATGCGCGCCATAAGCCTGCGCCGCATGATTGGAGAGACCGGACACCACCAGCCCGATCAAGCCGCCCGCGCTTGTCGTCGGCAGCGAGGCGGGACCGTTCATCAGGCCCAATCCGCCCGCCACGAACAACGTGCCCAGGAACCACGCGAAGGCGCGCCACAGCGCGTAGGAGAGATGCTTGCCCGTCATCGCGCGCACGCCCCACAAGGCGGGTGGTGCGAGAAACGCGAGCGCAGCAATACCGAAGGTCTGCAGCAGAAGATCGGCTGCGGTCGCGCCGAAGCCGCCGAGCCAGTTCGTCGGCTCCGCGCCCGTCGCATTGTTGATGCTGCCGTCGGCGGCGTTGTAGCTCGCCAGCGCCAGAAGCGCGGCCACGCATCCGAGGAAGAGAACGAGTCCCGCGCCGCGCAGCGCCACGATGGACAGCACGCGCCCCAGCGTCTGGCGCGCATCGCTCATGGCGTCCTGGAACGCCGCCTTCCGCGACCGTGGCTGATACACGCCGAGCGGCCGCCGCGCCGTACCCATCAGATGCCCCCGCTCAGAATTTCACCCATCCTTTGAAGTGCTGTCCGAATGGTTGACAAATCGCTAACGAGCGCCACCCGCAGGAAGGAAAAGCCAGGATTTGACTGGGGTTTTCCGGTTAGGATTTCCCTACCCATGTAGGCCCCGGGCAGCACCCTTATGCCCCCTTCGCGCCACAGCTTGAGCGCCGCATCCTCGCCATTGCCGACATCCAGCCAGAGGAAGAACCCGCCCTCGGGCATCCGGAAACCGGCGCTGTTGCCGATCACCCGCCGCGCCTCTTCGAAGCGTTCCTTGTAGGTCTGCCGGTTGGCGGCGACATGGGCTTCGTCCGACCACGCCGCGGCGGCCGCCGCCATGATCGGCATCGGCACCTGCGGCGCCGCGTAGTTGCGGAACTGGCGGAACGTCGCCATCAGCTTGGCGTCGCCCGCCACGATGCCAGACCGCAGCCCCGGCAATGCCGATCGCTTCGACAGTGAATGGAAGGTGAGCAGGCGCGCGAAATCGCCGGTCATCGCATGGCGCACGGTAAGCGCGCCCACAGGCTTTTCGCCGAAATAGATGTCCGCGTAACACTCGTCCGCGAACACGGTGAAGTCGTATTGATCGGCCAGCGCAAACAGCTTGCGCCAATAATCTTCGCTCGCCACCGCGCCTTCCGGATTGGAGGGCGAGCAGAGGAACGCCGCGACGGTGCGCTCCAGCGTCGCTTTCGGCAGGCTCGCATAGTCGGGAAGGAAATTGGTCGAAGGTCCGGTCGGCACGAACACCGGCTCCGCGCCCGCCGCCAGCACCGCCGCGGCGTAGCATTGATAGAACGGGTTCGGCAGCAGCATGACCGGCCGCCCGCCGCCCTTGCTTTCCGGTGTCACCACGAAGGGCGCGAGGAACAGGCCTTCGCGCGTGCCGTTCAGCGGCAGCACGTGCTTTTCGGGATCGACGCTGGCATCCGGCAATTCGAAACGGCGGCGGATCCATCCAGCAGCCGCATCACGCCATTGCCTGGTGCCGTTGATCGCCGGGTATTCGCCGAACTCGCCGGCGTGCTTGTTGATCGCCTCGGTCACGAAAGCCGGAACACGACCACGCGGATCGCCCACCGCCAGACTCACAACCGGCGCGCCGGGCGTGTGGTGATCCAGCAGTTCGGAAAGCTTGGCGAAGGAAGACGGCGGCAACGCCGCCAGACGGCCCGGAAACATATGTGAGCATCCAAGAACCCACACAGAGTCTAACCGCACAGAGTCTCAAGCACATCTAATTTCCCTCTCCTCCCGAAGGGGGAGAGGGCAGGGTGAGGGGGTACGCGGAATGCGCATACCCGTCCGTGCCGAAGCAGAATTTTTTTGGGGTGAGGGAGAGATGCTCCCCCTCACCCCAACCCTCTCCCCCTTCGGGAGGAGAGGGAGATGAAATCAGAAGTGATAGGCAACCGCCACGCGCAACGCGCTGTTGCGCACCGAGATGCTGCGGTCGTTCCATTCCGGCGCTTCGCCTTTGTAGGTCGTGCTGCCGAAATCCTCGAACACATATTCGGCGCGCAGCGTGATGTGATCGCTGACCGGCGTTTCCATGCCGATGCCGAGATTGAATCCGGACAGCGTCTTGGAGCGCCCGAAATTATAGACGTCCGGCGTCGCGGGATGCGCGGCGTCGTAGCAGAGCCCGACCAGCGACATCTTGGTGTCCGCGAAAGAGTAGCCGCCGGCCGCGTAGAACAGCGTGTCGCCGCTCGTCCAGCCGATGCGCGCGCGCAGACGTCCGCTCCAGTCGGTCTTCAGGTGATTGATCGTCGTGAACGAGTCGTGCGCAGACGTGAAGCAGCCGTCGATCGCCGTGCAGGCGGTGACGCTGGACGTACCGTTGCCGCTGGTGAGATCGCCCTCGATGCCGAACACGGTCGTGCCGCTCTGCCAGTTGAAGCCGAGCAGTCCGCCGCCCGCGAAAGACGTGTGGTCATGGCTGGTCTGCTGCAACACGTCATGCGTGTCGCCGGGCAGCGCGAAATGCGAATGGCCGAAATTCGCATCGGCCAAGGCGCCGGCATAGAGGCCGTCCCAGCCGGTATCCGCGAAAGCCGCGGCGGACGACAAAAGAAGAGAAGCCGCCGCAAGCGGCAGCAGAGTGCGAATGGACATTTTGAAATTTCCCCAGTTGGACAATGACGCGTCCGGCCCCGCCCGGATCAGGGCGCGGTGATTACGCCCGCGCACGATTCCGCGCCAGTTAAACTTGCAACCAGATTTGGCCACCCCTTGGTGTCGGTCCTGCCGTCAGGGCAGGTTCTTCCGGTACTGCAGGAAGCCCGACTTCTCCGCGATGGTATCGTAGAGCTTCATGGCGGCGGTGTTGGTTTCATGCGTCATCCAGTAGACGCGCGCGGCGCCGGCGCCCTGCGCGCGGGCATAGACGGCCTCGATCAGCGCGCGTCCAACGCCTTTGCCGCGCAGGCCCTGTTCGGTGAAGAGGTCCTGCAGATAACACACCGGCGCGATCAGCGATGTCGAGCGGTGGTAGAGGTAATGCACGAGGCCGACGATACGCCCGTCCATCTCCGCGACGAGAATATGGATCGGCTCATAGACATCGAAGGCGCGGTGCCACAGCGTAGCGGTGATCTGCGCATCCGGTTCGCGCTCATAGAAGCGCGTGTATCCGTCCCACAACGGCTCCCACTGCTTGAAGTCGTCCTTGCGCGCTTCGCGGACCGTGATCGTGCTCATATTGACCTTCCCGGATGGAGACAGATCACAGGAGCGGAAATTTCGCGCGACACAAATTCTTACGAACGTTGTCGCGCCTATCTCCACCCCTCAGCTGTCATGGCCCACCGGAGTGTGGGCCACCCAGGTTCAGTCTGTATCCTTGTCGAGAAAATAGCGCCGGCGTTCTAACTGCAAAAGAAAACAACAGGGTTTCACCTGGGCGGCCCACACTCCGGTGGGCCGTGACAATCATGGTGGCGGCGAGAGCGTTGCCACAAAAAGAAAAAGGCGCGTCCGGTGAAGGACGCGCCCAAGTTCAGGAGGGAAAGCTCTTAGCCGTGCACGGTCTCTCCGTGCAGGTTGATGTCGAGACCTTCGACTTCGACTTCGCGGGAAACGCGCAGGCCGATGACGAGGTCGATGACTTTCAGGATGATGAAGGTGCCGATGGCGCAATACACGAAGGTGCCCGCCACGTCGTAGAACTGGATCAACATCTGATGGCCGTTGCCGTCGAAGATCCAGCCCTTGCCGAGCGAGTTGATCGAGTTCTTTGCCAACGCGCCGGTCAGCATCGCGCCGAGCGCGCCGCCCACGCCATGCACGCCCCAGGCGTCGAGTGCATCGTCGTAGCCGATCCACTTCTTCACCCACACCGCCGAGAAGTAGCAGACGATGCCGGCCGCGAAGCCGATGATGAGCGCGCCTTGCGCATCCACGAAACCCGATGCCGGGGTGATGGCGACAAGGCCCGCCACCGCGCCGGAGATCATGCCCAGCACCGAAGGTTTCTTGGCGATGATCCATTCGACGAACATCCAGCCCAGCGCCGCGGCTGCGGTTGCGATCTGCGTTGCCGCCGCCGCCATGCCCGCGTTCACGTTCGCGGTGACCGCCGAACCGGCGTTGAAGCCGAACCAGCCGACCCACAGCAGCGACGCACCGATGACGGAGAGCACGAGGTTATGCGGCGCCATGTTCTCAGTGCCGAGGCCCACGCGCTTGCCGAGCACAAGGCAGGTGACGAGCGCCGCGGTGCCGGCGTTCAGATGCACGACGGTGCCGCCCGCGTAGTCGAGCGCGCCCATCGCACCCAGCCAGCCGCCGCCCCACACCCAGTGGGCGATCGGGCAGTAGACCAAGAGCAGCCACAGCGACATGAACCACATGAACGCCGAGAACTTCATGCGGTCCGCCAGCGCGCCCGCGATGAGGGCGGGCGTGATGATCGCGAAGGTCATCTGGAAGAACATGTAGACGGATTCCGGAATGGTCGCCGCCAGCGGGTTCACCGAATTCAGGCCCATCTTGCCCAGCATGAACTGGTCGAAGCTGCCGATGAACTGGTTGGTGGCGCTATCGGCGTTGGTGGTGAAGGCGACGGAATAACCGACGATCATCCAGAGCACGGTGATGATGCAGGTTGCGCCGAAGCTTTGCGCCAGCGTCGCCAGCACGTTCTTCTTGCGCACCATGCCGCCATAGAACAGCGCCAGGCCCGGAATGGTCATCATCAGGACCAGCGCCGAGGATGTGAGCATCCATGCGGTATCGCCGGAATCGATCTTTGGTGCCGCCGCGAAGGCGGGTGCGCTCGCGGCAACCGTCGCCCCAACGGCGATCGCCAAACCCGCACCGAGTTTCTTCCAGTCCAATGTCATACTCTTCCCCTTCGATTGGATTTTTGAGATCGCTTAGAGCGCGTCGCCGTCGGTTTCGCCGGTGCGGATGCGCAGGACAGCCTCGAGCGGCGTGACGAAAATCTTTCCGTCGCCGATCTGCCCGGTCTTTGCCTTGGAGGCGATCGCTTCGATCACCGCGTCGGCCATTTCCGACTTCACGGCGATCTCGATCTTGATCTTGGGCAAGAAGCTCACGGCGTATTCCGCGCCGCGGTAGATCTCCGTATGCCCCTTCTGCCGGCCATAGCCTTTGACCTCGGTCACGGTCATGCCTTGCACGCCGGTGGCCGACAGTGCTTCGCGCACGTCATCCAGCCGGAACGGCTTGATGATGGCGGTGATGAGCTTCATCGCTGGTCCCCTTGCCCTTGATTGCCGTTAAGACTTTCTCAAGAACCGTGCCACGCGGGTGCGATGCGGTAAGACATTGGAATGTCTTGGGGATTGTTCTGCGGGGCCGCTTTTTCCGGCGAGGAGGCGCGCCGTACCTGCTTACATTTTAGGCAGCGTCACAATAATGCATAAATTTCAGACTGAGAGTCGTTACGGCAAGAAACTTTCGAGGAGGGGTTGCCGGGGCTATAAATGTTCTCTACATGTTCTAGTCGAGCTCGGCACGTCTGGGTCTGACGCCGCCTCGCGCGAAAGGCGCGAAATCGCAGTTCAACTGTCAGGGTTTTCAGCGGTTCTTCGGACAACCACCAAACGTCGATACGGAAATGGAAAAAATCGACAAACAACCTCCGGAAGGGGAGGGGGTAGCGCAAAACGTGAATTCAAAGATCAAGGGGTTGGGCTGGAAGCTTCGAGCGCACCAAATCTGGTGAAGCCCGCAAATCCGCCGCATGAAAATCGACATTCAATTCGCCGGCTGCGCCGCTAGATTGCCGTGCATGAACAGACAGACGGACGTGGTCATCGGCGGCGGCGGCATGGTGGGCGCCACCTTGGCGCTGGCGCTGGCGCAGGGCGGCCTGAAGGTGATCGTGGTCGATCCCGTTCCCCCGGCCGCGGCGACCGACGCGAAATTCGACGGCCGGGTTTCCGCGCTCTCCTATTCCAGCCAGCGCATCTTCGAAGCGCTGGGCATCTGGCCGAAGCTGGAGAAGGACGCGCAGCCCATCCGCGACATCCTGGTGACTGATGCCCCGCTGGGCGGGGCGCCGTCACCGTTCTCGCTGCACTTCGATTCGAGCGAGATCGGCCGCCCCATGGGTGCCATCGCCGAGAACCGCCACATCCGCCGCTGCCTGTTCGATGCGCTGGATGGGGACAAGAACATCACCCTCATCGCCCCCGCCGCGATGACCGGTCTGGAAGACGAAGGCGGAAAGATCGTCGCCTCATTGTCGAACGGCGAAACGATTTCCGCCCCGCTCGCCGTCGCCGCCGACGGCCGCGACTCGCCGATGCGCGAAGAGATGGGTCTCGGCGTGGTCGGCTGGTCCTATCCCCAATGGGGCATCGTAGCGACCGTCGAGCACGAGAAACCGCACGAAGGTGTGGCGTACGAACATTTCCTCCCCTCCGGCCCTTTCGCGATTTTGCCGATGACTGGAAATCGCTCATCGCTGGTGTGGACGGAAAAGGACACCGTCGCGCCGGCGATGATGAAACTGCCGGACGACGAATTTAACGCCGAGATCGCCAAGCGTTTCGGCGACCATCTCGGCGCCACGAAAGCAGCAGGCCCGCGCTGGTCCTATCCGCTGAAATTCCACCTGGCGCGCGGCTTCGTGAAATCGCGCTTCGCCCTGTGCGGCGACAGCGCCCACGGTATCCACCCGATCGCCGGACAAGGTTTGAACCTCGGCTTGAAGGATGCCGCAGCGCTGGCAGAAACCCTGTTGGACACGGCACGTCTCGGCCTCGACATCGGCACGCTCGATGTTCTGAAGCGCTACGAACGCTGGCGCCGCTTCGATTCCTTCACGCTCGCTGCGGCGACCGATGGGTTGAACCGTTTGTTCTCGAACGACATCGCGCCGCTGCGTTTCGCCCGCGATCTCGGATTGGGAGTCGTCGACAGCATTCCGCCTTTGCGCCAGTTCTTCATGCGCCACGCCGGCGGCGACATCGGCAAACTGCCGCGCTTGCTGAAAGGCGAAGCGGCCTAGTTGAGTCGATCTTTCCCGCGATGGGCCAAGGCGGCGGGAAGTTCGCGATAAAAGCCGCGCGCGATATCGCCGATCTTCTGGGCGCGTGCTTTCTCCGCTTCCCAGCGCGTCGCAAAGCGCTCACCTTCGAAGACATAGCGCGTCACGGCCGTCGCGGTGCGCGGATCGAGTTCGGAGATCTCGAAGATTTCCTCGACCTGTTCTTCGGAGCGGCCGAGCGTGTGGCGGAAATGGGCGAGCTGGTCGCCCCGATCCATCTGTTCCTGCCGAATGCGCGCGATGTTGTCGTCGTCAAACTGCTTCAGTCTGGCGCGGATGCGCGGCCAGAACCGCACGATCAGGATCGCGGCCAGAAGCAGGGCGGCAGTGAGGAACAGACGGCTCATGGCCCAATTATATAGGCGCTAATTGCCGCCGTGCACGCCGTGGCCGCGCTTGAGGTAGTCCTCGCTGCGCATCTCCACGAGGCGCGAGGCGGTCCGGCGGAAGGCCTCTGACCCGTCACCTGCCGGGTAAAGCTCCTCCGGCGGCACGGTGGCCGAGCAGATCAGCTTCACCCCTTCGTCATAAAGGGTATCGATCAGGAGGGTGAACCGCCGCGCTTCGTTCCGCATCGTCTCGTTCATCTGCGGAATGTGATCGATCAGCACGGTGTGGAAGTGGCGGGCGATCTCCAGATAGTCCGCCGCCGCCAGCGCCCGGACGCAAAGATCGTCGAAGCCAAACCGCGCCACATGCTTGGCCGCTCGCGGCACGATCAGCTTCCGTCCAAAGACGGTCAGCGTCTTGGGCTCGCCGCGCGGTTGATCGGTGAGCCTCTGCCAGGCCGCATCCATCTTGGCATCGGCTTTGGGGCCAAGAGGCGTGATATAGATATCCAGCCCGCTCATCCGCTGCATGCGGTAGTCATGTGTCCCGTTCAGTTCGACGACATCGAGCTTCTCGTCGATGAGCGCGATGAACGGCAGGAAGAGCTGGCGGTTGAGGCCACCTTCATAGAGCCGATCCGGCTCGGTGTTGGACGTCGCAACGATCACCACGCCCAGATCGAAAAGCTGCTGGAACAATCGCCCCAGGATCATCGCGTCAGCGACATCGGTCACCTGGAATTCGTCGAAGCAGAACAGCGTAGCCTTGTCGGCGATGGCCCGCGCGACGGGTGGAATGGGATCGTTGCTTTCGCCGCTTTGCCGCTCCTCATGAATGCGCGCGTGAACATCCATCATGAAAGCGTTGAAGTGCGATCGCAGCTTTTTCTCGACAGGCGCGAGCTCAAAGAAGAGATCCATCAACATGGACTTGCCACGCCCCACGTCGCCCCAAATGTAAAGGCCGCGCGGTGCGGGCTTGGGCGCAAAGAAGAAGCCGCGGCGCCCCGGTTTGTATGCAGTCAGGGCTGTTGCCAATTGCTGAAGCCGTTTCGCAGCCGCTTCCTGTGCCGCATCGGCTTTTATCTCGCCGGATGCGATGGCCTCGCGATATCGCTCGATCAACTTGGGCATCAGAGCTTTCGCGGCAGGATCGCCCAGTAGTCGAAATCGAGGATGACGTTCTCGGAATAGCTTCCGCTATCATCCTTGTCTGGAAACGCCTGGCACGGCAGATTTTTGGTCGCAACAAGCCGCAGGCGCAGCGCGCCGCAATCTCTGCGGCCCTTGATCTCCGCTTTGTCGAGGATTTCGCTCCAGGCGAAGACGGTATCGCCGCCAAACAGCGGATTTACATGCCGCCCGCCATTGATGGCCGCGATTGAGACTGCGTTGGCCAGACCGTTGAACGACAACGCGCGCGCCAGGCTGATCACGTGACCGCCATAGATCAGCCGGCGACCGAAACGTCCTTGGCCTTCGCTGAACTGGTTGAAATGCACCTTGGCGGTATTCTGATAGAGCCGCGTTGCCAGCATGTGATCGGACTCTTCCACGGTCATGCCATCGACGTGATCGATCTTCTCGCCCTTGGCGTAGTCGTCCCAATAATGGCTGCTTCCAGACGCCGCAATATCGAAGCGCGCGAAATCGGCAAGAGGCGTCGCCAGGCTCTCTGGGGGAACAAACGCCGCAGTCTTTGGCACCCGCGACTCCGCAACCACGGCACTTTGATCACGCTTGCGCACCATGACCCAGCGCACATAGGTCAGAACCTTGTCGCCATGCTCGTCGAACCCGTCGGTGCGGACGTAAACGACGCCTGTCTGCTTGTTGGAGTTCTCCTTGAGGCCGATGACTTCCGAGATCGCAGACAGCGTCGTTCCCGGAAAGACCGGCTTCAGAAACCGCCCCTCGGCATAGCCGAGGTTGGCAACAGCGTTGAGTGAAATGTCCGGCACGGTCTTGCCGAAGACGGTGTGAAAGACGAGCAGGTCGTCGATCGGCGCTCCCGGCAAGCCAAGCGTTCCGGCAAAACTGTCAGCCGATTGCAACGCAAAGCGCGGTCCATAAAGCGCAGTGTAAAGCGAGACGTCGCCCTCGGTCAGCGTGCGCGGCGTGGCGTGAACCAGCTTCTGGCCGAGGCGAAAGTCCTCGAAGAAATTGCCGGGATTGGTCTTGTTGCTCATAGGTCCTGCTGCGCCGCGATGGCCTCGGCCATGGCCACCGTCTGCCGCGCGATTTCCGCGTGCAGCAATTCGACCATGCGGCCGTCGAGTGATATTGCGCCCTTGCCCTTGTTCTCCGGCAGATCAAACGCCGCGATGATGCGCTGCGCCGCCTCCACTTCGGCCTGTGAAGGCGCGAAGATGTCGTTGCAGGGTTCGATCTGTGATGGATGGATCAGCGTCTTGCCGTCGAAGCCGTAAGACTTCGCTTGCTTGCAAGAGTCCAAAAAGCCCGCAGCATTTTGAATGTCGTTATAGACTCCATCAATCGCGACAAGCCCGTAGGCCCGCGCGGCTGCGATGGAAATTCCAAGAGCAGCGGAAAGATTGGCGCGGTCCGGCGTGTGCTGTCCGCGGAATTCCTTGATGAGGTCGTTTGTGCCCATCACGAAGCAGCGCAAACGTCCGCCCGCGCTGGCAATCTGCCCGGCGTTCAGGATCGCCAGCGGCGTTTCCATCATCGCCCAGATCGCGATCTTGCGCGTTGCGTCATGCCCGGAGAACCGCTCCTCGATGGCCTGAAGATCGGCGGCGGAAGAAACCTTGGGCACCAGAATGGCATCTGGCATCGCGGCGATGGCAGCGGACAAATCTTCTTCGCCCCATTGCGTCCATAGCCCGTTCACGCGGATGACGAGCTCGCGCTTGCCGAAGCCGCCGGCCTTCACCGCCTCGCAGACCTGCTTGCGGGCCAGTTCCTTGGATTCGGGTGCGACCGCATCTTCCAGATCAAGGATCAGGGCATCGGCCGCCAGTGTCTTGGCTTTTTCGATGGCGCGGGCATTCGAACCCGGCATGTAGAGCACCGACCGGCGCGGACGGATGGCGGTCATGGAAATCCCCGGAAAATCTGCCAGAGACCTAGCAAGCGCGCGCTATTTGCGGAAGCCCTTGGTGTATTCCGCAACGTCGGGTTGGCGGAGAAACCGTTCGCTCCAGCGCTTCATCACCTTCGCCATGCGTTCGGGTGCGACACCAAGCTGCGCCTGCGCCACGCCGCCATTGACGCTCTCGTGATACTCCGCGATCAGCCCATCTTTCAGGACGAAACGGCTGATACCGTCGATCACGACATGACGGCCCTTGAACTCCGGAATGGTCGAAACGAAACGCGACAGCGAGCGCGCATAGCCCATGTCGCCATTTACAACCGGATCATAGAACGCCCAGTCATAATCGTCGGCATCGCGATGGAACAGGTTTTCCAGCATGTCCGCGATGGAATCGCGGCCGCGATGCGGGCCGTAGATGTAATCGAAGTAGATTCCGTCTTCGGTGAAGCAAGCCGCGAGCGCCTGGCCATCGCCCGCGGTGGCCGCGGCACCGAAACGCGCGACGAGCGCCGCGAAGGCGTCCTGCGTCACGCCGCTTTCTTCAGAAGCTTGCGGTTCATCAAGCTCTCGGCGATCTGCACCGCGTTGAGCGCCGCACCTTTGCGCAGATTGTCGGAGACGACCCACATGGAAAGGCCATTGTCCACGGTCGGATCCTTGCGGATGCGCGAGACATAGGTCGCGTCTTCGCCGGCCGCTTCCTGCGGCGTCACATAGCCGCCGTCTTCGTGCTTGTCGACGACAAGAACACCGGGCGCGGCGCGCAACAATTCGCGCGCTTTCGCAGCCGTGATTGGATTCTCGAACTCGATGTCGACGGCTTCGGAGTGGCCAATGAACACCGGCACGCGCACGCAGGTCGCGGTAAGCTGAATATCGGGGTCGAGGATTTTCTGCGTTTCCACCATCATCTTCCACTCTTCCTTGGTGTAGCCGGAATCGAGGAAGACATCGATGTGCGGGATTACATTGAACGCAATCTGCTTGGTAAATTTTTTGGTTTCGATCGGATCGGTGACGAATACCGCGCGCGTCTGGGTGAAAAGTTCGTCCATCCCATCCTTGCCGGCGCCCGACACGGATTGATAAGTGGCTACCACGACGCGCTTGATCTTCGCGTAATCATGCAGCGGCTTGAGCGCGACGACGAGTTGTGCGGTCGAGCAGTTCGGGTTTGCGATAATACCCTTCTTTATGTCGTTCAGCGCATGGGCATTCACCTCCGGCACGACCAGCGGCACTTCTCGGTCCATGCGCCAGGCAGACGAATTGTCGATCACCAGCGCACCTTGTGCCGCAATCTTCGGTGACCACTCCTTGGAGATGGTGCCGCCTGCGCTCATCAGGACGATGTCGGTGCCTTTGAAATCGTAATATTCGAGGGCCTTTACCTTCAGTGCCTTGTCGCCGAAATAGACGTCCTTACCGACCGAGCGCGTGGACGCGAGCGCCACGACTTCGGAGACGGGGAATTGGCGTTCGGAGAGGACGTTCAGCATCTCTCGTCCGACATTGCCGGTCGCGCCGACAACGGCGACCTTGTACGACATGGCTCTTCTTCCTTCGATCAAAGCCCGATTTTGTGGGCGCAAAGAAGCATTACGCCAAGCGGCTGCGGCGGAAAAGAGGCGATCGCGCCTAGTCGCCTATGCCGTTCCAATGCAGCGTTAGAATAGCGCGACGGCTGCTGAGGGATGCGCCGATTTGGCCGCCCATCAGGGTAAAGCCGTCTATCCGGTAGTGCATGCGTCGCTTGCCGTTGACCGTCTCGCTCTCGGCATGGAGCGGCCCAAAGGACAGACCTGGCGCTGGGGATTGATTGCCGATGCCCGAACTCTGCAGGCCCACGACAAGCGTGTCATCCGGATGGCGCGCTCTTGGATCGGCCGAGAACGGCATTTCGCCCGGAATCCGCAGTTGCGGTTCGCCGCTTCCCACAAGGTAGCTGTCAGAGCCGGCAAAATTTCGGGCTGGCCCGGCGATGGCGGCTGCCGGCGAAATCAGAAGGACAAATGCACACGCCAGAGCACGCACCGGCGCAAACCTTTCCCGATAGGCAGGAAGTGTAACGCCGCTCGGACACCTTCGTTGCTTGACCGTTGGAAGCTGGCTAACGCCGGCTTACCGGATTGCGACGACTTGCGCCCGCTCCAGCGCCGCAATCTCTTTGCGCCCAAGACCCAGAACCTCGGAGAGGACTTCTGCCGTGTGTTGACCCAGAAGCGGTGGCGGAAGGCGATATTCAGGTGGCGTCTTTTCCAATCGCAACGGACTCGCAGCCAGTTCAAGATCGCCTGCCGACGGATGACGCATCTTAATGGTGAGTGTGCGCGCCTGTGCCTGCGGATCCGAAAAGACCTGATCGACAGTGTTAATGGGGCCGCACGGGACATTGGCCTCTTCCAACACCGCGATCCATTCCGAAGTGGTCCGTTTGGGGAAGGTTTCTTTTAGCTGGGCCACGAGTGCCGCACGCTGCCCGACCCGCTGGGCATTTGTCGCATAACGTGGATCGGCGCTGAGGTGATCGAGGCCGGAGGCTTTGCAGAATCGCCGGAATTGTCCGTCATTCGCCACGGCGAGGATCAGATGCCCGTCGGCGGTGGCAAAGACCTGATAGGGTACGATGTTGGGATGCGCATTGCCGAGCCGGGTAGGCACCATGCCACCTGCCAGATAGTTCATGGCCTGATTGGCGAGTGCTGCCGCCTGGCAGTCGAACAAGGCCATGTCGATGGCCTGGCCTTCACCCATCCGCGCTTGATGGATCAATGCCGCTTGAATCGCGTTCGCAGTGTAAAGGCCGGTCACGAGATCGGAGATGGCGACTCCCACTTTCATAGGCTCTGCACCCGGAGATCCGTCCGGCTGGCCGGTGATGCTCATAAGGCCGCCCATCCCTTGAACGAGATAGTCATAGCCGGCCTTGTCCTTGTAGGGGCCGGTGTGTCCGAAGCCTGTGAGCGAGCAATAGATAAGAGCGGGGTTTTCCTTCTTCAGAGATTCGTAATCGAGGCCGTATTTCTTCAATGTGCCGGTCTTGAAGTTCTCGACCACAACCTGCGCGCGTCGCGCGAGCCGTTTTATGAGGTCGGCGCCTTCCGGCTTGGCGAAGTCGATTGCGACGGATTTCTTGTTGCGATTTGCCGTGAGGAAATATGTGGCATCGCTCTGTTCGCCATGCACATCCTTTAAAAATGGGGGACCGAAGGCGCGCGTCTCATCGCCTTCACCAGGCTTCTCGACCTTTATGATTTCTGCACCGAGATCGCCCAGGATTTGCGTGGCGAACGGCGCAGCCAAAACCCGGCTCAAATCCAATACGCGGATATGCGATAGCGCGCCCATTCATGCCTCCAGCTCCACCCTCGACCTAACCAGCAGCATCCTGTGGAGGCAAACAAAAAGGGCGAGCCTTTCGGCTCGCCCCTGGCGGCTTCGAGGGCGATTAGCCGCCGAGATCGATCACGGCACGACGGTTTTGCGGCTCCCGCACATTCGGACCGGTTGGAACGAGGGGATCGTGGAAGCTCTTGCCGGTCGTGGTGATTTCATCCGCGCTCAGGCCATCCGCGACCATCTGGCTTTTGACGGATGCGGCGCGCCGTTCCGACAGAGCCTGATTGTAGCTATCGGATCCCACCGTGTCGGTGTGGCCGGTCACGAGGATACGAACGGCTTGCGATTGCTGTGCGGTCTTTACCGCTTCGCCCACGACGCTCACCGCTTCCGGTGTCAGGTTCGACTTGTTGAAGTCGAAGAAGACAATGAACGTCTTAACCGGTGCGGGTGGTGGAGGCGGGGGCGGTGGCGGAGGAGGCGCCGGTGGCTCCTGATAAGCGGCACGCTCTTCCTGCGCGCCGGGATACCAGCGGAAACCCGCCATCACCACATGCTCCGTCAGATCGTGATTGCTGATCGGCGCTGCAATGTTGTTGTTCGAATCCGCCATCAGGTTGCGATAGTGGTAGTCGACATAGAGATCGAGATTTCGCGATGCCACGTATGTCAGCCCGCCGATACCCTGCCACATGAACTTCGTGCCGGAGCCCGTGCTGTAATGTCCGGCGCCGAAGGGATTGTTGAATTTAATGCGGTCGTTGCCGACACCTGCGCCTGCGCCGATCGACAGTCGCAAACGCGGCATGAGGTGAACATCATAAATTGCGTTGATCATCGCGGAGCGGACTTCTGCATGCCCGTCCGAGGCAAAGGTCGCCCCACTGGCGCCATCCGTGAAATCACCTGTGCTGTGGCGGTCCCACGCCCCCTCAAATTCCAGACGAAATGGCGCGTCGAACTTGTATCCCACCGTTCCAGCGACGATCGCCGTATCGTTCGTATCGAGCTTTCCGCCGATGCCAGAACCGACGACCTTGGGATCGTTCAGGTGATCCCATCCCGCTCCCAAACCAACATACCAGCCATCCGCGGCAAGTGCGGGGGAAACAAACAAAGCCGCCGTGCCGGCGAGCACCAGTGTACGCAAACGCATTGGAACCTCCTCGTGCACGGGAGGATCAAGCGCCCCCCGGGCTGCGCAACATTGCGTAGCGACAGCAAGGGGCTAACGGGTTGCAACCGCGAAGGTTTCCGTATTGCAACGAGTTCACGGGCCGCTGTGACCCAAATGCCTGCGGTTGTGTCCCGAAAATTGCGTGAAGATTGCAATCAAATTTCGGTGCGGACGTCCCAAAGCTCGGGGTAGAAGCGCAGCGATAGTGCCTTCTGCAGATAGGGCACGCCGGAAGTTCCGCCAGTCCCCGGCTTTGAGCCGATGATCCGCTCGACGGTCTTCATATGGCTGAAGCGCCAAAGATGAAATCGATATTCCAGATCGACGAGTTTCTCGGCGAGTTCATATAGGTCCCAGTGTTTTTCGACATCGCGATAAACCTGGCGCCATGCTTCCGTCACGCGATTATCGGCAACATAACTTTCGGAGAAATCGCGTTTGAGTTTTTCGGCGGGGATGGCAAATCCGCGGCGCGCAAGCAACGCAAGAGCCTCATCGTAGATGCTGGGCTCATTGAGCGCATCCTGAACCTGACGTGCGATGTCAGGGTGCGATTCGAACACACGGGCCATTTCCCGGTGCTTGTTCCCCAAGAGGAACTCGAGCATGCGGTACTGATACGACTGGAATCCCGACGACTTGCCCAACGCGGCCCGGAAATTCGAATAATCGAAGGGCGTCATGGTCGAGAGAATTTCCCATGACTGTATGAGATTTACCTGCACCCGCGCCACGCGAGCCATCATTTTAAAGGCGATCCCAAGGTCGCCTTCGCGAATCTGCCGAATGGCGGCCGCGATCTCATGAAGACACAGCTTTATCCAGAGTTCGGATGCCTGATGAATAACGATGAACAGCGTTTCGTCGTGATGCTCGGTCAGAGGCTGTTGTGCCGAAAGCAACGAATTCAACTGCAGATAGTCCGAATAGGACATGTCCTTGCGGAAGTCCCAGTGAACATTTTCGCCCGCGAGATCTACGGCAGGTTTCGGAGGACCTTTCGGAGGGTCTGTGGGCATTGAACGGTGCCTCGCGTGGAACTTAACGATATCGCGTCAGAATGAGTCGCGAGCCATTTCGTGTGATGCTATTGTCCGCGCCGCAGCGAGACAATGCAGGTGTTCGAATGGGTGTCATGGTGAAGGCGGGCGCGCTCTCGCTTGCCGGAATTCTTGTGGCTGGTCCGGCTCTGGCGGCTTCTTCTGGCAAATGCGCAAAGGCCGACGAGGTCACGGCCATCCAGGTTGCTGCCGTTCAGCAGGAACTCATGGTTGCGGCGTTGACCTGCGATCAGGTCACGAATTTCAACGCCTTCCAGACAGGCTTCGGGCCGGAGCTGCGGGCCTCCGACGAGACGCTGCACAAGATGTTCAAGCGCATCTTCGGCGCCCGTCAGGGTGAGGCCGAGTTCCATGCGTTCAAGACCAGAATGGCCAACGATTCTTCCATCCGGTCGATCCACGACAACCAGGGCTACTGCCACGAAGCTGCGAACGTGTTTGCGTCGGCCTTGGCGCCCGCCAAACCCACTTTGGCCGCGTTCGTCTCCGGCGTGACGGTTCAGGAAGAGAGCCCCGTCAACAGCTGCGATATCCGGGTGGCATCGGCGCTGCCGGGGCTTGGTGGCACGACCGTATCGTTCATCCTGCCCAAGCCGAAGCCCTTCGTGGACGGCGTAATAGCGCCAACGGCTGCTCCGGCTGCGCAGTAAGTCCTGCTTGAATTTTCGAAAGCCGCGGTCTTCGCCGCGGCTTTTTTTGTGCTCAAAGAATGCGGTCCCGGCAAGGCTGGCTAAGACCAGTGGCCCTTGGGCAAAAAAAAAGGCGGACCGAAGTCCGCCCTTTGTATTTGCTTTGAGGAAGCGGTTACGTACCGCTGCCCTCGCCGAGCTGGATCACAGCGCGACGGTTCTGAGGTTCGCGAACGTTCGGGCCAGTCGGAACCAGCGGATCGTCGAAGCTCTTGCCAACCGTCGAGATGCCGGCGCCATCGATGCCCTGAGCAACCAGGCCATCCTTCACAGCAGCAGCGCGGCGCTCGGAGAGAGCCTGGTTGTAGCTGTGCGAGCCGACCGTGTCGGTGTGACCCGTCACGAGGATCTTGACCATGCCGGTCGACTTGGCCGTCGAAGCAGCCTGCGCCACAACCGACTGCGCTTCCGCGGTCAGGTTCGACTTGTTGAAGTCGAAGAAGACGATGAACGTCTTCACCGGCGGGGGCGGCGGGGGAGGCGGCGGCGGCGGCGGCGGCGGCGGCGGCGGCGGAGCCGACTCGAGGTACCAACGCAGACCGATCATCGCGACCTGCTCGTTCGTGTCACGCGCGCGGGCGTCATACAGAACGAAGCTGGTGCCGTAGTCCTTGTTCACCGACACCGAGCGATAACGGTAGTCCAACGTCAGGTCGACGTTGTCCGACACCGAATACGCGAAGCCGCCGATGAACTGATACATGAAGCCCACATGCTTGCCGTTCAGATAGGTGAACGGAGCGATGGACGTATCGGCGTCCAGACGGCCAACGCCGGCGCCTGCACCCAAGCTCAGGTCCCAACGGTCCGTGAGCGGGATGTCCCACACCACGTTCAACATGTCCGTCAGAAGACTGACGCGACCATCGAACGGGCTCTTCACGTCATGACGGTTCCAGCTGACTTCATCTTCGACGCGAATGTGATTGGCAAAACGGTAGCCGACCGTACCGGCGATGACCGCCGAGTCGTCAGTGTCCGTCTTGAAGCGTGCCGGAAGCGGACCGCCAGTGAAGGTCTGCTCGAAAGTGCCCATGTGGTCCCAGCCGACGCCCAGACCAAGATACCAACCAGTGGCATCACTCGCGACGGCCGGCGCACTCAGCGCCATCGCCGCAACGCCCGCCAGGGCGATCATTCGAATTTTCATTTTATACCCTCGTTTCATAGACCGACGGGCAGGGACCCCCCCACCGTGACGTCCGGGATGTAAACTTCTATAGCCCGTATACTGGCGGATGTGGAAGATATCTGTCCATCGGGAGGTCAGTTAATAGTCCCGAATTGGCCGAATTCCCCGCATCCTGTGACCAGAGCGCAACATTCAAAGTGCAAGACTTTGCACCGTTTTGCTGCCCCCCTGCCAGATAAAGGCATAGTGCGCAGGCAATATGCGCAGAGGATTGGTTTGTTCCTCCAAACAGGGATGGGATTCGAGTCTCTGGAGGATTTCCTTCCGCGGTGTGACATGAAAGATGCGGAGCCACAGGCTTAGCAGCGGCGCGAACGGCCACCCGAGTCCTTCCATGCTACCAAAATCGACGACGTGGACTTTGCCGGCTTCCGCCGCCGCTGCCCCCCGTCTAAGTGCCTGTTTCCAATCCGGAATCATGGACAGGCTATAGGAAAAAACAACATGATCGAAGGGCGCTTTGCGCCCGAACGCCGCCGGCGTCAGATCTTCGGCAAGTCCTCGGATAAGGCGGATTCGGTTTGAGAGACCAGCCTGCTCGACGGCGCGCCGTGCGGTTTTTAGCATTTCCTCAGAAGCATCAAGGCCGTAGAGGTCCGTATCGGGGTAAAGGTGGGCGATTTTGATCAGATTCCGGCCCGTTCCACAGCCGATCTCGACAATCGCTTCCCCAGGGGCCGCGCCCAAGTCCTGGATAAGGCGGTCACGGCCAAAAAGATAATATTTTCTTGTAAAATCATAGATATAGCGCTGCCATCGATAAGTGGCATCCATCAGAGAAGCATGGCTGTCGCTGCGCATCAGGACAGGGCGCGGCGGGTATAGAGATGGAAGCCGCCGTAAATGGAGGATCGATCCCGCGCGTGAAGTTCGGCGCTTTCCTCGGCCTGATAAACCCATGGAGAAAGGAGCGTGGCCGGCAGTTTGCGTTCCAGAAGCGAGTCGCCTCCTGCAGTCCGGAAGATCACCCGCGCGTCGGAGCTCGCGGCGGTGCGATCGATTTCGGTCCACAGCTCCTCAAGAACGGCAGCACTCATCCAGTCTTGCGCATCGAGCAGCACAAATCGATGGAGCGATTGCGAAGGCTGATCCTTCAAGAAGCTGATGAGCGATGCGAGATGGACTTCCACCCGATCCGTTCGTGTACGGATGACGTCGTATATTGCGCGATCAAGATAGGGCGGGATCGCCTGGCGACGATGGATATCGTAGCTGCGCGCGAAGGCCTGCCACGCGAAGTAGTTGTCCTGCACCGGAAAATCGCAAGCGAGTTTTTCCACGCGCCTGCGCAGAATGTCGATCGGGTTGGTTTCAGACCCGGCCATGAGTTCGTCGTATTGCGCCGGCGGGATTCCAAGCGCGTAGAACGATACCGGCGATTTCGAAAGTAGCTGAATCGCCTTATTTTCCAGCATTGGCGTGACGATTCTGTCGAAGGCCGCGCGTTGTTCGGCAAGCGTCTTTGCTTCGACGATCTCTTCAAGCCTTTTGCCGTTCAGCTTCGCAACCGCATGCAACAGCCCGATGAAACGGCCGAGCAATCCGTGGCGATAAAGGTTGCGCGCGAACATATCGACGCGGCGACCGCGCAACGGCGCATGCTTGCTCCAATGTCGTCGTGTGGTGTCATCAAGATGCTTGCTCAGCACGTCGTCAAACATTTCGCGATTGATGTTGTCGTTGGCTTCCCCAAAGAAGCGAAAGAAGTCCTCATATGTCGGAAGTTCGCGCAATGCCGCGAGTTTCAGTCGTGTCAGCGCGAGATGGTTGGGATTGAGGTCGATAGCGATAATGCGGGCAGGATCGGCCGCCAGATAATTCAGGACATTGCAGCCGCCGGAAGCGATGGTGATGAGGCTGTGGTGCGGCTTCAGGTCGAGCGCGGCAAGGTCGACGGCGGGGTCTTCCCAAATCTGATTGTAGACGAAGCCCCTGAACATAAGGGTAAAAAGCCGTTCGAGCGCGCCGCGCCGGGTCGCTGCCGGACGGGTGTGAGCAGCCTGATCGAGAAGAAGATTTGCCATGTAGGACCGAGTGCCCCTTCCGAATCTGAGTCGCGCTTGTGCGACGGGGATTCGAAGCTTCTATTCAAGGTCCTTTGCGGTTTTGTGACTCCTTGCAACGGACGGTGCGCCTCGACTAGGAACAGCCATGACCACTGACGCCCACAATGACAACGAACCGGTAAAAGAGCTTCTGGCACTGCTCGATCTTGAAAAGATCGAAGAGAACATCTTCCGCGGCGTTTCCCCGAAGGATCGGTCGCAGCGCGTCTTCGGCGGACAGGTTCTTGGGCAGGCGCTCGTCGCGGCGGGACGTACGGTTGAAGGTCGGATCGCGCATTCCCTTCATGCTTATTTTCTCGTGGCGGGCGATCCGAAGGTTCCGATCCTCTACGAAGTGGATCGCAGTCGCGATGGATCCAGTTTCAGTTCCCGGCGCGTCGTCGCCATCCAGCACGGCAGGCAGATCTTCCACATGTCGGTGTCCCTGCAGGTGCCCGAAACCGGACTGGAGCACCAAATCGAAATGCCGAAGGTGCCGCCGCCGGAAGAGCTTCCGAGCGAAGATGATTTTCGCGCGAAGATCGTCGACAAGATTCCCGAGCAATATCGCGAGCACTTCCTGCGGAAACGCCCGATAGAGCTTCGCCCGGTGGATCGCACCGATATTTTCGCGCCGCAGAAGCATTCGCCGCATCAATCTGTCTGGGTTCGTGCCACAGGAGAATTGCCGGCCGATGTGGCATTCCAGCAATGTGTTCTTGCCTACGCCTCGGATATGACATTGCTCGACACAAGCCTGCTGCCGCATGGCATTGGCTGGTTCGACAATCGCATCCAGATGGCGAGTATCGATCATGCGATGTGGTTTCACCGGCCGTTTCGTGCCGATCAATGGCTGCTCTATGTCCAGGATAGCCCCAGCGCGTCGGGCGCCCGGGGGTTCAATCGCGGCTTGATCTTTTCACGGGATGGAAAGCTCGTCGCGTCCGTGGCCCAGGAAGGGCTCATGCGGCTGCACGAAAAAAGCAAATAGCGGATCAGCTCGGCGCTGGAATGGTGGCAACCTTGCGCGGGCGTTCGTAAAAATAGTCGCTCATCGGCACCGATCCCACGAAGTACTTTCCGATCGGAGACGTATAGTTGTAGCTCACTTGCGTGAGGATAACGCTGCATGTGCCTTTGGTACATGGCGTACAATTGCCGCCATTCACGTCGCATGTGGACATGATCGGCTGGCTCAGGATGATCGGCGCGGCCTTGTCGAGGGCTTTTCCGTTCGCATTGGCGACGCTCCAGGCCACCGTTCCGTTGCCGGTTCCATCGCTGAGAACGCTCGAGATGACGATGGCGATGTTGTTTTGCTGGAACGGATAGACCACCGCTGCCGCCGCGCTGAAAATGTCGTTCATGTCGCTTGTTGAAACGGTCGACGCCTGTGCCACGAGATCAGACGCCGTGGAGGCGACCATGGTCACCTTCTGATGACATTCCAGGGCATTGCACAACTCGATCGTGCCAAGCAGCATCGTGCCCAGCACCGGCGCGATGAGCGCGAATTCGACGGCCGCCAGACCATCGCGCGCTTTTGAGAACTTGCGAAGACGATTCAGCATTTGGCGCTGCTCGTATAAGGCTCGGTGCGAAATGCCGCGGACGAAGAAAGGACGTAGTATCCGGTCGTTGTGTTCGCGAGAAGCGTGGACATCAGTGGGGTCATGATCTTCCACGGATAGAAGCTGCGAAACAGAACGACGCTGCAATCGGCTGCTTTCTGGACGGTCACTTGCGCCGGATCGACTGTGCCGTCGCTTTTGGTGACGCTCGGGTAAGAAGACCCACCGAACGAAGTGTAAGAGCGCAGGTCCACGAGCAAGTTGGTCTTGCAGTCCGAATTGCTGATCAGCCCCGTTACTTCGGAACATACTTGTGCGACAAGCTGGGATTGCGTGAGAACGCCGGTCAGCTGGCCTGTACGTATCTGTCGCGCCGTATCGTCGGTCGCGTTTTGCAGCATCGCCGATCCGAAAAAGATCACGCCGGTTTCTATGATTCCGAACAGGAACAGGAAGAAGGCCGGCGCGACCATGGCGAATTCGATTGCGGCCGAGCCTTTTTCACCATCCGTCCGCCATCTGTGGCGGATACGTCGGCACGATTCAGCAATCACAATGCGCAAATCCATCGGATGCCCCGTAACCAAGGGGCCTATTAGGCCTTGAAAACACTTAAGCGAAGGGAAACGGGCGCATATGATGAATGCATTCTTAACGTTCGTGCACCAATGCGCCAAAGCCTCCGCCCGGAGCCGAACGTCGTTATCAAAAGCGGCATCGTTTGGATTCGTTCAAGCAATTGATAACCACGGCCGCGAAACGGAAAGGCTTTGCCAACGGTTGTGCCCGATGATGGTTCCTGGAGACATCTCCGGGGCCGGCCATGCAATTGAGAAATTCCTGGGACGCTTTCAGATCTCAGCTGAAGAGGTTCGCGCGCGCGCGCCGCGGCAACGTGGCGATGATTTTTGCGCTCTCGCTGATCCCGATCACGCTGGCCGCGGGCGCCGGGCTGGATCTCTCGCGAGCCCTTATGGTTCGCGCGCGGGTGGCAGAGGCTCTGGACGCCGCCGGTCTGGCCATCGGTGCCACGCAGAATCTTTCCAATGACCAGCTGACCTCGCTTGCCCGCGCCTATTTCAAGGCGAACTATACGGCGGATTCCTCGTTTGGCGTTCCGGCAGAAGTGACCGTTACGCCCGGAGACCAAAGCGTCATCCTTTCCACCAGCGTCAGCATGCCCACGACACTGATGAACATCGTCGGTATCAAGACGCTGACAGTTGGCTATTCATCGAAGGTGGTTTGGGGACAGACCAAGTTGTGGGTCTCACTCGTTCTCGACAATACCGGTTCGATGTGTCAGTCGGATAAGAATCCAAATGCTGGCAGCCCCTGCGTTAACCCGGCATCCGGTTCGAAGATCGCACTGCTCAAAAGTTCCGTGGGTGATCTTCTCACCATCCTGAACGGTGCTTCCGCCAATGTGGGCGATGTCAGAGTGGCCATTATCCCGTTCACCAAGGACGTGAACGTCGGCACTTCCAACGTGAATGCCTCTTGGATTGATTGGACAGACTGGGACGCAGCGAACGGGACATGCAGTGTGTCCAGCAAGCACACCCAGTCCGCGTGCACGAGCGTAAAGGGGACCTGGACAAGCGCGTCGTGCAACATTTCCGGTATCAACAGCCAGAACACCTGCACTACAACGCACGGAACGTGGACGAGCGGCTGGTATGGTGGCGGAAGCTGCAATATTTCCGGCTACAACTCCAAGAACAGTTGCCAGAACGCGGTGGGAACCTGGACGCCGGGTTCGTGTAATTTCTCAGGATATACAACTCAATCTACTTGTCAGAACGCTTCGGCTGTATGGACGCCGTTGAATCATAGCAACTGGACCGGTTGCATTATGG
>Ga0153956_1000913_pt1 | contig 29490 bp, 28 predicted proteins | sample TSFL040MetaG_FD_104704 | JGI IMG/M metagenome (GOLD analysis project Ga0153956, IMG submission 104704) | Attine ant fungus gardens microbial communities from Florida, USA - TSFL040 MetaG | ecosystem: Host-associated > Fungi > Mycelium > Unclassified | place: USA: Florida, Wekiwa Springs... | reverse complement strand
GACCCTCCCGGCACGGTCCCTCCACCTCTCCCCCCGGGAACGGCCCGGGAGGGACGGCGGGGGTGACCCTGGACGAACCTCCCCGCGGTTCGTGAGGGAAGGGTCACCCCCGCCGTCCCGGCCTGATCGCCAATATTTCAATGCCCTTCGGTTTTCCGCCAGGCAGATGTCGGTTAGCCCCCTTGGGCCGGGCGCGGCGGCCGTCACAATCAGGGGACGAGATGGGACGCCGGGTACTGATCGTCGATGACCACGCCGGGTTTCGGCGCGGGGCGGCGCGGGCGCTGGCGGCGGAGGGATGGTCGGTGGTCGGCGAGGCGGAGGACGGCGAGGCGGGGCTGCGGGCGGCCGAGAGCTGCGATCCCGACGTGGTCCTGCTCGACGTGGGGCTGCCCGACGTCAGCGGGATCGAGGTGTCGCGGCAGCTGCACGAGCGGGCGCCGGAGCTGGCCGTGGTGGTGATCTCGACCCACGAGCGCGAGGACTACGGCGAGCTGGCGCTGGCCAGCGGCGCCCGCGGCTTCCTCAGCAAGCTCGACCTCAGCGGTAAGGCCTTGGAGGCGCTGGTCGATAATTAGCTCGACCATGGCGGAGAGGATCGAGCAGCAGGTGGCGCGGGCGGTCGGCTCGGCGGCCGACGCGGGCGACGCCTACGGCCGGGCGCTGGAGGCGATCGCGGTCGCGCTCGGCTGGCGGGTGGCGGCCGCCTGGGAGGACGGCGGCGACCCGCCGGAGCTCCGTTGCACGGCGCTGTGGGCGGCGCCGGGAGTGGACGAGGACTTCCTCGAGCTGACCCGCTCGATCGCCCTCGCCGCCGACGAAGGGCTGCCGGGCGCGGTCTGGTCGAGCGGGCAGGCGCACTGGATCGCCGACGCCGCCCGCGACGAGCGCCTGCCCCGCCGCGCGGCCGCCGCGGCCGCCGGCCTGCACGCCGCGGTCGGCTTCCCGGTCCGCAGCGAGCGCGGCGTCGTCGCCGTGATCGAGGGCTTCGCGACCGCCGCCCGCGAGCCCGACCCGGGGCTGCTGGAGCGGCTCGAGGTGGTCGGCGCGCAGCTCGGGCAGCTGATCGAGCGCCGCCGCGCCGAGCGCTCCGGCGACGCCGCCCTGCGCCGCCACCGGGCGACCCTGGAGGCCTCGCTCGATTGTGTGATCACGATGGACCACCTCGGCGCGGTGGTCGAGTTCAACCCCGCCGCCGAACGCACCTTCGGGTACGCCGGCGAGGAGGCGGTGGGTCGCGAGATGGCGGAGCTGATCGTGCCGCCGGACCTGCGCGAGCGCCACCGCGCCGGCCTGCGCCGGTTCCTCGAGGGCGGCGACCCGACCCTGCTCGACCGGCGGATCGAGATCGAGGCGGTCCGCCGCGATGGCTCGCGCTTCCCGGTCGAGCTGACGATCACCCGCATCGACGTCCCCGGCGAGCCGGTCTTCACCGGGCACCTGCGCGACATCACCGAGCGGCTGCGGGTGGAGCGCGAGCTGCGCGAGTCGCGGGCGCGGCTGGTGCACGCCTCCGACCAGGCCCGCCGCCAAGTCGAGCGCAATCTCCACGACGGCGCCCAGCAGCAGCTGGTCGGCGTCGCGATGACCCTCGAGGCGGCGGGCGCGACGCTCGAGCGCGACCCGCCCGGCGCCCGCCGGCTCCTCGACGAGGCCGCCGCCGAGCTGCGCGAGGCGATCGCGGCGCTGCGCGAGCTCGCCCGCGGCATCCACCCGGCGGTGCTGACCGAGGGCGGCCTCGACCCGGCGCTGCGCGGCCTCGTCGCCCGCTCGGCCTTGCCGGCGCGGATCGAGGCGGTGCCGGCGGCCCGCTTCCCGGCCACGGTCGAGGCGGTCGCCTACTTCGTCGTCGCCGAGGGGATGACCAACGCCGCCCGCCACGCGAGCGGCGCCGCCGTCGTCGTCATCGCCGTGCGCGAGGACGGCGGCAGCCTCGTGGTCGAGGTCCGCGACGACGGGCCGGGCGGGGCGCGCGCCGACGGCGGCGGGCTGCGCGGGCTCGATGACCGGGTGGCGGCGCTCGGCGGGCGCTTCGCGGTCGAGAGCCCGGCGGGCGCCGGCACCCTGCTGCGGGCGGAGATCCCGTGCGCGTAGTCATCGGCGAGGACTCGGTGCTGCTGCGCGAGGGCGCGGCGCGGCTGCTCGAGGGTGGCGGGATCGAGGTCGCGGGCCAGGCCGGCGACGCCGAGGACCTGCTGCGCAAGGTCCGCGCCCACAAGCCCGACGTGGCGATCATCGACATCCGCATGCCGCCCGACAACACCGACGACGGCCTGCGCGCGGCCGCCACGATCCGCGCCGAGCTGCCCGGGACCGGGATCCTGATCCTCTCCCAATATGTAGAGGAGCACTACGCGGTCGACCTGCTCGCGGCCGGCAGCGAGGGGGTCGGTTACCTGCTCAAGGACCGGATCGCCGAGGTCGACCGCTTCCTCGACGCGGTCCGGCGGGTCGCCGACGGCGGCTCGGTGCTCGACCCCGAGGTGGTCGCCCAGATGCTCGGCCGGCGGCGCGAGGCGGGCCCGCTCGACACCCTCACCGACCGCGAGCGCGAGGTGCTGAAGGCGATGGCGGAGGGGCGGACCAACCGCGAGATCGCGGGCGCGACGTTCGTCTCCGAGCGCGCGGTCGAGCGCCACGTCACCGCGATCTTCCAGAAGCTCGGGCTAAGCGACGGCGACGGCGGCCACCGCCGTGTTCTCGCCGTGCTCACCTACCTGCGCCGGTGAGGACGCGAGCAGCTCGCCCGCGGCGGCGCGGAAGGCGTCGAAGCCGGCCGCGGTGAAGAGCATGCTGCCGGTGACCGGTTGCCAGATCGCCACCGTCGCCCCGTCGCGCTCGACGCTGAGCCCGGGCGGGAGGTCGAGCGCGGCGAGCGCCGCGGCGCGCGCCGGGTCGCCGAGCGCGGCCACGACCGCCATCGCCGCCAGCGGCCGGTCGGTGGTGTAGGCGATCTCCTGGCCGCGGCTGCGCAGTTCGGCGGCGTCGCCGAGGGTGACGAAGAGCCCGGCGCGGTCGGTCCCCGGGATCGTCCCCGCGAGGACGTAGGAGGCGACGCCGGGAAGGGGGAGATGGCGGTGGGACGAGTGGAAGCGCCAGCGGTCCTCTTCGCGGAGGTCGCGCGAGGACGCGTAGCCGCGCATGAACGCCTCCAGCGCCAGCCGGCTGACCGAGATCGGTCCCCAGCTGTAGCGATAGCCGGCCAGTTCGCGGCCGAGGCCGAAGCCGGCGGAGAGCGAGAGGACGCCGCCGACGACGGCGAGCAGCGGTCCCCAGATGAGGGCCGTGACGAGGGCGCCGAGGACGAACCCGAGCAGCGCGCCGGCGACGCCGGTGAGGACCACGGTCGGGCGCCAACGGGCGGCGTGGCGGAAGGCCTCGACGGCGGCGCCGACGCTCGCCGCCGGCTGCTCGAAGCGGACCTTGCCGAGCGCCGCCTCGATCGCCGCCCGCTTCTCCGCTTCCTCGAAGAGGCCGGTGGCCTCGCCCTCCTCCTCGGCCTCGGCGCGGATCCGCCCCGCCAGCTCGGCGGCGAGGGCGCAGAGGCGGTCGGTCTCGGGGCCGGGCGCCAAATGCCCGGGGAGGGTGACGACGAGGTGGCGCTCGTTCAGCTCGAAGGAAAAGCCGGGCGGGACGTCGTGGGCGAGCCAGGCGATCAGCGCCGGGGCGAACAGCTCGCGCACGTAGATCGGGTCCTGGCCCGCCAGGAACAGCAGCCGGTAGCGGCGGTTGAAGGCGGTGCTCTCGAGCTCGGTCGGGCGCCAGCGCTCGGTCGGCAGCTGCGCCGGGGCGCCGCCCAGCTCGCCGCGGTCGCGGCAGACGAGGGCCGGGGCGAAGGCGACCCCCTCCGGGACCTCGGTCACCACGACGGTCGACTCACGGCGGGTCGTGCCCGCGGCGAAGACGTGGTGGCAGAGGCGGCCCTCGAGTCCCGGCGCCAGCCCCCCTTCGCGGAGCACCGAGACCGAGCCCCGCCGCCCCCGCACGAGCGCCGGCGTCACCTCGCGGCGCGCATCGCCGCCTCCGTCCTCACGCTTGTTACCGATAGGGGAACAAGCGTCGGTGGGGGTTGACGTCGGGTGGGTCATCGGGCCGGTAGGGCGTTGGTTTCCGGGTCGTCCACGAGGTTGGGACGGTTGATCGCGATCGACTCGCCGGCGAGGCGCAGGGTGCCGTCTTGCTCCCCGGCCGGGATCGCGGCGGTGACGCCCTCGCGGGGCCAGGAGCCGGCCTCCTTGCGGACGACGACGGGGTGGGCGGTGACGGCGAGGACGAAGCTGCGCGGTAGCGTCTTCGAGCGCCGCGCCCGCATCACCTCGAACAGCGCCGCGCCGGTCACCATCGCCGTCATCGACGGGGTCCGGCCCTGGCGCAGCCGGCCGGCGGCGATCACCGCTTCGCCGGTCTTCGCTTCGACCTGCGACTTCATCGACTCTCCCCGCGAGCTGAGCATCTTCGTCAGCGTTCCCATCTTCGTTCTCCTTGCTTGCCCGCTTCGCCCGGCGGGATCCGGTAGGCCGCCGTGCCCGGCTGGACCGCCGTCTGCACGTGGGCCACCGGTGCGCAGACCCCGCCCGAGTACGGCGGGTTGAGCTGCCCGATCGTGTAGTTCGCCGACGCGGGCGCGGCGACGATCAGGCCGAGCATCGACAGGAGCGGGACGGGGGCGAACTTCCGCTTCAGGTTCATGCCGCCCAGGCTCCCAGTGCCCCGCTTCCCGAGCCATGGAGCGAGCCGCCAACCTCGGCGTCGGTTTTCCGCCGGCTGGTCAAGGAGGCGTCCTCACGACGCAAGCCCTCGTCCGACCTCGGGCGGAACGCGATCCAGATCACGACCCGGGGCCTGGAGGGATCGGCGTCACTGATCCCCACCGTGGACCTGGTCGCCGCCGCGGCGAGGATCGAGGAGCTGGAAGAGGAGATCGAGAACGCGGGCCTGGCGTTGTTCTTGCAGGAGCGCCTCGCCAAGGGCCCCGATGAGCGACTGAGCGCCCACGATTTCCTCGCCGAGATCGGCATGGGGGAGTTCGTTGAGCGGCTCCCCGCAGGCTGACCACAAGGTCGAGGCTCTGGCGGAGGCCGCGGCCGACGCCAACCGGCTGGTCGAGGCCCTGAGGCGCGAGGTCGCGCGGATCGTGGTCGAGTTGCACAGCGACCCGTACCGCGGGGAGCCGATGGGGGACAAGCCTCCCCGGGTGCTTAAGGCCTGTCGCAAGATCCGCTTCGACGAGCTCGGTTGGCGCGGCAGGCCTCGCTACCGCTTCGTCTACCGCGACGAGCCCGGCGACGGCGCGGTCGCCACCAGCGTCGTGCTCGCGACCGGCCGCCGCGAGCGGATGATCGCCTACGCGGAAGCCGCCCATGACCGGCTCAACTCAGCGCTCTGACACCTACAAGTGCACGCTCGCTGAGTCATGGGCGCCCTGGCGCCCATGACTCAGCGAGCGCCGGATCCGGCGTCACGGAAGACGCATGGATCCCGCCGTCCCCGCAGGCCATGGTCGAAGCCCTCGGCCAGATCGACACGCTCCGCGCCGGCGACCGCGCCTCGGGGCGCGGTGGAGACACCAGTGGTTTTACCGATGCGGTCGGGCGGCGCCGCTTGCTTGGATCGAACGATGCGCCGCGCCGCCGCCCTCCTGCTCGCCGTCGCCTGCGCCCTTCTCGTCGCGCCCGCCGCGGTCCAGGCGGCGAGCCTCGTCTACATCGACCAGGGCAGGGACGTGGCGGTCGCGCGTCCGGACGGGAGCCTCGCCCACAAGGTCACCCAGGCGACCGACCCCGACCACGGCTACAAGGCCCTCTCGGTCGCCGACGACGGTGGCATCACCGCCTACCTGAGCCAGCGCGACGACAGCGGCAACTCCAGCTTCGTCGTCCTCGACCAGAGCGGCGCCGTCCGCAGCGGCCCGTTCCTGTTCGAGAGGTACGGGATCTGCGGCGGGCTGGCCCCCTTCTGGACCGCGACCTCGCCCGACGGCACCTTCGTCGCGGTCCAGTACTGGAAGGGATCGAGCAACTGCCTCGGCGGGTCCTACACCCCCTCGGTGCGCCTCACCAACCGCAACAGCCCCACGATCGGCACCGGCACCTATCCCTCCTACGACTACCTGACCCAGCCGCGCTGGGTCCGTCATCCCGACCAGCGGCTGGCCGGCATCGACGGCACCTCGCTGCAGGTGTGGCAGAACGACGCCGCGCACATGGAAAACTGGATCACCGTGACCGGCGGGCTCGAGCTCGACGGCTTCGACTTCCACCCGACCCAGACGCGGCTCCTGCTCGACGTCGCCGACGGGAGCGCGACCGGGTCGAAGCCACACACGCTGGCGCTCCTCAGCTACACCGAGCTCGCGACCGCCGGCGCGCCGCCGACCGATCCGGAACCCCAGCTCCTCTGCACCGCCGACGCCTACGTGACCAACGACACCAACGGCGCTCGGCCGCTCTGGTCCCCGGACGGCAGCCAGATCGCCTGGAGCGCCCCGGAGGGGATCTACGTCTCGCCCGCCCCGGTGGTCAGCGGCGAAACCTGCCTGCTGGCGCCGCGCCTCGTCGTCCCCGGCGGGAGCGACGTCCACTGGGCGCCGTTCGACCTCGCCCAACCGTCCGCCGGCGGCGGGGCGACGCCGGGGTCGAGCGGCGGTGAGCCGACGACGAAGCCCGCCGGCGGCGCGACGACCAAGCCGCGCGGCGACGGCGCGGGCAAGCCCTCGTCCACGCCCGCCTTCAGCGGCGCCACGGTGACCGCGGCGAAGCACGCGTTCACGCTCCGGCTGAAGCTCCCGCGGGCGGCGACCGTGCGCGTCACCGTGACCCGCAAGGGTGCGAAGAAGGCGCTCGGGACGCTCGCCTACAAGGCCAAGAAGGGCACCTTCAAGCACACGATCGCGAAGGTGGGCGGGCAGCGCCTCCGCCCGGGCACCTACAAGGTCCTGATCAAGGTCGGGTCGACGACGAAGAGCCTGACCGTAAGGGTGCCGGCGACCTGAGGTCGATCCCGGCACCGGCACCGCCTGCTCGATCAGGGCGAAAAGCCGCGAGATGAGAGACGAACGCCGCCGCCACCGCGCGGGCGCGTAAAGCCCGATTCCGCAGCATGCTGACGCGCCGGTCCCGTCACCCGATCGGGATGATGGCGGGAACGCCGACCGTCGCTAGGCTGCCCGGTATGAACGGGACCCCCGCGTCGGCCGATGCCCCGAGCGGCAAAGGCGTGGCGCGGGCCGGGCACCCGCGGTGGGCGCTCACCCTCGTCATCCTCGGCGGGTTGCTGACCGTCGCCGCGATCTTCTCGATCTGGGTCAACCGCCAGGCCCTCAACACCGACAACTGGGTCAACACCAGCGACAAGTTGCTGGCGAATGAAGACATCCGCACCCGGCTGTCCGAATACCTGACCGAACAGCTCTTCGCCGAAGTCGAACTGAGCAAAGATCTGCAAGGGGCGCTGCCGCCGAAACTGGCGCCGCTGGCCGGACCGGCGGCGGGGGCGCTCGAAGGGGCGGCGCCGCGGGTCGCCGAACGGATCCTGGCGAGCGCCCCGTTCGAGGCGGTCTGGGAAGCGTCCAACCGCGCCGCCCACGAAGCGCTGCTGCGGATCCTGAACGGGGAAACCGGCCCGATCTCCGCTCAGCGCGACAAGGTGGTGCTCGAACTGCGCCCGGCGGTCCAGCGGCTCGGCGAACGGTTCGGGATCGAAGCCACCGGCGAACGCATCCCGGCCGGTGTCGGCAGCATCACGATCCTCGAAGGCGGCCAGCTGAAGACGGCGCAGGACATCGCCAACGGCGTGCGCGAGCTGCCGATCGTCCTCTCACTGCTGGCCATCGCCTGCTTCGCCGGGGCGATCTTCCTCGCCGGGCCGCGTCGCCGCGAGGCCCTCCGCTCGGTCGCCTTCGCCTTCGCCGCCGCCGGCCTCCTGGTGCTGGCGCTGCGCGGCTTCCTCGGCCGGGAGGTGGTCGACTCGCTGGCCCGCACGGCAAGCGCCGAACCGGCGGTCGAAGCGGTGTGGGACATCGCCACCTCCCTCCTGGTGACGGTCGCGGTCTCGGCGATCGCCTTCGGCATCCTCATCCTCATCGCCGCCTGGGCCGCCGGCACCACCCGCCCCGCGGTCGCCCTGCGCCGCTTCGCCAAGCCCTACGCCGAGCGCGGCCCGGCGACGATCTACGGCGTCGCCCTCCTCGTCTTCCTCATCCTCATCGCCTGGGCCCCGATCGCCGCCTTCCACAAGCCCCTCGGCGTCCTCATCTTCGCCTCCCTGTTCGCCGCGGGCACGGAGCTCTGGCGCCGCCAGGTGCTCGCCGATCCGGAGCCGCCGGAGGAGTCGGTGGCTGCGGTGGAGCAATAGGGGTCGTCGGGCGGACCCGGGAGCCCGCCCAGCTGTTCCTTATGCGCCTATGAGGCGCATAAGGAACAGCTGGAGGGACGGGCCTCGAGGACGCCCAAGGGACGGGCCCTCCCGTCCACGGCCCGGGCAGGCCGGGGAGGGACGGGACGGCGGGGGTGACCCTTCCCTCACGAACCGCGGGGAGGTTCGTCCAGGGTCACCCCCGCCGTCCCTCCCGGGCCACTCCCGGGGGGAGAGGTGGAGGGACCGTGCCGGAGGGTCACGGGAGCCTCACGGCAGACGGACGGACCCGTCACGGATGCGTGGCGCCGTGACGAAGAGGCCGGGAACCGCACGCGCCCCGGAGGCGCGTTCGCAGTTAGCGACAACATGTGTCGCTAACTGCGAACTCGCCTCCGGGCCGGGGGTCCCGCAGGGCCGGGAGGTGTGACGTCCTCGGCCTCTTCGTGACGAACCCTTGAGCTCTTCCCACGCGAAGCCTCACGTCCTGGGCTCCTCATGGGGGTCACAGCCTGCCCGGACCCCCATGAGGCGCCCAGGGCACCCGGGGCGCAACTCGGACGGCCGCGAGCCCCCCGAACCCCCGCCCGTCCCTTCCCAGCCCCGTCGCCCCTCAGAGCAGCAGATCCAGCAGGTCGTCGAAGCGTTCGGCGGCGCGGCGTTGGTCCTCGAGGGGCTCGATCTGCTGGACCAGCAGGCCTTGGAGGGCGGCGTTGATCATGATGCCGACCGTCTCCGCGTCGACGTCGGCGCGGATCGAGCCGTCGTTCTGGCCGGCGACGATCAGGCTCATGAAGTAGGCGCGCTGGCGCTTTTGGACCTCCCGGGTGATCGGGGCGAGGTAGGGGCGGGAGGAGCCGGCTTCGACGTGCAGGCGGAGGAGGAGGCGGTAGAAGGGCATGTCGGAGGCCAGGAGGGCCGCCGATTCGGTGACGATGTGGTGGAGGCGCTCGCGCCCGGTCCCCGACTTGCTGACGTCGATGACCCGGTCCGCGTGGCGGCGGATCGCCTCTTTGTAGACGGCTTCGACCAGGCCGTCGGTCGAGCCGAAGTGGTGGTAGAGGGCCCCCTTGGTCAGGCCCACGTCGCCGGCGATCGCGGCGAAGTTGACCGCGTGCTCGCCGCGGGCCATGCGGTCGATCGCCGCGTCGAGCAGGAGATCGCGCGTCTGATTCTTGTCAGTCGTTCGTGCCCGCTCCACCATTCCAAGCATACCTACCTGAAGGTATGTATGATCCCCGCCGGGAATGGCGCCTCGAGGACGCTGCGTTTGAGGATGTCTCAGGCGAGAGGAGAAGCGAATTGACGACCACAACGGTTTCCCCAGAGGCAGCTTTCGGCGGTCAGCCGGCCGTTTACCGAGAGGCGGTCGACGCCTTCGCGCAGATCGCAACGGTCCTCACCAGCGAGGTGACGCTGGACTCCTTTCTGCACCTCATCTGTGACAAGGCGTGCGCGTTGCTTGACATCGCCCACGTCAGCCTCTACCTGCGGGACGCCAAGGGCGGTCAATTCCAGGGCCAGGTCGCCCGCTACGAGTACGACGTCGACGACATCATCAAGAGCTACGTCGCGGGCGTGGCCGCCGACGGCTTCACCCGCGAGATCCTCGAGACCCGCCAACCGGTCCTGATCAAGGACGCCCAGAGCGACCCGCGGCCGGTCCGCGCCCAGATGCGCCGCTGGAACGTCGACGCGATCTTCGGGGTGCCGATGATCGCCGGCGACGACCTCATCGGCCTGCTCTATTTCGACAACGGCGGCGAGGCCTATCCGTTCAGCCGTACACAGCAGGAGATGGCCCAGGTCTTCGCCAACTTCGCCGCCTCGGCGATCGTCCAGGCGACGGGGCGCTCCCGGCTGCAGGCGAGCCTCACCTCGATCTCCCGCCAGAACAAGGTGCTGCGCCACCTCTCGACGATCAACGACCAGCTGACCTCGGTGGTCCTGCGCAGCGGCACCGACCTCTCCGACATCGCCGCCGCGATCGCCGAGCTCGCGCGCAATCCGTGCGTGATCCATGACGCTTCGCGCGCTCGCCTCGCCGAAAGCCGGATCGGCGGCGACCCGGTGATCTCGCCGCTCGACGGCCCCGCGGCGAGCCGGCCCGCGATCGCCTCCCAGCTGCGCCTGCTCAGCACCGCGAAGCCGGTGACGGTCGGACCCTGCCCCGGCCTCGGGCTGCCCCGCCGCTGCATCGTCGCGGCGGTCGAGCTCGGCAACGAGCACGCCGCCTACCTGGTGATCGAGGACCGGTCCGGCGCGATGGGGACGCTCGAGTCGGCGATCGCCCAGCGGGCCACCAGCGTGATCGCGCTGGAGCTCGTCGCCGCCCGCCGCGGCCGCGATGCCGAACTGGACACGAGCCGGACCCTGGTCGCCGAACTCGTCCGCGGCGCCCGTCCCGACCCGGTGCTCGAAGAACGCGCCAAGCGCCTCGGCTTCGACCTCCGCTCGCGCCACGCCGTGGTGGTCGTCTCGGCCCGCGGCGACGGCGAGCCGCTGCCCGCCGCCCAGGAAATCGCCGAAGCCCTGGCGGCGACAAAGAACCTCCCGGCGCACGGGCGGCCGACCGTGCTGGCGACCGAGTTCGAACGGGCGGCGACGCTGATCGTCCGCCTGCCGGAGGGCCGGCACGGCTCGCCGGAGTCGCTGAAGGAGCCGCTCGGGCTGGCGATCAACGCCCTCACCCACGACGGCGAGCTGCTGGCGGGGATCTCGTCGGCCTGCATCGGCCCCGAGTGCTACGGGCGGGCGCACTTCGAGTGCACCCAGATCCTCGGCCTGCTGCGCAACCACACGCGGCCCGCCGAGGCGGGGCTGACGGCGGTCTCGAGCGACGAGCTCGGAGCCAGCCGGCTGCTGCTCGCGTCCCACGGCCCCGCCCAGCTGGACGCCTTCCTCCACGACGTGCTCGGGGACCTGGCGAACGCCGACGATCCCAAGATGACGGCGCTGCTGGAGACGGTCAGCCTGTACCTGAGCAACGGCAGCAGCACCGGCAAGACCGCCGCGGGCCTGGGGATCCACGAGAACAGCGTCCGCAACCGGCTCACCCGCGCCTCGGCCCTGACCGGGATGGACATCGTCAGCGACGGGGACGCGCGCCTCCAGATGCAGCTGGCGATCCACGGCCTGCACCTGCGCCGCCAGCTGGCCGGGGGCGAGCGCCTCCGCGCGGTCTGACCCGGGCGCGGGCGCGGCGCGTTCAGTCGACCGTGAGCACGGCTTTGCCGACGACCCGGCGCCCTTCGATGTCGGCGAGCGCCCGCGCACCTTGGTCGAGTGCGTAGGTAGGGCCGCCGGCCGGGTTGAGGTTGCCGCCCTCCCGCAGGCTCAGCAGCTCGCGCCAGATCTCCCCGGGCAGCGTCGGGTCGCGCTTGGCGCTGGCGCCCCAGACCACACCGCGGGCGTCGGCGTCCCGGATCAGGAGGCGGTTCGGGGCGATCGAGCCGATTTCGCCGGAGGCGAAGCCGAGGATCATCAGGCGGGCCCGTACCGCCAGCAGGCGGACCCCGTCTTCAAGGCACTTGCCACCGACCGGATCGAGGACCAGGTCCACGCCCTCGGGGAAGATCTGGCGGACCTTCTCGACGACATCGTCGCCGAGCGGGATCAGGTGGGTGGCGCCGGCCGCGCGCGCCAGCTCGAGCTTGCTCTCGCTGCCCGCCACCGCGACCACCTCGAGCCCCATCGCGCTCGCCGCGTCGACGAGGGCATTGCCGAGGCCGCCGCCGGCGCCGAACACCAGCGCCCGCTCACCCGCCTTGGCGTCGCCGCGCAGCAGGGCGAGGAGCGCGGTCTGGTAGTTCGAGCCGAGCCGGATCGCGTCGACGAAATCGAGGTCGTCGGGCAGGTCCAAGGTCATCGCCGGGCTCGCCACCGCCAGCTGCGCGTGGCCGCCGCTGCCGGGGAAGGCGAGGACCCGCGAGCCGACCCGCGAGCGTGCCGCGGCACCCGCGTCGACCACCGTCCCGGCGATCTCGTACCCGGGGACGAAGGGCGGATCGAGCCGGTCCTGGTACATCCCCTTCGACATCAGGACATCGGGGAAGCCGACACCCGCGGCCGCCACTTCGATGAGGAGGTCATCACCCGTCTTCGGTGGTGGTACCTCCCTGACCTCCAGCGCTTGGGGTCCGGTCAGCTCGGTCTGCACCAGTGCTTTCATGGTTCGGTTATAGCAATGGGACTTTCAAGTGAGGAACGCCTGTGAGTGAAGCTGTTGTGGTTTCGCAAAGTGGTCGCGTGTTGGTGATCACGATGAGTAGGCCGGAGCGCCGTAACGCGGTCGACGGAGAGTTGTCACGGGGGGTCGCGGCGGCGCTCGACCGGCTCGATTCGGACCCCGGGCTCGCGGTCGGCGTCCTGGTCGGCGCGGGGGGGACCTTCTGCGCCGGCATGGACCTGAAGGCGTTCCTCGCCGGCGACCAACCGGTCGATCCGGACCGTGGCTTCGGCGGGATCGTCGGCCGGCCGCCGGAGAAGCCGCTCTGCGCGGCGGTCGAGGGCTACGCCCTGGCCGGCGGCCTCGAGATCATGCTGGCCTGTGATCTCGTCGTCGCCGCCCGGGACGCCGAATTCGGGCTGCCGGAGGTGAAGCGAGGCCTGACGCCCGGCGGCGGGGGAGTCCTCCGCCTCGCCCAGCGGATCCCCCCCGCGGTGGCCTTGGACATCCTCCTCACCGGCGACTTCTTCAGCGCCGAGCGAGCCTTCGAGCTGGGCCTCGTCACCCGCCTCGCCGAGCCGGGCTCGGCCCTCGACGACGCCCTCGACCTGGCGCAGCGCATCGCCGCCAACGCCCCCCTCGCGGTGCGAACCACCAAGCGTCTCGCGACCAACGTCAACGCCGCCTCCGCGGACGAATGGGACCGTCACCTGGCCGCCGCCCTCGCACTGATGAAGAGCGACGATGCGGCGGAGGGAGCGAGGGCCTTCGCCGAGCGGCGGTCGCCGCGGTGGAGCGGTAGGTAGGCCGGGCTCGTGCTGCGGGGGGCCTTGCGGGAGACCGCGGGGGTGACCCTTCCCTCACAACAGCGGGACGTTCGTCCAGGGTCACCCCCGCGGTCCCACTCGGGCGCTCTCGGGTGCGTTCGCAGTTAGCCACAACATGCGTGGTTAAGTGCGAACGCACTCTGGGGGGACTCGCGTGCGGCACCCCGGTGTGCAAAGGCACACCGGGGGGGATTTTCGCTCTTGAGGCGGGTTGGTGGGCGCGCGTAGATTCACCGCGCGGCTCGGGAAGAGGTTCCGTGCCGATGCAACAGGGTTCTCCAAAACCAAGGAGAGGGAATGAAAGTAGGAGGCTTGCGTGCCTTGCTGGCTGCGCTCGCGGTCGCTGCGCTCAGCGTCGGATTGGCGGCGTGCGGGGGCGGCTCGAGTAGCGACAGCACGGGCTCGAGTGAATCCGGATCCACTGGTTCCGAATCATCGGGGAGTGAATCGTCCGGGAGTGTCAACAAAACGGTGATCGCGTTCTCGCCGACCACCGAAAACAACTTCGTTGCACTCTGGACCAAGGCCGCGAAGGAAACCTTCGAAGAAGCCGGCTACTCGGTGAAGTTCTACCAGAACAACTTCGACCAAAGCGAAGAGGACCAACAGGTCCAGCAGGTCCTTGCCACTGGTGCTGAACCGGGAGCCTTCATCTACTGGCCTTCGGACAACGAAGCCGGCATCGCCTCGGCGCGTCGACTCGCGGCCGTGGCCCCGGTGATCCAGAACAACAACAACGTTCTTCCGGAAGCCGAAGAATTCGTCTCCGCCTACGGTGGCGTGAACGATTACGCCGACGGTGTCGTCGCCGGTGAACTCGCGCTGAAGATGCGCGAAGCCTTCGAAAAAGAAGGAAAGAAGAAAAAAGGCGAAGACAACACGATCATCGTCACCTACGGCGGCGGCTACCAGGCCGGGATCGATCGCGTCAAAGGCATCGAAGAAACGACCAAAGACGATCCCTTCAACGTGATCGAAACCGTCGAAACCGGCTTCACCGTGGAAGAAGCCTTCCAGAGCGTGGCGCAGGTCCTGCCGAAGCTGAAGTCGGAGGGCATCGACTACGTCATCGGCGTCAGCGAGTTCCCGACGCTGGGCGCGATCGAAGCGCTCAACGAAGCCGGCTACAAGCCCGGCCAGGACGTCGGCGTGGTCTCCGGCAACTGCCAGACCAACTTCGACCACCTGATCAACGGCGAAGAGTGGGGCACCTCGATCCAGAGCCCGATCGCGGAAGGCCTGGTCACCGCCAACGTGGTGATCAACTACCTCGAAAACGGTGAAAAGACCCAGGGCCCCGGTACCGAACTGACCCTGGCGCCGGATCCCGACAAGAAACCGCCGCTGCCGAAGATTCCGGCCTACCGGAACTTCTACCCGCTGCCGCTGATCCTCACCGAAGGCAAGCCGCCCGCGGAGGCCAAGAAAATCATCAAAGAAACCACGCTCTGGGGACAGACCCCGGAAGAACTGTGCGCTAAATAAGCGGACGGACACCTGGCACGGGTGGGTCGGTCGGAATCTCCTCCACCACCTGACCCACCCGTGCCGATTTTCATCACCCACACACCCCCCGACCAATCGAACTTCGTAGGCGAACAGGGCTCGATGTGACCGAGAACGTCGTAGTAACAGTCAAAGGCTTGAAGAAATCCTACGGTGCCGTGCAGGCCCTGAAAGGGGTCGACTTCGAGATCCGGGCGGGCGAGGTGATGGCCCTGCTCGGCGAGAACGGGAGCGGCAAGAGCACGCTGGTGAAGATCCTCAGCGGGCTGGTCGCGCGTGACGACGGCACGATCCAGGTCGGCGGCGACGCCAGCGAGCTCGCCACCCCCGCCCAGTCGCGGGAAGCCGGCATCGCCACCGTGACCCAGGAGTTCAGCCTGATCCCCCAGCTGACCGCTGCCGAGAACGTCTTCCTCGGCAGCGGCCTCTCCGGCCCGTGGATGCAGAGCCGCCTGCAGCGACTGGCGGCCCCGTACCTCGAGGCGGTCGGCCTCGAGGAGGCGCGGCGCCGCCGCCCGGTCGAATCGCTCTCGGTCGGTGAGCGCCAGCTGATCGAGGTCGCCCGCGTGCTGGCCCGCGATGCCCGCATCCTGATCTTCGACGAGCCAACCGCGGCCCTCTCCGACGTCGAGATCGCCCGCGTGCTCGACCTCGTCCGCCGCCTGGTCGGCGAAGGCCGCTCGGTCGTCTACGTCACCCATCGCCTCGGCGAGGTGTTCGAGATCGCCGATCGCGCCACCGTGATGCGCGACGGCAGGAGCCAGGCGCCGGTCGCCGTCGCCGACCTCGACGTCGACAGCCTGATCACGATGATGCTCGGCCGCGAACTGGAGACGATCTATCCGGAGCGGGCGAAGGAGCTCGGCGAGCCGGTGCTGCGGGTCGCGGGACTGGAGGCGCCGGGCGTCATCGAGCCGGTCGACCTCACCGTGCGCCGCGGCGAGATCGTCGGCCTCGCCGGCCAGCTCGGCAGCGGCGCGGGCAAGCTCCTCGAGGCGATCGCCGGCGTCCATCCCCCCGACGCCGGCCAGGTCGAGGTCGACGGTCGCCCGCTGCCCGGCGGCACCCGCGGCCGCGCGATCAAGGCGGGCCTGGCCTACTGCTCGCCCGACCGCAAGGAGGACGGCATCTTCGAGTTCCGCTCCGTCATCGACAACCTCACCGCCCCCTCGCTGAAGGCGGTCACCCCCTACGGCTGGTTCTCGCCCGGCGCCTCGCGCCGCATGGCCGCGGGCATCGCCGACCAGTTCCAGATCAAGGCGGGCAAGCTCGAGGCGACCGCCGGCGCGCTCAGCGGCGGCAACCAGCAGAAGGTCGCGCTCGGCAAATGGATCGGGATCGGGCCGAAGGTGCTGATGGTCGAGGAGCCGACCCGCGGCGTCGACGTCGGCGCCCGGGCCGAGATCTACGCCCACCTGCGCCTGCTCGCCGAGGAAGGGCTCGGCGTCGTCTTCGCCTCCTCCGACCTCGCCGAGGTCGCGGGCCTGGCCGACACCGTGATGACCTTCTACCGCGGCCGCGTCGTCCGCTCCTCGCCGGCGGCGGCGCTCGCCCAGGACGACCTGATGGCCGACGTCACCCACGGCGGGACGGTGGCCGCATGATCGGCGCCAAGGCGCAGGGCGAGGTCGAGTCGGCCCCGACCCGCGGCCGCTTCTCGCCCTCGGCCTGGCAGCCCTCGCAGGAGATGGTGATCCTGCTCGGCATGCTGATCCTGCTGGTCGTGGTCAGCGCCCTGACCACCGACGGGTACTTCAACTCGGGCAACGCCAAGGCGATCATCCGGGCCGCCGCGATCACCGGCACCGTGGCCGTGGGACTCACCTTCGTCACGCTCTCGGGCAACCTCCTCTCGCTCTCGGTCGAGCAGACCGCGGCGATCTGCGGGGTGCTGCTGGCGATGATGCTCAGGGACGGCTGGCCCGCCGGCATCGCCCTGCTCGTCATCCTCGGCGTCGCGGTGGTGATCGGCACCGTCCAAGGCGGCCTCGTCGCCGCCGGCGCCAACCCGATCATCGTCACCCTCGGCGCGGGGGCGACGATCGCCGGCCTCACCGTGGTGATCTCCGGCGGCCACGGCATCGCGATCGGCCACAACTCGCTCGACTGGCTGGGGAGCTCCAAGGTCTTCGGCCTGACGATGCCGACCTGCGCCTTCATTGCGGTAGCGATCCTCTCCTCGGTGTTCCTCACCCGCACCCGCCAAGGGCGGGCGCTGATGCTCACCGGCTCCAGCCGCAGCACCGCGATCGCCAGCGGCCTGCACGTACGACGGATCGCCGTCCTCGCCTTCGTCCTCGCCTCGATCGGCTGCGCGATCGTCGCCGCGCTCACCGTCTCCCAGTTCCACCGCGCCGACGGCATCCAGTTCGGCGGCCTCACCTTCGACGCCCTCGCCGCGATCCTGGTCGGCGGCACCGCGATCCAGGGTGGCGAAGGCTCGCCGGCGCGGACCGCCATCGGCGCGATCTTCATCGCCGCGTTAAGCGACTTCATGATCCTCCACAACTACTCCTTCGGCCTCCGCATGACCGTGCAGGGCGCCGTCGTGCTGGTGGCGGTGACCGTGTTCCATCTCCTGCGCAAACGGAGGCGAGGCCGATGAGCGTCGTGCGTTCCCAGCTGAAGCAGTGGTCCGCGGATCGGGATTCGCAAGCCCGCCTGGCCCTGCTGGCGGTGGTCTGGATCTTCTTCACGATCCTCGACTCGTCGTTCGCCAGCAGCGACATCGTCTTCAGCGTCCTCCAGTCCTTCGCCTTCCTCGCCCTGATCACGGCCGGCATCGGGGTCACGATGATCGCCGGGGAGCTCGACCTCTCGGTCGCCTCGGTGGCCGCGGTGGCGGGCATCCTGGCGGTGAAGATGGCGGGCCTCGGCATGGTCCCCGCGATCGTCGCGGCGGCGCTGATCGCCGGTGCCTTCGGCGCGGTTCAGGGCGCCTGCATCGCCTGGCTGCGGATCAACTCCATCGTCTTCACGATCGGCACCCTGTTCGCGATGCGCGGCGTCGCCAACCTGCTGACCAACAGCAAGTCGGTGCTGCTGCCGCTGAACGACCTCGACTTCTCCGAAGGCCTGATCGAACGGATCTGGATCTTCTCTCCCTACACCTTCGTCACGATCGCCGTCTGCCTGGTCCTCGGGATCGGCTTGGCGATCGGCAAGTGGGGCCGCGAGATCTACGCGATCGGCGGCGCCCGCCCCGAGTCGGAGGCGGCCGGGGTCGCCCAGAAGCGGCCGCTGATCGTCGCCTTCGCGATCTCCGCCTTCACCGCCGGCCTCGCCGGCGCGCTCTCCGCGGTCGTCGCCGGCAGCGGCTCCTCGGAAGCGTTCGAAAGCGTCCTGCTGCAGGCGGTCACCGCGGCGCTGGTCGGCGGGATCGGGCTGTACGGCGGGCGTGGGCGGATGTTCAACATCGTCGTCGGATGCTTGATCCTCGAGTCGTTCCTGGCCGGGATGATCGACCAGGGCGTGAGCCAGGAAGTCCAGCAGCTGGCGACCGGCGGGCTGTTGCTGCTGGTCGTCGCGGTGGAGTTCCTGACCGGGTTCGAGTCCGAGGACGGTGAGCGGTCCGGACTGCCACCGGCGCTCCGGGGCGGCTTCGGCCTGCTCGATCGACGCAGTGTGAACGGCCCGTTACGGGCGGACGGCAACCAGGAGGTTGGATCTTGACGGACAACGGAAAAGTGGCGATCGTGACCGGTGCCGGTTCGGGCATCGGCAGGGCCACCGCGAAGCGCCTCTCGCGCGACGGTGCGTCCATCGTCTGCGCGGACATCGCCAACGCCGAGGTGACGGCGGCGGCGATCGAGGCCGACGGCGGCAAGGCGACCGCGGTGACGATCGACGTGCGTGACGGCGACGCCTGGGCGCGCGCGGTCGAGACGGCGAAGGAGGCGTTCGGCTCGCTCCACCTGCTCGCCAACATCGCCGGCGTCACCTCGGGCGAGAACGAGACCGACACGGTCATCGACCAGACCGAAGAGGAGTGGGACCGCATCGTCAGCACGAACCTGCGCGGCTCGTGGCTGGGGATGAAAGCCGTCCTGCCGACCATGCTGGAGAACGGCGAGGGCCGGATCGTCAACATCGCCTCCGAGGCCGCGCTGATCGGCATCCCCGGGCTGGCCGCCTACAGCGCCTCGAAGGGGGCGATCGCCGCGCTCACCCGCCAGGCGGCGATCGAGTACGTGAAAGGGGGCGTCAACATCAACGCGATCGCGCCGGGCTTCATCCGGACCGAGATCCAGGACGGGATGGATTGGAAGATCCTCGACGAAATGGCCGAAGGAATCCCGATCGGTCACTTCGGTAAACCTGAGGACATCGCCGGGATGGCGGCCTACCTTTGCTCCGAGGATGGCAAATACGTCACCGGCCAGGTGTTTGCCGTGGACGGGGGCTGGAACGCCTCCTGAGGTCCACATGTGCAAGTCACCAGTGACGCACATGTAGCGGTGACACTCACAGTATGAAAATGATTAGGCTCGCCGACGTGACGGTGAGCGTGGGTCGAAAAGCCAAGTGAGGGGATGAGATATGTCCACGCTGGATGAGTACCAGGACAAATACGAGAACTACAAATTCGAGCGCGATGACGATGGTGTGTTGGTCGTCACCATGCACTCGGACGGCAAGGACCTCGTCTGGGGACCGAAACCGGACGATGACCTCGGCCGCGCGTTCCAGGACATCGGCGGTGACCTCGAGAACGAGGTGGTGATCCTCACCGGGACCGGTGACACCTTCATCCACCTCGAGGACCTCGGCGCCGATTTCGACCAGCTCCCGGCGGAGACCTGGGGCAGCTACATGATCCCGTACATGATGCGCCTCCTCTACAACCACATCGACATCGACGCGCCGATGATCGCGGCGGTCAACGGGCCGGCGACGATCCACGCCGAGATGGCGCTGATGTGTGACATCGTCCTCGCCTCCGACGACTCGGCGTTCGCCGACCAGCCGCACTTTCCCAACGGCCTGGTCCCGGGCGACGGCGTGCAGGTGATCTGGCCGATGCTGCTGGGGATGAATCGGGCCCGCTACCTGATGTACACGGGCCAGGTCCTCGACGCCCAGGAAGCGAAGGAGCTCGGGCTGGTCGCCGAGATCATGCCGAAGGACGACCTCCTGCCCCGCGCGCGTGAGCTCGCCGCCGGGATCCTCGAGAAGCCGAAGCTGACCCGGCGCCTCACCCGGCGGGCCTTCGGCGCGGTGATCCGCGAGCAACTGCAGAACGCCCTGCCCTACGGCGCGGCGCTCGAGGGCCTCGCCGCCGCCAACTACTGGCCGCGCGAGTTCAAAGCGGCGAAGCTGCCGGGCGAAGCCTGAGCGCGGGATGAGCTCCTCGAAGACCAAGGCACCGGCAGTCGCCGAGGTGACTGCCGACGACGCCGCGCGCATGTTGCGGCTGATGATCACCACCCGGGTGCTCGAGGAGCAGCTCGCGCAGGCCTACGCGGACGGCAAGCTGACCGGCTGGATCCACTCCAGCGAGGGGCACGAGGCGCTCGGCGCGGCACTGCTGCTGTGCTTCGAGCCGGGGGATCACCTCGTGCCCCACTACCGCTCGCGCCCGGAGCAGCTGGCGAAGGGCATGAGCGTGCGGGAAGTGGTGGCCGAGGTCTTCGCCACCGTCGACGCCGGCAGTCGCGGGCGCGGCGGCGAGACGCACGTGTCGAGCGTGGAGCACAACGTGTACGGCATGACCGGGGTGCTGGGGGCGAACATCGCCCTCAGCACCGGGGTCGCGCTCGCCTCGAAACTGCGGGGAGAGCCGCAGGTGACCCTTTGCAGCTTCGGTGACGGTACCGCCAACCGTGGCACCTTCCACGAAGCGTTGAACCTTGCCGCGATCTGGGACCTGCCGGTCGTCTTCGTCTGCGAGAACAACTACTTCACCGAGCTCTCGCGGATCGTCGACTTCATCCGGGTCGAGAACATCGCCGACCGGGCGGCGGGGTACGGCATGCCCGGGTACGCGGTCGACGGACATGACCCCGAGCTGCTGGCGGCGACGCTGCGGACCGCCTTCGCCGCCGCCCGCGAGGGTCGTCCCTCGCTGGTCGAGGCGAAGATGATCCGCCGCCGCGGCCACTGGGAGGGTGACCCCCAGCAGTACCGTGACCCGGAGGAAGTGGCGACCCTCGACGACAGCGATCCGGTCCCTTCCTATCGGCGCCTGGCGATCGAACGGTACGGGCTCGACGCCGCCCAGGTCGAGGCCTGGGAAGCGGCGGCGCGCGACGAGGTGGCCGCGGCGATCGCCTGGGCGAGCGAGCGCCCGCGCATCTCCAGAGAGGACGCAACTCGAGCGGTGTACGCGGAGGTCGACAATGGCTGAGCGGGAGAGGACCGAGCTCAACACCAGGTGGGCGATCACCCAGGCCCACCAGGAGGAGATGGAACGCGATCCGAGCGTGATCCTGATCGGCCAGGACGTCGGCGCCGGCGAAGGTGTGTTCGGGCTGACCCGGGGCCTGTTCGATCAGTTCGGTCCCACGCGGGTGCTCGACGCGCCGATCAGCGAGGAGGCCCTCGCGAACATGGCGGTGGGCGCCGCGATCAACGGGATGCGGCCGATCCTCGAGATCATGTTCATGGACTTCATCGCCCTCACCGTCGACGCGCTCGCCAACCAGGCGGCGAAGACGCGGTACCTGTCGGGCGGCAGCATCGGCGTCCCGATGGTGGTCCGGACGCTGGCCGGCGCCGGCTTCCGGATCGGCGCCCACCACGGCCAGAGCCTCGAGTCATGGTTCACCCACATCCCCGGCCTGAAGGTCGTCCACCCCTCGAACCCCGCCGACACCAAGGGCCTCCTCAAGGCGGCGATCCGCGATCCCGACCCGGTGCTCTTCATCGAGACCAAGGCGCTGCTGGGCGAGAAGGGCCCGCCGCCGCCGCCCGACGAGGTGCTGCCGCTGGGCAAGGCGTCGGTCGCCCGCGCGGGCACCGACCTGACGATCGTCGCGACCGGCCGCATGGTGGGGGAATCGCTGCGCGCCGCCGAGCGCCTTGCCGAGGGCGGGATCTCCGCCGAGGTGATCGATCCCCGCACCCTGCTGCCGCTGGACACCGAGACCATCGTGACCTCGGTGGCGCGGACCGGCTGCGCGGTCGTCGTCCACGAAGCGCCACGGCCCTCCGGCATCGGCGCCGAGATCGCGGCGGTGATCAACGAACGGTGCCTCTATGAGCTCGACGCGCCGGTGATCCGGCTGGCCGGCGCCTTCTCGCCGATCCCGCCGGGGCCGGCCGAGGACTGGCTCTTCCCCGACGCCGCGCAGATCGCCGCCACCGCGCGCGACCTGGTGGAGGGCTGAGGGCGTGGCGGTCGACGTCCTGATCGCGAAACTCGGTCCGGAGATGGACTCGGCGCTGCTGACCGAGTGGTTGGTCGAGGACGGCGCCGCGGTCGCCGAGGGCCAACCGATCGCGACGATCGAAACCGACAAGGTGAGCACCGACCTGGTGGCGCCGGCGGACGGGGTCCTGCGGCGGATGGTCGCCGCCGACACCGAGTGCGCGGTGAGCCAGCGCGTGGCGGTGATCGCCGCGGGCGACGAGGAGATCACGGCGGGAGCGGCGGAGCAGGCGGCGCCTGAGGCCGGCGAGGCGGCGTCCGCGGTCGCGTCCGACGCCGCGTCCGCGTCCGCGGCGGCCCCCGCGGCCTCGGTTCCGGTGGCCGACGCCCCCGCCGCCGCGCCGGTCCCGCCGACCGGACGCATCCGCGCCAGCCCCCTGGCGCGGCGGCTGGCCGCGGACCTCGCGATCGACCTCGCCCAGCTGGCCGCGACGCATCCGGACCGGCCGATCCGCAAGCGCCAGGTGCTGGAAGCGAGCGCGGCGCCGCCGCCCGCGACCGACGGCCACTTGCCTGCGCCCCCCGCGCCCCGGCCCGCGCCGGCCCCCGACCAGCGCGAGAAGCTCACCCCGATGCGGCGGCGGATCTCGCAGCGGATGCAGGCGAGCCTCCAGGAAACGGCACAGATCACCGACTTCCGCGAGCACGACGTCAGCGACCTGGTGGCGATGCGCAAGGAGGGGTCCAAGTGGGCCCGGCGCCTCGGCCTCGGCCTCTCGTTCACCGACCTCTTCGTGCGCGCCGCGGTGCTCTCGCTGGAAGCGGTCCCGGACCTGAACGCGTCGCTGGACGGCGAGGACCTGGTCCGGCACGGGGACGCGAACATCGGCATCGCCGTGGCGATCCCGGACGGGCTGGTCGTGCCGGTCCTCCACGGTGCCCAGAACCTCACCCTCGCCGAGATCAACCGCCGCATCGCGGCCCTGGTGGAGCGGGCGCGCGCCGGCACCCTCGGGCTCGAGGAGCTCGCCGGCGGGACCTTCACGATCACCAACATCGGCAGCTACGGGTCCCACACCGCCACCCCGATCCTGGTCCAGGGCCAGGTGGGAATCCTCGGCACCGGCGCCCTCTTGCAGCGGCCGGTGGTGCGCGACGGTGAGATCGTCGTGGGGACGACGATGTACACGAGCCTGACGATCGACCACCGAGTCGTCGACGGCAAGACCGCCGGCGAATTTCAGACCAGGTTGGGGGAGCTCCTCGCCTCGCCGGAGGACCTGCTGTGAGCATCTTCACCGTCGCCCAGATCATCGACAAGCCGCGGCCGAGCGAACGCGCCCGGGTCGCGAGCACGTTCGGCGCCGAGTCGCTGACCTTCGGCGAGCTGCAGGTGCGGAGCGAAAGCGTCGCGGCGGGGCTGCGCGAGGCGGGCTTCCGCCAGGGCGACCGGCTCGGCGCGCTGATGCAGAACCGGCTCGAGTGGCTGGAGATCTTCTTCGCCGTCGCCCGGCTCGGCGGCGTGCTGGTCCCGCTCAACCACCTGCTCACCCCGCACGAGCTCGGCTACATCCTCGACGACTCGGGGGCGCGCTGGCTGCTGGCGGAAGACGCCGCCTGGGGCAAAGTCGACGGGCTGCCGGCGGACACCCGCGAGCGGGTCACCGCGATCTCGGTCGGCGCCCCCCAGCCGGAAAGCATTCCTTACGGTCAGCTTGCCGAGTCGCCGCGATTGGGTGAGGCGCCGGCGATCGACGGTGACGATCTCCTGCTCCTTCAGTACACTTCGGGAACCACCGGTTCGCCGAAGGGGGCGATGCACACCCACGCGACCGTCCTCTGGAACGCGATCTCCCAGCGCCAGCAGTTCTCGATCGACGAGACCACGGTGTACCTCTGCCTGCCGGCGCTCAGCTGGGTCGCGGGCTTTCACTCGCTGCACCTGGAGACGCTCTGGTCGGGCGGCCGCTCCGTCCTCAACCCCACCGACCGGTCGTTCGACCCGGTCGAGTTCTGCCGGCTGGTCGAACGGGAGCGGATCACCACCTTCGCCTGCGTGCCGACGGTGCTGCGGCGGGTGCTCGGGGTCGACGATCTCGACCGCTATGACCTCAGCTCGCTGCGCACCGCGGTGCTCGGCGGCGAGCCGGTCCCGGTGCACCTGCTGGAAGAGATGACCGCGCGGCTGCCGCACATGGCGGGCATCCAGGCCTACGGGATGAGCGAGTTCCCGTCCCTGGTGACGCTGCTCGAGCCCGAGTTCGCGGCGAGCAAGCTCGGCTCGGCCGGTCGCGCCAACCCCGCCTCGCAGGTGCGGGTGGTCGACGGCGAGGGGGCCGACTGCGCGCCGGGGACGATCGGGGAGATCCTGACCCGGTCGCCGGCGAACATGGTCGGTTACTACGGCAAGAGCGAGGAGACGGCGCGGGTGCTGCGCGGTGGGTGGTTCCACACCGGTGACCTGGGCTACATCGACGAGGACGGCTTCCTCTACATCTCCGGGCGCTCGAAGGACGTGATCATCAGCGGCGGGCTGAACATCTACCCGGCCGAGATCGAAGACGTACTGTCACGTCACGAGGCGGTCGCCGAAGTCGCGGTGATCCCGGTCGCCGACGACAAATGGGGTGAGATCGCGCGGGCGGTGGTGGTGCTCGAGGACGGTGCCACGGTCGAGGAGGGCGAGCTGCGGGAGTACGTCGAGCCCTTCCTCGCCCGCTTCAAGATCCCGAAGAGCTGGAAGATCAGCCACGGGCCGCCGCTCCCTCGCACCCCCTCGGGAAAGCTGCAGAAGTTCAAGATCATCGAGGCCGAGCAGCGCGAGTCGGCCGTCGCCGGACGAAAGGACTGAGCATGTCGCTAGCGGGAAGGACCGCGATCGTCACCGGGGCCGCGTCCGGCATCGGGCGTGCCACGGCCGAACGGATCGCGGCCGAAGGCGGGAGCGTCGTCTGTGCCGACGTCGCCGACGCGGGGCCGACCGCGGCGGCGATCGGTGAGGCCGGCGGGGCGGCGGTGGCGGTGGCGCTCGACGTCCGCGATGGCGGGCAGTGGGCGGCCGCCGACGCGCTGGCGCGGGAGACCTACGGGCAGGTCGACTGCCTGGTGAACATCGCCGGCGTCGTCACCGAGGTCGACACCGTCCACGAGCAGACCGAGGAGGAGTGGGATCGCCTGCTCGACGTGAACCTGCGCGGCACCTGGCTGGGGATGAAGACGGTCCTGCCGGCGATGGTCGCGCGCGAGAGCGGTCGCATCGTCAACACCGCCTCGGTCGCCGCGATCATGGGCATGGCCGGCCTCGCCGCCTACTCGGCCAGCAAGGGCGGCGTCGCCGCCCTGACCCGCCAGGCCTCGATCGAGTACGTGCGCCAGGGCATCACCGTCAACGCGATCAGTCCCGGCTACACCCGCACCCCGATCCAGGACGGCATGGACCCCGAGCTGCTGAAGGCGCAGGCCGCCGAACTGCCGATCGGTTACATGGCGAAACCCAAGGACCTCGCCGGCCTCTTCGCCTACCTGATCTCCGACGAGGCCTTCTACGTGACCGGCCAGGTAATCGCCGTCGACGGCGGCTGGACCACCGCCTGACCCGCCTCGCCCCGGGTGTCGATGGGCCGAAAACCGGACATATGGGCAGGTTTTCGGCCCATCGACCGGGAGGTGTGACGGGATGCCGGCTGGCGCCCGGGGGCGGAGGTGGAGTCACTAAGAAGCGCCGGGGAGGGGTCCCGTCGCTCGCTGAGTTATGGGCGCCCTGGCGCCCTCAAGTCAGCGAGCGCCGCGTCCCCCGCAAGGCCGCGGCGGCGAGGACGGGGACGCCGGTCTCCAGGCCCGCGAAGTAAGGGTCATCGCTCTTGCCCGCTTGATGGCGGCGGAAGCTGCCCTCGAGGAAGATCGCCGCCTTCCAGAGCGCGAGCACCTGATACCAGGGGAGGGAGTCGAGGGAGATCGAGGAGCGTTCGGCGTAGCGCCGGGCGAGCTCGTCGCGGGTGGGGAAGCCGGGGCGTTCGGTGACGGCGGAGAGGTCGGTCATCGGGTTGCGGGGCTCGCCGGGTTGGGCCCAGGTCGCGGTCAGGTAGCCGAGGTCGGCGAGCGGATCGCCGGTGGTGGACATCTCCCAGTCGAGCACCGCGGCGACGTCGGCGCGCTCGTCGAAGAGCAGGTTGCCGAGGCGGAAGTCACCGTGGACGAAGGTGGTGGCCTGGCTGTCCGGGCGGTTGTCGGCGAGCCACGTCGCGACCCGCTCGAGGTCGGGGAGAGGCCGTGTGGCGTTCGTCTCCAGCAGCCCGGTGAAGCGCTTCAGCTGGCGCTCCAGGTATCCGTTCGGCCGGCCGAACGCGTCGAGCCCCGTCGCGGCGAGGTCGAGGGAGTGGAGGTCGAGCAGGGCGTCGAGGGCACCGTCGGCGGCCCACCGTGCCTCCCGCTCGCCCCAGCCCGCCGGCGTCGCCGAGACGAGGGCCGCGCCGGCGACGAACTCGGCCAGGAAGAAGGGCGCGCCGAGGAGCGAGGCGTCCTCGCAGATCGCGATCACCGCCGGGACCCGGAGCGCCGAGCCGGCGAGCGCCTCGAGGACACGGGCTTCGCGGACGACGTCGTTGGCCGAGGCGGCGATGTCCCCGGCGGGCGGTCGGCGCAGCACGAACTCGGCGTCGCCGCGGGTGACCAGGTAGGTCAGGTTGGAGTGGCCCTCGCCGATCGGCCGCAGCCGCGCCGGGCCGCTGCCGAGTCCCAGCTCGTCGAGGTAGGCGAGCGCCGCGGGGGAGAGGGTCATCGGTCGCGGCGCCGCCGGGACTCGCGCTTGGCGATCGACCAGAGGTGGGTCTCGGTCGGCCCGTCGTAGATCCGGAACGGCCGCACCTCGCCGAGCAGGCGTCCCAGCGGCCCGTCCCCGGAGACGCCGAGGCCGCCGCAGATCTGGATCGAGCGGTCGACGACCCGGCACACCGCCTCGGCGACGAACGCCTTGGCCGCCGAGGACTCGTGGCGCCCCGGCCGGCCCTGGTCGAGCGCCCAGGCGCAGCGCCAGATCAGCAGCCGCGAGGTCTCGATGTCGAGCGCCGATTCGGCGATCGAGCGCTGCACCATGCCGTTCTCGGCCAGGCGCCCGCCGAAGGCCTCGCGCTCGTTGGCGCGGTCGATCGCGAAGTCGTGGGCGCGGCGGGCGGCGCCGAGCCAGCGCATGCAGTGGGTGAGGCGCGCCGGCGCCAGCCGCACCTGGGCATAGCGGAAGCCCTCGCCGACCTCCCCGAGGACCGCCGCGTCGTCGACCCGGCACTCGTCGAAGACCATTTCGGCGTGCCCGCCGGGGAAGGCGCGGTCGGTCACGTCGATGATCCGCTCGATCTTCATCCCCGGGTTGGCGGCGTCGACCAGGAACATCGTCGGTCCCTCCGCGGTCGCCGCCATGCAGATCGCGAAGGCGGCACCCTCGGCGCCGGTGATGAACCACTTGCGCCCGTCGATCCGCCAGCCGTCGCCGGCGCGGACGGCCTCCGTGCGCAGCATCGACGGGTCCGAGCCGGCGCCGGGCGCGGGCTCGGTCATCGCGAAGCAGGAGCGCACGGTCCCGGCGGCGAGCGGCAGCAGGTAGCGCTCGCGCTGGTCCGGATCGGCGACGACGTCGAGGAGGTGCATGTTGCCCTCGTCGGGCGCCGCGCAGTTCAGCGCCTGCGGGCCGAGCAGCGAGTACCCGGCCTCCTCGAGGATCACCGAGGCGCCGCGCAGGTCGAGCCCCTTGCCGCCCAGCTCCTCGCTCAGCTGGGGGGCGAAGACGCCGGCGGCCTTGGCGGCGCCCTGCAGCTCGGCGCGCAGGTCGTCGTCGGGGCCGTGGGGACCGCGATCGCGCGGCTCGGCCGGGATCGCGACCTCGCGGACGAAGGCGGCGACCCGCTCGCGCAGCGCCTCGACCTCGCGGGGGACCTCGAAGTCGATCACCGCGCGCCCCAGCCGCCGTCGAGGAAGAGGGTGGTGCCGGTCACGTAGCTCGACGCCGGGGCGGCGAGGAAGAGGGCGCCGGCGACGATCTCGGCGGTGGTGGCGAAGCGGCCGAGCGGCACCTGGGCGAGGATCGCCTCGCTCAGCCTCGTGCTGCGGCGCAGGCCGGCGGTCATCTCGGTCTCGATGTAGCCCGGCGCCAGCGAGTTGACGCGCACCCCGCGCGGCGCCCACTCGAGGGCCAGCGTGCGCGTGAGCATCTCGATCGCTCCCTTGCTGGCGGCGTAGGCGAGCAGGTTCGGGGACGCGTAGTGGCCGTGGACCGAGGAGACGTTGATGACGCTCGCCGCGGGGGCGGCCGCGAGCAGGTCGGCGGCGGCGCGGCAGCAATCGAAGGCCCCCAGCGTGTTCGTGTCCAGGACCTCCCGCAGCTCCTCGGTCGCGAGCTCGTCGGCGGGCTTGAAGTAGGGACTGATCCCGGCGTTGTTCACCAGCACGTCCAGGCGCCCGAACCGCTCGCCGATCCTGGCGACCGCCGCCGCGGTGAACTCCGGATCGGACACCGATCCAGGCAAGGCGACCGCGCGCCCGCCGTGCTCCTCGATCGCCCCGACCAGCTCCTCCAGGGGCTCGGGCGAGCGGGCACTGACGACCACCTCCGCCCCCGACCCCGCGAACCCCAACGCCATCGCCCGCCCCAGTCCGCGACTGGCCCCGGTGATCCACGCGGCCCGTCCGTCCAACCGCAAGCTCGGCGGCGCCTCGATGAGCCCGCGCTCCAGATCCGTCAACACAGTCGGCGCAACATACAGTCGGGGTGGGGCCCGGCGGCGAGCGAAGCTCGCGGGCGATGTGGCATGCCACACCACGTCATCGCGCCGCGGAGCCCGGTTGGCTGTTCCTTATGCGCCTATGAGGCGCATAAGGAACAGCTGGAGGGGGACGACCAAAGGGCGGGCCCTCCCGTCCACGGCCCGGGCGGTCGGAGAGGGACGGGACGGCGGGGGTGACCCTTCCCTCACGAACCGCGGGGAGGTTCGTCCAGGGTCACCCCCGCCGTCCCTCCCGGGCCTCTCCCGGGGGGAGAGGTGGAGGGACCATGCCGGGAGGGTCACGGGAGCCTCACGGCAGACGGACGGACCCGTCACGGAAGCGTGACCCCGTGACGAGGACGCCGGACCGTGGTCGTCCTTTCGTCCGCCCGACCCGGCGCGGTCGTCCTTTGGTCCGTCTACCGGACTTAAGGACGACCGCGCCGGGTCGGGCGGACGAAAGGACGACCACGCCGCTCGTCTCGGGGCCGGGAGGTGTGACGTCCCCGGCGTCTTCGTCACGGACCCTTGACGTCTTCCCCCGCGAAGCCTCACGTCCTGGGCGCCTCATGGGGG
>Ga0153956_1000912_pt1 | contig 29499 bp, 23 predicted proteins | sample TSFL040MetaG_FD_104704 | JGI IMG/M metagenome (GOLD analysis project Ga0153956, IMG submission 104704) | Attine ant fungus gardens microbial communities from Florida, USA - TSFL040 MetaG | ecosystem: Host-associated > Fungi > Mycelium > Unclassified | place: USA: Florida, Wekiwa Springs... | reverse complement strand
GACGACGTCATGGTCTACCACGGTGTCACCCTCGGTGGGCGCTCGCTGAGTCACGGCAAGCGTCACCCGACCATCGGCAATGGCGTCACGGTGGGCGCCGGCGCGAAGGTCCTCGGTCCGATCAGCATCGGCGACGGCAGCGCGATCGGCGCGAATGCCGTTGTCACCCAAGATATTCCGGCAGACTGCATCGCCACTGGAATCCCGGCTGCGGTACGTCACCGCAGCGAGAAGCAGCGGGAGCCGCTGGTGGACCCGACCAGCTACATCGACCCGGCGATGTACATCTGAACGGTTGGACGCTACGGCTGCAACGCCGGCAAAAGCAGCGCGTCGAGGGCCTCGGTCAGATCGCCGGGAGGCGGCGACAAGACGCAGGTGAACCCGATCCGGGCGGTCCAGTGGGCCAGTGCCGACGGATCCTGCTTTCGGATGACGCCGGCCTCCATCGCGGCGGCCAGCAGCGGTGCGGCCATCTCGGCGCCCGACTCCAAAATGCCGTCGAGGTTGCGGGTGGTGAGCTTGCCGACCCACTCGGCCTCGTCGCGCAGGATCTTGTCGACCATCGGATGCGCGCGGCACTGCCGGATGGACTCGGCGAGGAACACCGTGATCACCCGGGACCCGTCGATCCCGGCGACGACCTCCGGAATGCGATCGATCATCCGGCGGCCGTCACGCGCGATCGCGAGTAGCACGGCGTTGTCGACCGAGCGGACGTTGCGATACACGGTGCTGGGCACCACACCCATTTCGCGGGCGATGTCGCTGACCGACGTCTTGGACAGTCCGTAACGGGCCACGCAGGCCACAGTGGCGTCCAGCAGCGGGTCAAGCCGCTCCGGTGGCGGCACCGGGAGCCGCTCGGCAAGGCTGGGGAACGGGATGATGGCCGCATTTGCTATCTGCATAATTGCAATGATCTTGACTGATTAGTTGCATTCATGCAAACGTGAGGAGATGTCGACACCCTCGAAGGCCACTCGACGCGCGCCACTGACGCTCGCCGACGTCGATTTCAATCGCCGGGATCACGAGGACCGGCCGCTGCGCCCGATTCCGCCGGGGCGAGATCTCTTTGCCGACCGGTGGCGACCAAGTCGTGAGTACCTGTTCGGTCCCTGGATCGATATCGACCAGGCGGCGGAGCCGGACGATTTCACCGGGCTGCGCGACGACATGTTCTGGCAGGCCGACGAACGCGTCATCCCGGTCGTCGATCTCTTCGACCGGGCCGGCTCCGCGACGGTCCGGCCGCTGTTCGAGCAGGCGCTGACCGGTGGGATCGACACGGTGGCCGACGCCCCACCCGAGCTCGTCGAGTTCTTGGGCTATGTCACCGAGCGGCCGTCATGGCTGGATATCAAGTCGGCCAACCGGGGTCGGCTGCTGGCTTCCACCGCGTCCTTTTCGGCGCAACGTCTGGTCATCGGTTGGGCGCTGTTCGAGACGGCGATGACCAGCGACATCTCGGCCGCCACCGGCGCGACCGGCAGGTTCAAGCGGGACTCGGTCCGCCGCTATGCCGAGACGTTGCGGATGTTCGCGCTGGCGATGAAGCCCGACATCTACGACCCGCGCACGGAGGTCTTCCAGACCATCGTCCGCGTGCGGCTCATGCACGCCTTGGCCAGCCGCGGTCTGCGCCGGGCGTGGGGCGATGACCACTATCTTCGATTCGGTGAGCCGATCGCGGCGACGTCACTGCTGGGCTTTGGAAACGGGCCGCTGCTGACCCGGCTGGTCGACCACCGACTGGGCCGCCGCCTGTCCGCGCGGAACCTCGACGACATCGCGATGTTCGCCGGCTGGTTCGGCCATCTCATCGGCGCCCCCGAACGCCTGCGCGCCAGGGATGGCGGCGAGATGATTCGCTCGCTGAACTACATCTTCTCGCGCGGCGGCGACCCGTCCGAGTGGCGGGAAGAGCTCATGCATACGGTGCGGCAACCGGTGGATGCGGTGGCCGAAACCTACCTGTCGTGGTTCCCGGGTCCGGCCCGTTCGCTGCTGTCGGCCGCGATCTGCAAGGGCTTCGCCGCGAGTGCGATCGCCCCGCTGGTTCCGGTGTTCGGTCTCGACGAGGTGCGTGAGTTCGTCGCGGGGGCACCCGAATTCGACGTGCCGTACCGGCTCCACAGCGAATTGTTCCGGCAGACCGCGGTTCTCAACGCGCGCGCCCTGGGGTTGCGCGACCGCCTGCCGGGGGTGCAGCTGGCCCGACGTGTCCTCTACCGCAACGGCCCGCCGGGAACCGACCAGCTGGTCGACGCCATGTCGTCTTTCGCCAAGCGCTACCACGACATCGCGATGGCCTATACCCACCACGACGACTCGACGTCGGGAAGCGGGTTCGGCCCACCCCGGTTGGCCACGACGTCTCCTCGATAAGGAGTCGCCGTCGGCTTCAGGGCACCACGGTCAGCGCCGATGAATGCGGCGGCGCAAGGACCTTCACCCCGGCCGCCTCAACCTCGACGGCCGTCAAGGCCAACGCAGTTCCACCGTCGAACGCTGCCAGCCCTGCAGGTCCGAAGAGCGCGACCCCGGACGGGCGGGCCCGTTGATCGTGACGCAGCTGATGTCGAATCCCATCGAACCCGTGCTTCCCGAACGCGGCAGCCCAACGGCGAGGCAGATCGTCAGGGATCACCGTCACCAATTCAGTGGTTACCCCGTAGCGACCTGCGGCCTGCCGAGTGGTGGCCGCCAGACGCGCCTTCGCATCGGGTGGGGACACCCGGCGCAGTTCTCGGGCCGCCACCCACTCGGTAGACACCGGCCCCAGCCGGCTCGCCTCCCTGATCGCCGCATAGCCGTCAGTGGCGAGATAACAGGTGCCGTAGGGCGGCTCGAAGTCAAACCGCCCAGATCCGTCAGAGGAGAACCACCACGGCTCCAGCCCAACCCGGCAGACCCGAACCAACCGCCGTGGCGGTCCACTGGCCGGAAACCCGGTCAGGTCACCCGGCTCACCCAGCGTCGGTTCCGCACTCACGCGGCCAGCGATCGTGCAGCAGCACGAGCCACCTCCCGGACCCGCGCGAGATCACCCCGAGCCAAGGCGTCAAGGGGCGGCTCACCGAGCTCGGGGTCCGGGGTACGCAGCCATGCCGCCAGGGTCCACCCATCCACCGATGACTCAGGAAACAGCGACAACACCTCATTGAGCCCGCTGACGAGGCGGCCGCCGTCAAACTGCCACAGCGGATACAGGTGCTCCCCGTCGGAGGTAATGGTCCGCAACAGACGACGTCGCGCAGCCTTGGAAGCAACCGCCTGGCGAGTGATCCCAAGCCGGGCCTGAACTCCATCAGTACGCACAAACGGTCCGACCAGTTCATCCCAAGACGAGGCCTCAGGGGCGGTCGCACGCACCGCGCGCGCCGCGAAGCTCAGGGGGTCGCCCAAAACCACATCAGGGCTGCGGCCGGCGAGCTCGTGCGAGACCACAACGTTGGTGAGCGCGCGCTCAAACTCCTTGGTTGCCTGGCGCACGAACGCCTGGGCGTCCCGCCGCAACGGTGCAGTCATCTCTACGCCCCCTTCCGTCAACACTGTCAACACTACGCACGCGGCGTCAACAGCACTACTCGCAGCCACGTTGCGGCCACTCGGCGATGTGCGCACTCAATGGGTTTTCGACGAAACACAGGAGGCGGGGTGATTACCCCGCCTGACCTGCACGTTTGGAGCCGCCTAGGAGAATCGAACTCCTGACCTATTCATGATGGTTAGAACGCGACCAGGCGTTCCTCAGAACCCAGGAATTTCAGGTTTGCGCAGCTCAGGGCATCGTTCGCATGTTCGAAGGTCCCTCTGCGTGCAGGCGTGGGCAGGGTTTTCGCGCCCTAACCGCGCCCTCAACGCGTCTTTCCGCGCTCCGAAGCCGGCGCGCGACCCATGCGGAGGCAACGCTGAATCCATGCCGACCAGACCGAGTGGCAGGGGCTCGGCCGCGGTCCTGGCCTGGCCTGGCCGGCCCTGACATTCGGGCCCCACACAAACCATTGGGTGGCTCATCGCACAGGCTGGGTGGACATCTCGCCGAGGATGTTCAGGGCGGCCGCCCCTGTGGAGACACCTAGGCCGATGTCGCGGGTGGCGACACCGATCGTCACGCCAATGGCTAGGCCGACCGCGATACGAATGCTGGCCCCAGCACTGCCACGCCACCGCGACGGGCCAGGCACCGGATCATCTGCAGTCGGCTCATGCTGCTCGTTCATGTTGCGTATCCCTTCGTGAAGTGCTTGACCTGCACGATCCAGGAACCTGGCAGCGGTCGCCACCACTAATAGAGCCCGAGATAGCGGAGCTAAAAGGACTGTGTTGGCGGGACAAATCAACATTAACTATCACCATTGAGCGTGGTTTATCCCGCTAACATGGTCCCCGCTAACTCGGTACAATATTTTCAATATGACCCTGACGAATCCGGCCGACGGCAACACCGTCGATGAACCCACCGATGGTGCCGCCACGACGCGGTCACCATCGCGGGAATCGGTCTACATGAGCAAGGCGACCGCCAAGCTTTACGCCGCACGCGAGCACCGCCTGGCATTCCTGAAGGACGCCACCACCAGGGCCGCGATCACCCGCGCCACCGACCGCCTCGCCTCGATCGCCCACCCGGACCGCGACTACGTTGCGATCCGCTCAGAGTTCATCTACCGCTTGCCCGCACGCGCAGTCCGTGACTCCGATCGGCCCGAGGACATCACGACCCGGCCCCCGCTCACGCAGGTGCTCAATGGAAAGAACCCACACGCCATCGCCCTCTACCTGACCAACCTGTTCGTCAAGCAGATGCTGGACGCTCACGGGGCAGCTGGCAGCCCGAATCCGCCACCGGAGCCGCGCCGGCGCCATAGCGTCTACAACATCGACAGCGCGCCGTCGTGGGCGTCGCTGATCGGACTGCCCAGCATCAATCGACGCAACCAGCGCAAGAGCTACAACCGCGCACTCGACGCGCTGCACAAGTGGGAACTTGTCGACCTGGGCGCTACCGGGCAGCGCTACACCAACTTCACTCTCAACAGGGAAGACGGATCCGGCCGTCCGTACACCATTCCCCGCGGCGACCCGGCTGTACCCCAACACCTTTGCCTACCCACCGGATTCTTCACCGCTGGTTGGCATCTCATTCTCACCCCGTCGGAGCTCGCAACGTTTCTGGCGGTCTGTCACGTCGCCGATCGCAATCCCCGCCAGCGAACGGACGACGAACCACCTGGCAGTATTTTCCTCGCCGAATCTCTTCGCTACCGCCACCTCGGCCTCGCCGAAGAGGCCTATCTCGCGATCCACCAGCTGGCCGAGTTCGGACTGATCATCGTCGACGACCCCATGCCAGGACGCCGGCGCGGACGCATCCCACCCAATCTGACCGGCGGAAAGCGTCCCCAGCCCTACCAACTCACCTCAACAGTCTTGGGCGGCTTCCCTTCCGCTGAAAGAGCTTTCGATCTCGACGTGTTCAAAAGGCCAGCAATCGACGCGGCGAGTGACCTCCTCAATTCGCCCCTCTTGCGGTACGCCAAGTGGGACGGCACGAGCCGACGGAGGCCCTGACTCGACAATGCAGCTGATCAGGGTGCCTCTTCGATTGGTATCAGCCCGGCCGCGTGGGACACGCTCCAGCCAGGGAGTGTCTGAGGCACCCCCGAAAGTCCGACCGCCCTGTCCCTGGACCTCAGTAGGATTCCGATGGTGAGACAACCCTCAAACGTGAGCGCCCTGCCAGCGCTGCTCGGACAGCTAATCGCCGACTGGGAGAGTGAGGTCGTCGAGTTCAAGGAAGCAGGCGATGGGTTCTCGACGAGCACTATCGGAAAATACTTCTCCGCATTGGCGAACGAGGCCAATCTAAGAGGCGTCGCGGCCGGCTGGCTCATCTTCGGGGTGAAGGACACGACCCGAGCCATCGTCGGCACGGACTACCGCCCCGAGAGCGATCGCCGTCAGAGTCTGAAGATGCAGATCGCGGATGACACTGAACCGAGCACGACCTTCCGCGAAATCCACGACCTCCGACACCCTGACGGCAGGGTTCTCCTGCTGGAGGTGCCCGCCGCACCACGTGGCATTCCGATCGCGTGGAAGGGGCATTACTACGCGCGGGCAGGAGAGAGCCTTGTCCCACTGCCGCTGGACAGGCTTGACGAAATTCGCCGTCAGACGGCTGACCACGACTGGTCGGCGGTCATCGTTCCAGAGGCGACCTTCGATGACCTGGACTTGGAAGCGCTTGACCGCGTGCGACAGGCGTTCACCAAGAAGTATGGACATCGGATTCCACCAGCGGAGATCGAGGGATGGCCTGTCGCCGACCTGACCAACCGGGTGAAGCTGACGATAAACGGCCAAATCACCAGGGCAGCACTACTTTTACTAGGCAAGCCCGAGTCAGCATGGAGGCTATCTCCCAACCCCGCGCAGATGACGTGGAACCTCATAGGCCAGGAAACCGCCTACGAGCACTTCGGCCCGCCCCTGCTGCTCAACACCACACGGCTGTTTCAGCGCATCCGCAACATTCAGCTTCGACTGTTGCCGCAGGATCAGCTCCTGCCAGAGGAAGTCTCGAAATACGATCAGCAGTCGGTTCTTGAAGCGCTGCACAATTGCATTGCCCACCAGGACTATTCGCGCAACGGACGGATAATCGTCACCGAGTACACCGACCGGCTCGTCTTTCAGAATGTGGGGACGTTCTTCGAGGGGCATCCCGACGATTACATCGAGCGCAGCCACCGTCCCCTCCGCTACCGCAACACCTACCTGGTCCAAGCGATGGTCGAGCTGAACATGATCGACACAATGGGATACGGCATCCGACGCATGCACAGCCGTCAGGCGGAGCGCTACCTACCTCTGCCTGACTATGACCTATCGGACGGTGAAACGGTCAAACTGACCATCCACGGTGGGGTCGTTGACCCCGCCTACACCAGGTTGCTCATCATGCTCACCAATCTTGAGTTCACCGACATCCTGGCCCTGGACCGTATACAGAAGAAGCTGCCCATCCCCGACGATGCGATTCGTCGCCTCCGCAAGGCGAAGCTCATCGAGGGGCGCAAGCCCAACCTCCACGTCGCCGCAAACGTCGCAGCTGCGACGGCAAGCAAGTCTGAGTACATCCGCACCCGCGCCCTCGACGACGCTCACTACATCAAGCTCATCACTGATTACCTGGCAAAATTCAGGAGCGCCTCCCGCAGGGACATCGACAAGCTGATCAAGGACAAGCTCAGCGATGCCCTAACGGAGAAGCAGAAGTCGATCAAGGTTTCGAGCCTGCTGCGCAAGATGCGCGACAGTGGCGTCATCCACAACGCAGGTACGCGTAGCCATCCAGTTTGGGAGCTACTGGATTAATCCGGAAGAACGTCTTTAAGAATGAGTGATCCACGCAACATCGCCGGACGACTCCGCAGGTCAATGGCTATAAGCGGACTCGCTGGAGTGGAACCCCTGCTTTAACGGCTGCTGAAACGCCGGCATGCCGAAACCGCCCAGTCCCCTACCGCCTGTCACACACCGTTCCGCTCCCCATGGCCCTGAAGTGCCAGCCAAGGTTGCCACGCACCATCAACCCGACAGCGCGAGCCCGACAACACCCACCACCAGGAAGCGCCCCGCCCACCTGGCGCGACCACACACGAACGGCCAGTCGGAACACGGCCGGAGCCGCGGACGCCGGGAGACCGCGAGCGCCCGCGGCCTGCAAGGCCGCCGGGTACGAGCCGGTCGGACGGCGGGAGCGGCGTAGGCCGTGTTTCGGCTGGGAACCAAGGAACTTGCGATCGCTGCCAAGGTGCCCCGCGAGACCGACCAGAGCGGTACCGGGACCCACATCATGCACGGCCCCAATGAAGTCCGGCAGGGATGACAGACTATCCGCGCCGAACAGGCGCGGGCCGGAAATGCGCAATGCCCCGAGAAGTACTCCGTTACGGCGGGCTTCTGGGGCGTGGGGCTCACCGAAGCCGAATGGGCTGCACCCTGGTCAGGGTCTAACTGGTTCCCGATCCCCCAGCCCGTTTCAGGGCGTCGCCGATTTGGCGGCAGGAAACAGCCATTGCTGCGATTTGCGGGCGGGTCAGCGGCCCCAGGAAGTGGGTCTGGACCCCATCCGCGTAGGTGATCATGGCTTGTCCCACCAACGTTCGCCCCAAGGCGGTAATAGTGGCCACGACGCAGCGGCGGTCATGCGGGCTTACTGCCCGCAGCACCAGGCCGCGATCTTCGAGCCGCTTGATTTGCCGAGTCAGCCGGCTGGGCAGGGACGCCATCGCGGCGGACAGATCACCCATCTGCACACTGCCAGCGGCCGAATTGTCCAGCACCTCCAGCAGCTGCACATCGGCGAGCGAGAGCTGGTGGGCATCGAGCAGTTTCCGATTGAGCAGCGTGGTCATCCGCAGGACCGTCGCGACGTAGTTCTGCCATGACTTCTGTTCGGCCAGATCCAGTCCGGGTGCGTCACGGCCGGTTCGGCCCGGTATGAAGCCGGCCATCACGCAATACCCTTTGCAAGGGTCACGAATGAGATACCCGCTGCCGGCGCGCCGGCACGCCGCCTGCGAGCGCAACGACATTGCTCTGACGCGCTCCTCCAGGCGGGTCGGCGGACGACGGCGCGTGCCACTGTGCGATGGCATCGAGATCACCGTCGAGGAACTGCCAGCGGCACGCACCACGCCAGATCTCACCAGCTGAGGTGACGGGAAGACTCATCGCCTCAACCAGCACGATCGAAAACGACTGCACACCATGGTGTTCAAGCAGCGCCGATTGGATCAGCTCCACCAACCCAGCCAGCTCAGCCTCACCGATCGGGCAACTGACCTCATGCACAATGACCAATTGCTCACCGTCGTCCGCGAAGGCCACACCGCGCCCAGACAGCAGCACCGCATGAGTGTCGGCCACCGTGGCCGCCATCTGACGTCCGTAGTAGTGCACCCCGCCCAGGATCACCAGATCGGGGCAACGCCCAACCACGCATAACTGCCCGGCGCGCAGGAATCCCCGGTCCCCGGTGCGCACAAACGGGCCCCCACCACCATCAGCGAGGAACGCCTCAAAGAGCCGATCGGTCGTCGCGGGTGCACCCCAATAGCTCTTGGCGACACCGGGCCCGCCCACCCAGATCTCGCCGACCTCATCAGGCCCGCACGGTGATCGGGTGTCGGGGTCGACGATCACCACCGGCTGGCGCGGGCGCCCACAGCCCACCACCGCGACGGTCCCGAGATCCTCTGGGTCGGCGTCCAGTGCCCACCCCGATTCCAGCCCGTCGCGATCGAGGTGACACACCATTGGTCGGTTCAAACCCGAATCTCCCGAGACCAGCACACCAGCCTCGGGCAGCCCATACACCGGCATGAACGCTTCAGACGAAAATCCCGCGGCAGTGAACGCGTCACCGAATGCCTGCATCGTCGCCGCGCGCACCGGCTCTGCCCCGGTAATCACCGCCGTAGATAGGCTCGAAAGATCCAGGCCTGCACGCTGGGCGGGGGTGCTGCGCTGCACACACAACCGGTAGGCGAGATCAGGGGCCATCGTCACCGTGGCCCGCCACCGGGAGATCGCCTCCAGCCAGTGCATGGGGCGTGAAAGGAACGCCGACGGCGACATCAACATGGTGCTGGCACCCCGATAGATCATCGCCAAAACGGCACCGATCACACCCCCGTCGTGATGGGGCGCCAACCACAACACCGCCACATCATGCTGATCAGCCAGGCCCGCCGCACCGACAGCATCCAGCTGGGCCATCAGGTTCTCATGGGTCAACACCACACCCTTCGGGCAACGCACCGATATGGCCGAATACTGAATCAGCGCAACACTGTCGGCATCAACCGCCGGCGCCGCCCAGTCGCCAGGCTCACCATCGTCCGTGCCACACCACTGCAGCGGTTCCCGGTTAGCCCGACGAGCAAGGGCGTCCACCACCGAACGAATACTCGGCGGTGTCTGCGGGGAGGCGACGGCGAACCTCACCCCCGCATCGGCGATCACCGACGCCAACTGTGGCCCCACCCGCTCGGCCACCGGCACCGCAACAGCTCCGGCATACAGACACCCGAAAACTCCGGCAATACCGTCCAATCCAGGCCGACACACCACCAACACGTGCGAACCCGCAGCACCCAACTGCTGAAGCCGTGCCCCGATCCCCCGGGCCCGGGTGTCCAACTCCCGATACGTCAACCCACAACCGTCGCGGCCATCACCGGAATACGAGAAGCTGAACGCGACCTTCTCCCCCAACCGCGCCGCCTGCTGACGCAGTAACTCCACCACCGTGTCCGCGGTAGGCACGACATCCATACCGTCACCCCCTTGGTGATGGCACGAACACGGTTGCCGGGCCCATCACCGGCCCGGCGACCGTGGCCGCTTTTCGCCGATTTAGGAGCCGGGTTGGCCGTCGGCGCCGGTGGCTCCGGTGCCTCCGGGTTGGCCGGCGGGGTTGCCGGTGCCGGGAGCGCCGCCGGTGCCGCCGGTCGCTCCGCTGCCGCCGGTGCCGGGCGTTCCTGCGGTGCCGCTGCCGGTCGGGGTTCCGGCGTCGCCACCGTCACCGCCCGCGCCGCCAACACCGCCGGCCCCGCCGTTGCCGCCAGCGCCAGCAGCACCACCCGCACTGGTGCCACCGACACCACCAACACCGCCAGTACCGCCAACTGCTCCATTGCCGCCGTCGCCGCCGTCAAGACCATTGCCGGCAGCGTCGGTGCTGCCCACGCCACCCTTCCCGCCAGCTCCTCCGGGACCGCCGACGCCGCCGGCTCCGCCGGCTCCACCGGTCCCGGTGCCGGTCGCCGCACCGCCGGCACCACCTTGTCCACCCGTGCCACCGGTCACACCGTCACCGCCGTTGCCGCCGGGCAGATTAGGAACGTTGGGGTCGCCGATGCCGGCGGGGCCGGGGCTTCCGGCCCCACCGGTTCCGCCGGTGCCGCCGGTGCCGCCGTTGACAGTGCCGGCACCGGTTCCGCCGTCACCGCCCGCTCCGCCCGTGCCGCCGGGTGCGCCGAACGAAGCGCCACCGGCGCGACCGCCGGCGCCGCCGTTGCCGGCGTGGCTGGGTCCGATGCCGAGGTTGTTGGTCGGCACTGCAACTCCGCCACTGTTACCGCCGGTGCCGCCGGCACCACCGGTTGCCCCGGCGTTACCGACACTGCCGCCGCCGGTACCGCCGGCACCGCCGTTGCCACCCGAAGCAGTACCGTCGCCGCCAGCGCCGCCGGCACCGCCAGCACCGCCGATACCGGGGATACCCTGTTGGCCGTTACTACTCCCGCCATTTCCTCCAGCACCGCCGTTGCCGCCGACGCTGACGCCAGTCGTGGCACCGCTACCACCGCTACCGCCGTTTCCTCCGGTGCCACCGTTACCTCCGCTTGTGGGGGAAGTGAGGCTAGCCCGGCCGCCGGCACCGCCGTTACCGCCCTTGCTGAAGACGGTGCCGTTGTCATTCCACCCAGTCGCGTTTCCGCCGTCACCGCCGTTGCCACCGCTAGCACTGAGACCAGTCGAGGCGCCGGCGTCACCGCCGTTGCCTCCGGCGTAGGTGCCAGTACCGCCGCTGCCACCGTCGCCACTCAGACCCACGAACTGGGGCAGGTTACTGCCGCCGCCGCCGCCGCGACCGCCGTTGCCTCCGATGGTCTTCACGGTGGGGTCGTTGGTCGCGCCGTTGCCGCCGTCGCCGCCGTGCCCGCCGATGACGCCGTTGCCGCCGTTGCCGCCGTTACCGGCAGTACCGGCGCTGGCGTTCCCGCCGTGACCGCCGTCGCCGCCGTCAGCGTCTCCACCAGGGGGTTGGCCTCCAAGGGGGTTGGGTGTTTTGCCGATGCCGCCGTTGCCGCCGTTGCCGCCGTTGATGCCGTCGCCACCGTTGCCCCCGTTGCCGGCGATGACGTGGTTTGCGCCGGCAACACCACCTCCGCCGTTGCCGCCCTTGCCGCCGTTGCCGAGGAAGTCACCTGCCGCGTTCTTGGCGGCGTCGCCGCCATTGCCTGCAGCACCGCCGTCGGCGCCGTTCCCGTTGGGACCGGCTTGCCCCAGGGAGCCGTAGAGCTTCGCACCGCCGAAGCCGGCGCCCCCGGCGGTGCCGCCGTTGCCGCCGGCACCGCCGTTGACGTCGTCAGCTGTACCGTCAGCCCCTGCACCGCCGGCGCCGGCCGCACCGGCGTCCCCGCCCCGGCCGCCGTCACCGATGAGGTATCCGCTTCGGCCACCATCGCCGCCGACGCCACCGCTGCTCCCTGCCACACCATTGCCGGTGCCACCGTCTGCGTAACTGCCCGCCGTGCCGTCGACACCGGAGCCACCGGCACCGCCGGATCCGCCATTGCCGAACAGCCAGCCGACCGCCTCGCCACCGGTGCCACCGTCGCCGCCGCTCACACCGGCATCGACCCCGGATCCACCAGCACCGCCGTCGCCCCCAACGCCCATGAACGTGGCCCCACCACCGCCGGCCCCACCATCGGCACCCGCACCACCGGCGCCACCGGCGCCGCCGTCGCCGATCCACCCGATGGCGTTTCCACCGTTACCGCCGTCAACACCGGGGGTATCGCTGGCGTCGTAGCCGGCTCCGCCGTCACCGAACCACAATCCACCAGCACCGCCGTCAGGATTGTCGACGGTTCCTGCGGTGCCGTCACCAATCAAATACAGCCCGGCCATCTGGTTGATCGCATTGTCGATCTGCGCACCGAACGGGTTGTTGATCCAGGCCTCGAGACCGGCGTGGACCGGGGCGTAGATCCACTGATCGAAGAACTGCGCCATATCGAACGACCCGGCATCCGCTGATGTCGCGCCAACGGAATCCAGCAACGACGAGGTCGCCGCCGCGCTGTCACCGGCAAACGTGGGATCAAAGACCGCCACCAGAGCACTCAGATCGGCCCCCCAGGTGGGGTCGATGCTCGACACGGAATCGATGATCGGATCAAAGATCAGATCGAGTTCATCGGCCTGCGCTGGCGGCGCGGCGACCAACGGGGTCAACCCCAACGCCATAAACGCCCCCACCGCGCCCCCGGCACCGATCATCCGGTTGCGACGCGGTGCCATCGTGGCGTGGCGGGCTCGTTTGCTGCTGATCTGACGACGACTCATTTTGCGGGCACCTCTCGTGTGAAGCAGTTGTATTAGAAAGGGATTGGAGATCCGAGCAGAGTTGGATGTGGCGTTCAGAACAACGCCAGGATCGATTGCCACAGGTCGGACGGGTCGGCCATTGCGGCAGCACTGGACCCGACGTCGAGGGTGTCGTCGGGAACGACCGGCAAAGTGGTGTCGGCCAACGGCGACCCCGATCCAGACCAGCCGAGCAGGCTGGCGATGGTCTGCCCCCAGGCCTCCCACGCCCCGATCGGGCCGATCGGCTGGCTGGGCGCTTCAAGGTTTCCCACGGTGGGAACACCGCTTAGGTTGATGCCGACGCTGTTGAAGATCGAGCCGCCGACCCCGTCGTGAAAATTCCCCACAGCACCGGGGCTGAGCAGCCCGCCGAACCCGATGTCCAGGTTCACCATGGCCATGCCCTGCGGGAACAGGCCCAGGCTGTTGATCGTCGGGAGCAGGCTGTTGAGGCTGAGGGTGGCGCCGTTGAAGGACGCCCCCACCATGTTCGCCAGCGTGGTATTCAAGTCGTCCCCGTCGCTGATGCTGTTCATCAACGCCACCCACGGACTGATGAAGGGACCCAACGCACCCATGATGATCCCGCTCGCCGGCGAAGCCAAAAAATTGATGATCGGAATGGCAGCTGCCTGCTCATCGGCCGGGATATAACCCGGAATCTGTGCGAACAAAGTCGAGTGGCCGTTGGGGAGACCGTCGTCGAGGGTGTGCGACAGCACCGTCGTTGTCGTCGCGTCGGTCGCGTTCTGCAACCCGTAGCCCGTCAGTACCGCCGCCAGGTTGTCCTGCATCTGCCCGAGCGCACCGGTGATGTTCGACGGATCGTCGAGCACCTGCTGGATGAAGTCGGACTGGTTGGCAACAAACTGCTGCAACCCGACATTGGGGGCGTCGTAGAAGCTGTTGAGCAGCTTCGTGGCGTCGGCAGACGCGATGTTGAACTGGTCAATCCAGGGGGCGAGGAGGTCGCCGCCAGCGATCAGAGTGACATCACGAACAGTGGCAAGCCCAGGCGCGTGCCCGACATTCGGGGGCGTGAACATGAGAAAGCCGGCGCCCAGAAGAAGGACCCCGGCGGGCGCGAAGGGGGGAAGGTTAGTTAGGGGGGGGGACGCCCCCCCCCCCCCCGCTGAATCGCGCATGGTTGCGCAAGTACGCGGGTGTCGTGCTGACGAGCCATGGATGTTGCCCCTTCACTGTGGTTGATGCAGGTGAATGTCATGGCTGAACCGGACGAGGCCGAACGAGCTGTTCTGCTGCTGCGTGACAGGTGCACGATGCCCCCTCGGATCGGTTTCGGCTCAGGTAAGCCAAGGTGTTGGCAAGTAAAGCTGAGCGCCACCAACTTTTCCATGGTGTTTTCTTAATTCACCACCGCGATTAGGCGGTCCGCAATCAGCAGAGGGCGACTGCTTTCCAGCTCAAGCCAGTAAAACTGCTGTCCTGGCAAACGTATTTAGCTGCAGTGGTAGTTCAAAGAGAAACGGCCGATCGACGCTTCTGAAACAGGTTCAGCAACCCCGCATGGCGGCTGCCAAAAATTGTCAAATCCGGTTTTCCCCAACGCTATTGCGCCAGCTGCCCAGTATCTGCGCAAACCCACGACCCACCGGGTGCCCTTCCGGCCGTACGCACGCGATGACCCTCACCGCGGCTCTGCAAGAAAGCGAGCCGAATCAACGATGCCGCGCGCAGCGGCACGAACCTGCTGAGCGCAACGAGGGCGCGATACACATCGCCCCGCCCGGCCGCGCCTGCGGAGCAATCGCAATTCAGAAACACCCGGCGACGCTCCATGCCGTGGCGTCGGGCCGATCAACGGCACGTCAGCCACCCGGATCACCCCGCAAAAGGTCCCCGGCGGCGCTCAAGCGCGTAGGGACTACACCGCCTCCGATTATCTATCTGATGGCCCAGTTGCCCGACATCGTCCAGACCGTGGAGGAACAACTGCGCCATGTGGGTAGTCAACGATCACTCTTGCGGTCGGTGTCGGCCGGCACTGCAGAGAAGCGTCACACCTATAGATCGGACTCGAAACATGTTCTGCTCAAAGGCGATCCGATCCTCATTGTCAAGATTGAACTGGACAGCTTCCCTTACTGCGTTGGATTGCGCCCGCAAATTTATCGCAACCGCACGCCGCAGGCTGACCGCCTTAAAGACAGCACTTCATCAGCCCAGTTGAGGCCGGCACCCGTCACTTGAGACTCTGCACCCGAATCGCCGGATAGACCCCTTCGCAGTTGATCTGCAGTACGGGGTCTGTGCTCATCTTGGTCGTCTAGTCCTTCGCCACTTGCAGAATGTCTGCGGCGAACTGCGTGATCTGCAGATTAAGGGCCTTGACGCACGTGACGTTCCCATCGACCGACGCCAGGAGGTCGCGCTGGTGGGCCGGATCCTCGGTCGTGAGCGTGTAGTGCCCGAACCCCGCGGACGAGAAGACGCCTCCGAAGTGCACGCGCCAGGTGTAGGCCGTCCCGGTACTCGGTTCATACAGGTAGCGGAGGGCGCCGGTGTGCATGAGGGTGTGTCGCATGAGTTGGATCGCGACTCGGTGCTCGTCGGCTTTGTCCGCTCCGAGGTACTTCTCCATGAAGGACTGCATCCGCGGCGTCTGATTGCGTGGCGGCTCGCTTGGGCCCCATTCACATTTCGATAGAAGGTCAATCTGCCCCATGCAGGCCATGAGGTAGCCGTAGTGCGCGTGGGGGAAATTGCGTCGGTCGCCAAGGAACGCGGTCTGATAGAACAACTTCGCGATGTTAGACACTTCGTCGTTCAAGGCAGCGGCGTTCGCAATGAGCTCGTCGGCGATGTCGCTATACGGCATGTAGAGCAGTCTGACACCGCAGCATGACAGGCGTGCCAATCGCGGCCGCTGGTTCGACTGAATCCTCTACGGCCGTGCCGGTATCAGCCCAAAGCAGGTCCGCGTCGTGCACCGACTTGGGTCAAGCGGCATCGACGCCGGTTGCGATACCCAGCAGTTCACGCAACGGCCGAGTCGGCACGATCACCCGCGCGCCCATGCGGATGAACGGCACCGGAAAGGTGCCGTCAGCGACACGGCGACTGGCCGTGGAGTGCGATACGTCCAGCGCCACGGCCGCGACGGTCAGGTTGACCGCTGTCTTACTTCGGATCTGCTCGGCTGCTTCTGCCGGGGTCGGAATGTACATCGAGGGGCCTTTCTAGAACAGATGCAAGCATTACTTACTACTGAAAGAATGCCACAGATGCGCGTCGGATGCAAGTAGTGTTATCATCTGTGGTATGTTCGATGGTTTCGGCCGCGCGTTCGGGGCACAAGTCCGGGCGTTGCGCGAGGTAGCTGGTGCCACCCAGGACCAGCTGGCACGCGCCATCTCTCGCACGGCTACCGGTGTGCGGTGGACGCGCGCCCGGCTCGGTCAAGTCGAATCCGGCGATGGCACACCAGATCTGACGTCGATGTACGCCGTGGCACTGGCCCTGCACCAGCTGTCAGGGCACCCGGTTCGGCTCGCCGACCTGCTGCCCGAATCATCGAAAGACCGCGGCGTGAAGCTGCTGCGCTCCGCGCTGTCCGGGCACCCGGTACACGGCCCGCGCCCCACCTCACCGCTCCCCGATCCGCGCGACGAGCCCGGTTGGGGCCAAGTCGAAGACAGGGTCGCAGCCGAGCTTGGCCCCGACTCCGAGGCGTTCATCGCCACGGCCGCGCGAAAGCTGTACGGGCACATGGGCAGTGAAGAGCGCGATGCCCGTGCCGGCACCGGAGCAACGCCGCAGAAGCGCGGCCGCGAGGCCCGCCTCGTCATCGCCGAACTACTCGCCGCGACGCAACAGGAGATGGCCGAGTCCGCCCCGGAAGGGGACGGTGATGGGTAGGCCACGGCTGGAGATCGGGACGTTCGGCGACATCAACACGCAAGTCCTGGCCAACGGACGGTGGAAGGCCCGCGCCCGCTTCCGGGACCGCGACGGAGTGACCCGTGAGGTCAAGGCCGTGGCCGCCACCGAGGCGAAAGCCAAAGCCAAGCTGCGCGGCACGTTGAAGGACCGCCGCCGCGGCCCCGCCGGCACCGACGACGAGCTGACCCCGGAATCCACCGTCGCGGATCTGCTCACGCACTGGATCGCCACCTGCCGGGCCGACACCGCCCTGGCCCGCACCAACGGCGCCAGGCCGCGGAAAACCGAGGACACGCTGGACGCCTACGAGCGGGTGATCGACAGGGTGCTCGTCCCCGCACTAAAAGCCGTCCGACTGCGCGAGCTCACCACGCAGCGCGTCGACCGATACCTGCGCTCCTGCACCCCGGTCAGTACCGCCCGCGACTCCCGCACCGTGCTGTCCCAAGCGTGCAAGATGGCCGTCGCCTACGGGGCGCTCGACTACTCCCCCGTCGCCGCCGCGTACACCCCACCCCGGTCGACACCCAAACCCCGCGCCCTCACCCCCGACGACGCCGTGGAGATGCGGCGGCGGATCGCCGCATGGCAGGGCGGGGGATCCAAACGCGGACCGACACGCGGGTATGACCGGCTGCGCATCTTCGACGTACTGCTGGCCACCGGCGCCCGCATCGGCGAAGTGCTCGCACTCACCTGGGACGACATCCACGGTCTCGGCGGCGATGATCCCGTCACCGTGTACATCGGCTACCGACTCGACAAGAAATCCCACCGGGCGACCGGACGCAAGGCCGGCGGTGACCCCTACACCGTCACCATCCCGGACTTCGGAGCCGCTGCGCTACGAGAGCAACGAGCGCTGGGCATCCCCTTCGACCCGGTGTTTCCGACCCGCCGCGGAACGCACCAATCGGAGGCCAACGTGCGCACCCACTGGCGGGCGATCCGCGGCGAGGACTTCAAGTGGGTTGTCCCGCACTCGATCCGCAAGTCCGTCGTCACCGCGGTGGAACGCTCAATGGGGCTGGAAGCCGCGGCCAGACAAGCCGGGCACAGCAGCAGCGAAATCACCCGACGGCACTACGTGGAGCGGTCGGTGACGGTGCCCGGCTACACCGCTGCCCTGGACGAGCATTCGCGCCCTATCCGCGCCCTCCAGGCCGTCAAAGAGGAACAGGCGGGGTGATCACCCCGCCTGACCTGCACGTGTGGAGCCGCCTGGGGGAATCGAACCCCCGACCTATTCATTACGAGTGAATCGCTCTACCGACTGAGCTAAGGCGGCATGCCCCGCCTAAACCGGGCCGGGTCAGTCTACAGGTCGTCCCGCAGTGCCTGTCCGACGGTGGCCACCATGGCGCCCACTGCGAAGCGGGGCTTGACGTTGGCCGCCAGTGCGTCGCGGCATTCGAGCACCGCCTCGATGCAGCGCAACAGCCGATCCGGCGACGCGTGAGCGGCGATCGCCGCCACCGCATCGGTCATGTCCGGGTGGTTGGGCCGGGCGACGCCGGCCGACGACGTCGCGGCCAGCAGGGCGTCACGGAAGTAGGTGGCCAAATCGATCAGGGCCCGATCCAGCGCATCGCGCGAGGCCCGGGTCTGGCGAGACTTCTGCCGGCGCTCCAGGTCTTTGATCACCCCGGCGGTGCCGCGCAGTGTTCCGGCGGTGCCCTTGCCGGTGCCGCCGGCCCCCAGCGCGGTGCGCAGTTCCTCGGTCTCGACCTCGGCGCGCTCGGCGGTCAGATCCCGGGCCTCGGTCTCCGCAGCGGCCACCAGCTCGTCGACCGCGGTGAACGCCCGCGACGGGGTTGCCGCGTCACGCGCCAGTGACAAGGCCCGCTGGCGGCGCTGACGGGCCTCGGCATCGGTGGCCAGCCGCCGGGCCCGTCCCACGTGGCCGCCGCTGACCGCGGCCGCCCAGTCCGCGCTCTCCCGGTCGAGCCCGTCTGCGTCAATCAGCACCTGGGCGATGGCCGCGGGCGGCGGCGTCACCAGCGCCACGTGGCGGCACCGGGACCGCAGCGTGATGGCGATGTCCTCGGGGTCGACCGAGGGAGCGCACAACAGGAACACCGTCGAGGGCGGCGGCTCCTCGACGACCTTCAGCAGGGCGTTGCCCGCGCCCTCGGTGAGCCGGTCGGCGTCCTCGACCACCACGATCTGCCAGCGGCCGGTGCCGGGCCGCCGGGAGGCAGCCTGCACGATGGCCCGCATCTCGTCGACACCGATGGACAGTCCCTCCGGCACCACCCGCCGCACGTCGGCGTGGGTTCCGGCCATCGTCGTGGTGCAGGCGCGGCACTGGCCGCAGCCGGGACCGCCCTCGGACTCGTCGGCGGTGCACTGCAGCGCCGCGGCGAAACACACCGCCGCGATCGAGCGGCCCGATCCGGGCGGGCCGGTGATCAGCCAGGCGTGTGTCATACCGCCGGCGGTAGTTCCACTGTGCGCTGAATCACGTCGCGACGCCCGCGCGGCAGCCAGCAGGTCGGCTTCAACCGACTGCTGGCCCACCAAACGCGCGAAAACCCCGGACATCATCGGTCACAGTAGTGGCTTGACCGGACATGCCCCGGACATGACAAGCCATCAGCCTCGGTCATTCGCCCTCTCGCCCGATACGGTGTGCTGGTGAGCACCACGACCCTGGTCGGGCGGATCAACCGATTCGTCCGCTGGGTCGTGCGCACGCCCTGGCCGGTTTTCACGCTGAGCATGCTGCAGGCCGACATCATCGGTTCGCTGTTCGTCTTCGGTTTCCTGCGGTTCGGTCTACCCGAAGAAGACCGCATCAATCTGCAGGACCTGCCGCGCCTGAACCTGGCGCTCTTCGCCGTCGTGCTGCTGTGCCTGTTCGGCCTCGGCTTTTCGATCAGCACCGCATTGCTGATGCCGGTGTTCCGCTGGCAGCGCCGGGAGGCGCTGCTCGCCGATCTGGAGACCAACGGCGACTCAGATCCCGCCGATACCGAGCTGGCCCGGTCCCGGGCGCTGCGGATGCCGTTCTACCGCTCCCTGATCAGCATCTGCTACTGGACGGTCGGCGGCGTGGTGTTCGTCGCCATCAGCTGGCAAGTGGTGCACAACGTCGTGCCGGTGGTGGTGACCGCCACCGCCCTGGGCGCCGCCGCCACCGCGATCATCGGTTATCTGCAGTCCGAGCGGGTGCTGCGACCCGTCGCCGTCGCGGCCCTGCGTGAGGGCACCCCGGAGAAGCTGCGGGCGCCGGGCGTGATCCTGCGCCAGCTGCTGACCTGGCTGCTGTCGACCGGAGTACCGGTGCTGGCGATCGTGCTGTCGGTGCTGGCCGGCAAGGCCGCACTGCTCAACGAATCACCGGACAAGTTGTTCACCCCGATCCTGCTGATGGCGCTGGCCGCACTGGTGATCGGCCTGGCCGGCACCGTGCTGGTGTCGATGTCGATCGCCGACCCGCTGCGCCAGCTGCGCTGGGCACTCGGCGAGGTGCAGCGCGGCAACTACAACGCGCACATGCAGATCTACGACGCCAGTGAACTCGGCCTGCTGCAGGCCGGGTTCAACGACATGGTTCGTGACCTGGCCGAGCGGCAACGATTGCGCGACCTGTTCGGCCGCTACGTCGGCGAGGACGTGGCCCGGCGAGCACTGGAGCGTGGCACCGAGCTGGGCGGCCAGGAGCGCGACGTGGCGGTGCTGTTCATCGATCTGGTGGGTTCCACCCAGCTGGCCGCGACGCGACCGCCCAGCGAGGTCGTCAACGTGCTCAACGAGTTCTTCCGGGTCGTGGTCGAGGCCGTCGGACGCCACGGCGGATTCGTCAACAAGTTCCAGGGTGACGCGGCACTGGCCATCTTCGGCGCGCCCATCGAGCACCCGGACGCCTCGAGCGCGGCCTTGGCGGCGGCTCGCGAACTGCACGACGGCCTGCTGCCGGTGCTCGGCTCCGAAGAGTTCGGCATCGGGGTGTCGGCCGGGCGAGCCATCGCCGGCCACATCGGCGCCCGAGCCCGCTTCGAGTACACCGTGATCGGCGACCCGGTCAACGAGGCCGCCCGGCTGACCGAGCTGGCCAAGTTGGAGGACGGCCACGTGCTGGCTTCGGCGGTGGCGGTCAGTGGTGCCGTAGACGCCGAGGCACTGTGCTGGGAGGTCGGCGAGATCGTCGAGTTGCGCGGACGCGTCGCTCCCACTCAACTGGCGCGGCCGCTGAATCTCGCAGCGCTGGAAGCGATCCCGGCCGAGATCATCGGGGACGCCGAGACCGCGGCCGCAGCCGACTGACTCAGCTCTTCGTAGCCTTCTTCGCCGCGGCCTTCTTCGCCGGTGCTTTTTTGGCGGGCGCCTTGCGAGCCGCCGTCTTCTTGGCGGCCTTCTTGGCCGGCCCCCGCGCCCGCCGGTCGGCGAGCAGTTCGGAGGCACGCTCATCGGTGATCGTGGCCACCTCATCGCCCTTGCGCAGGCTGGCGTTGGTCTCGCCGTCGGTCACGTACGGACCGAATCGGCCGTCCTTGATCACCATCGGCTTGCCGCTGGCCGGGTCGGCGCCCAACTCCCGCAGCGCCGCAGTCGCAGCCGCTTGGCGGCCACGGCGTTTCGGCTCGGCGTAGATCTTCAGCGCCTCTTCGAGGGAGATCTCGAAGATCTGCTCCTCGGTGGCCAGCGACCGAGAATCGGTGCCGCGCTTCAGGTATGGCCCGTAGCGACCGTTCTGCGCGGTGATCTCATCGCCGGACTCGGGGTCGACGCCGACCACCCGCGGCAGCGACAGCAGCTTCAGCGCGTCGTCGAGCGTCACGGTTTCCAGGCTCATGCTGCGCAGCAGTGAGCCGGTCCTGGGCCTCGGGCCCTGAGAAACAGAAGTCTTCTTGCCCTTCTTGGCCGTCGCCCCGGACTCGTCGTCCGGTGGTGGCGGCAGAACTTCGGTGACATACGGGCCGTAGCGGCCGTCCTTGGCGACGACCTCGTGCCCGGTGTCCGGGTCGACGCCGAGCGACCGGCCCTCTTGCGGGGTGGCGAAGCGTTCCTCGGCCAGGGCCAGGGTCAGCTCGTCCGGCGGCAGCGAGTCATCCAGGTTGGCCCGCTGCGGGGTCGGCTCGCCGTCGTCCCCGGTGATCATGCGCTCCAGGTAGGGCCCATTCTTGCCCACCCGCACATAGACCGGCCGGCCCTCGGCGTCGTCGAACAGGCGGATCGAGTTGATCTCGCGGGCGTCGATGCCCTCCAGGTTGACCCCGACCAGCTTCTTCAGGCCGCCGGCCCGTGCGATCGAGTCCTCGACCCCGTAGTCGCCACCGAAGTAGAAGTTGTGCAGCCAGTCGGTGCGGCGCTGGCGCCCGGCGGCGATCCCGTCGAGCTCATCCTCCATGGCCGCGGTGAAGTCGTAGTCGACCAGCCGGCCGAAGTGCTGCTCGAGCAGGCCGATCACCGCGAACGCCACCCAGGTGGGGACCAGCGCGCTGCCCTTTTTGTAGACGTAGCCGCGGTCCTGGATGGTCTTGATGATCGAGGAGTACGTCGACGGCCGGCCGATGCCCAACTCTTCGAGCGCCTTGACCAGCGAGGCCTCGGTGTAGCGGGCGGGCGGGTTCGTGGCGTGCCCGTCGGGGGTCAGCTCGGTGGCGTCCACCCGCTGGCCCTTGGTCAGCTGCGGCAGCCGCCGCTCGGCGTCGTCGGCTTCACCGCCGGCGAGCTCGTCGACAGTCTCCACGTAGGCCTTGAGGAAGCCGGCGAAGGTGATGGTGCGTCCGCTGGCGGCGAACGTCACTTCCCTTTTTTGGCCAAGAGCCTCCGCTGCTCCGCCGATTCGCAGGCTCAGCGTGGTGCCGCGGGCGTCGGCCATCTGCGAGGCGACGGTGCGCTGCCAGATCAGCTCGTAGAGCCGGAACTCGTCGCTGCCCAGCTCGTTGCGCACCGCGTCGGGGGTGGCGAACGTCTCGCCGGCCGGCCGGATCGCCTCGTGGGCTTCCTGGGCGTTCTTGACCTTGCGGGTGTACTGCCGCGGCGATGGCGAGACGTACTCCTCGCCGTAGAGCTGGCGGGCTTGGGTGCGTGCGGCATCAATGGCCGACTGCGACAACGTCGTCGAGTCGGTACGCATGTAGGTGATATAGCCGTTTTCGTAGAGCCGCTGGGCGATGCTCATCGTCCGCTCAGCGGAGAACCGCAGCTTGCGGCCGGCCTCCTGCTGCAGCGTCGAGGTCATGAAGGGCGCGTAGGGCCGGCGGGTGTAGGGCTTGTCCTCCACCGAGGTCACCGACAGCGACGCACCGCGCAGCCCGGCCGCCAGGGCGGTGGCCGCGGCTTCGTCGAGCACCGTGACTTCGGCGGGCTTCTTCAGCGCCCCCAGCGAGTCGAAGTCCCGGCCGCTGGCGACCCGCAGCTCGTCGACGGCGACCAGTCGGGCGCTGAAGTTGGGCGGGGAGGCCGTCGGGTCGGAGACGCTGGCGTCCAGTTGGGCGACCACGTCCCAGTAGGAGGCACTGCGGAACGCCATCCGCTCGCGTTCGCGCTGCACGATGATGCGGGTGGCCACCGACTGGACGCGGCCGGCCGACAGCTTCGGCGCGACTTTCTTCCACAGCACGGGGCTGACCTCGTAGCCGTACAGCCGGTCCAGGACGCGCCGGGTCTCCTGCGCGTCCACCAGGTCGATGTCCAGGTCACGGGGGTTCTCGGCGGCGTTGCGGATCGCCGGCTCGGTGATCTCGTGGAACACCATCCGTTTGACCGGGATGCGCGGCTTCAAGGTCTCCAGCAGGTGCCAGGCGATCGCCTCGCCCTCCCGGTCACCATCGGTGGCGAGATAGAGCTCATCGACGTCCTTGAGCAAGCCCTTGAGCTCGGCAACGGTGCTCTTCTTGTCGGGGCTGACGATGTAGAGCGGTTCGAAGTCGGCGTCGACGTTGACGCCCAGCCGCGCCCACGCCTCGGTCTTGTACTTGGCCGGTACGTCGGCGGCATTGCGCGGCAGGTCCCGGATATGCCCTCGGGAGGACTCGACGACGTAATTGCGGCCCAGGTAGCCCGCAATTTTCCGTGCCTTGGTCGGCGACTCGACTATGACGAGCCGCCGCACGGGTGTTTTATCGCCATCGCGGGCGCTCACCGTCTTAGAGTCAGCCACCTTGCGCTTACCACTCCACTTCTGTCCGCACCGCCGCGTCACGCCGCCGATGGACAACTGACAATCTCGCACTCACGCCCGTGCCGATGCAAACCGGCGCTCAGCAGTGCATTCTCTCAAAGACCGTCCGCATGGCCCTGGATCGTGGCTCCGACACGCGGCCATTGACTTAACGCCTGGGGATCGGCGGGTGATTCCCCGACGTTTTCGACCAGCCGTGACAACCTGCGGCGGCCGGTGATCCGCAGCGCCGGATGGCCTCCGCGTGCCCCGATCAGCGTGGGCGCGATTCCCACTCGCATCATGGCCGAGGCCAGCGGTTCATGGGTGTCCGGCGCATGCGGGTCGAGTCCGAGCAGGTATCGGTCGTCCTCGGCGGTGCCCGCCGCCAGCGTCCACGCCCGCAGTTCACGCGGACCCGGCAGCCATTGCGACGGCACAGTCTTCACCGCCCCGCGGGTCCATGCCTGGGCCAGCACACGCAGGCGCGCGTCGACCGCAGTCCGCACCAGTGGGGTGTCTTCCTCGGTGCGAGTGACCTCGGACAACAGACCGGCCTCGCCGATCAGCTCGGCCAGCGCCACAGCTCGCCAGGGAGCGTCGACCACGACTGATAGCCGTGCTCCATCGCCCGCCAAGACGATCTGCCCCGGGCCAGCAAGCACCCCGGTGAGGTCGGCGACGCTGGGCGGCACCGACTCTGCCGAAAAGAAGGAAAGCTGGCTCACGTCACCGACAGTAAGCCGATCCACCATCCGGCGGCATCCGGGGCGGTCTTACCCGCCCGAAACGAAACCCCCCGGCTTAGCTCCGTTGGCGGGAGCTGCCCGGGGGGTGACGTCGAATTCCGTTGCTCAGACGGCGCGGACGCCCGTGGCCTGAGGGCCCTTGGGGCTCTGCCCGACCTCGAACTCCACCCGCTGGTTCTCCTCGAGGGTGCGAAAGCCGGACCCTTGGATTTCCGTGTAGTGGACAAACACGTCCGCCGACCCGTCTTCAGGCGCGATGAAGCCGAAGCCCTTTTCTGCGTTGAACCACTTCACAGTTCCCTGTGGCATTTGTCGATCTTTCCTTACTCTTCTTGCCCGGTGCGGTGCGCACCGTTGTTCGGGGCACCGATTTTCGCTGCCCCGGGCCTGTTCCAACCGCCGTACCCTGGCGGTCGGTCGGTGCTGCCACCGACACTCCCTCGCGGGTACTGCGGCCGCAACCACAGATCCTGCGAAGGCTTAACACGAACACAGAAGCTACGACCGCCCATCAGTCAACCATGTTCGTCGCGCCGAGGACAGACTGCGGTGCCGAAATCTCGGCCGAAGGGTGAACAATACGTCGGCGGACATTCGAGGCCGGCGGTTCAGCAAGACTCGACGCAGGAGAGGCGAAGCTGGGACCGCCGCATAAACCCGGCGGTTCAGCAAGACTCGACGCAGGAGAGACGAAGCTGGGACCGCCGCATGAACCCGGCAATTGAGGATGGACCCATGACGGCGAGTTTCGGCGGTGAATTACTGGCCGCCGCGCTCGCCGGGGTCGAAACCGGTGAAGAACCACTGCGTCACGTCGCCGATCTGCCGGCGTCAGCGGGCCGCACCGGCGCCTGGCCGGACTGGGCCGAACCCGGCGTGATCAGCGCATTCACCGGACGTGGGATCGAGGTCCCGTGGTCGCACCAGCTGGCCGCCGCCGACTTGGCGCACGCCGGGCGTCACGTGGTGATCAGCACCGGTACCGCGTCGGGAAAATCGCTGGCCTATCAACTGCCGGTGCTGCAGGCATTGGCGACCGATCCGCGCGCCCGGGTGCTCTATCTGTCGCCGACGAAGGCGCTGGGGCACGATCAGCTGCGCGCGGCGCACGCGCTGACCGCGGCGGTGCCACAACTCAGTGGCTTGGCCGGCGCGGTGGCGCCCACCGCCTACGACGGTGACAGCGCCGCCGAGATCCGCCGGTTCGCCCGGGAGCGTTCCCGCTGGGTGTTCTCCAACCCGGACATGATCCATCTGTCACTGCTGCGCAACCACGCCCGCTGGGCGGCCTTCCTGCGCGGGCTGCGCTTCGTGATCGTCGACGAATGCCACTACTACCGGGGCATCTTCGGCTCGCATGTGGCGATGGTGCTGCGACGACTGCTGCGGCTGTGTGAGCGTTACGCGGCGCCGGGGGCACCTGCCGGGCCCACCGTGATCTTCGCCAGCGCCACCACCGCGTCACCGGCCGCCAGCGCGTCGGCCCTGATCGGCCGACCGGTCGCCGAGGTCACCGAGGACGGCTCGCCGCACGGGGCCCGGACGGTGGCCCTGTGGGAGCCGGCCCTGCGCACCGATATGACGGGCGAGAACGGCGCACCGGTGCGCCGGGCCGCCGGCACCGAAGCGGCCCGGGTGATGGCCGACCTGATCGCCGAGGGAGCCCGCACGCTGACCTTCGTGCGCTCGCGTCGGGGCGCGGAACTCGCCGCGCTGGCCGCCCGCACCCGGCTGGAATCGGTCGCCCCGACGCTGGCCGACAAGGTCGCCTCCTACCGGGCCGGCTACCTGGCCGAGGATCGCCGCGCCCTGGAGCGCGCGCTGGCCGACGGTGAGCTCTACGGCCTGGCCACCACCAATGCCCTGGAACTGGGGGTGGATATCGCCGGACTGGATGCGGTGGTGATGGCCGGCTTCCCCGGCACGGTGACCTCGTTCTGGCAGCAGGCCGGCCGGTCAGGGCGGCGGGGCCAGACGGCGCTGATCGTGCTGGTCGCTCGCGACGACCCGTTGGACACCTATCTGGTGCATCACCCCGCGGCGCTGCTGGACAAGCCGATCGAGCAGGTGGTGATCGATCCGGACAACCCCTACGTGCTGGGGCCGCAGCTGCTGTGTGCGGCCGCCGAACTGCCGTTGACCGTCGCCGAAGTGGCGCGCCTCGGCGCCGAGCAGGTGGCCGACAGCCTGGTCGACGACGGATTGCTGCGACGGCGGTCTGACCGGTACTTCCCGGTACCCGGGCTCGACCCGCACGCGACGGTGGAGATCCGCGGGTCGGCCGGTGGGCAGGTGGTGATCGTGGAAGCCGACACCGGCCGCCTGCTGGGCAGCGTCGACGCGGGGCGAGCGCCGGCCACGGTGCACACCGGTGCGGTGTATTTGCATCAGGGCGAGAGTTATGTGGTCGATTCGCTGGACGTCGAGGGGCAGATCGCGTTCGTGCACGCCGAGGATCCCGGCTACGCGACCTTCGCACGCGAGATCACCGACATCGACGTGACGGGGGACGGCGAACGGGTCTGGTTCGGTCCGGTCAGTCTCGGCCTGGTGCCGGTGACGGTGACGCGCCAGATCGTCGGCTATCTGCGGCGGCTGCCGACCGGGGAGGTGCTGGACTTCATCGACCTGGATGTGCCCCCGGCGACGTTGCCCACCCTGGCGGTGGTCTACACCGTCACCGCCGAGGCGCTGGCGGACTGCGGGGTCGCCGAACCTGCGATTCCCGGGGCACTACACGCCGCCGAGCATGCGGCCATCGGGCTGTTGCCGCTGGTGGCCAGCTGCGATCGCGGCGATATCGGCGGCCTGTCCACCGCGATGGGTCCGGCGGCCCTCGGCAGCCTGCCCAGCGTCTTCATCTACGACGGTCACCCGGGCGGTGCCGGCTTCGCCGAACGGGGATTCCGCGCGGCGGCCACCTGGCTCACCGCCACCGCGGAGACGATCGAGTCCTGCGAGTGCCCGCACGGCTGCCCGTCGTGTGTGCAATCGCCCAAGTGCGGAAACGGCAATGACCCGTTGGACAAGGATGGCGCGGTGCGGGTGCTGCGATTGGTGCTCGGCAAGCTCGACGGCTCGCACACGGGCTCTGAATGACTGCGGGAGTCGGCCGACCCCCCGAACGGCCGACTCCCCCGAGCCCTTACCCCGTCGACTGCGTCGCAGTGCCGGGCGTCGCCACGCAAAAGGACACGCGGGACAGTAAGACGAACGGTCGAGAAATGCGATCCGTTCCCAACCCGATACATGACCGGATGCGGCCGTAAGTTACCGGCTGGACCGGATCATCCGCAACTTGGCAGCGCGTCAGACTGCGCGAATCGGGCGTCAGATCCGGGGAAAAATTCACTGTTGACGCTGGTAGAGGGGCGGTGGCCGTAATATCCCGACTTATGGCGCACGACTGGTTGCTGGTGGAGACCCTGGGTGGTGAACCGGTAGTCGTCGCGCAGGGCCGCCAGCTGAAGAACCTGGTGTCGCTCACCCAGTTCCTGCGACGCAGCCCACACCTGGCGGCGATTCAGACGGCGATCGCCGAATCGGTGCGGACCGGGCAGCGCCTGGCCAGCATCACTGCGCGCCGCGATCGGGTGATCCGGACCGAACCCGTGGTGATGTCCGATGGCCGGGTGCACGGCGTGCACGTCTGGACCGGGCCGGCCGGCATGGAACCGGCCGAACGTCCCATCCCGGGCCCGTTGAAGTGGGACCTGACCCTGGGAGTGGCCACCGACACCCCGGAGTCGCTGTTCAACAGCGGGAAGAACCCGGAGGTGGAGGCCACTCACGGCCGCGCGTTCGTCGAAGAGTTGCCCACCCGCGAGTTCAGTCCGAACGAGAACAAGGTGCTGGCCCTGGCGATCCGGGCCGAGCCGGGACAGACCGTCTGCAGCAGTTGGGATGTCACCGATTTCAACGGCGAGACCATTAGGGTGGGCTTCGTGGTCCGCACGGCCCGCGAGACCGTTCCCGGTGGCCGCGCGCATTTGGTCACGCGCGGGATGAACTGGCGGGGCCAGTTCGACGGTGCAGTGCAGCGTCCCGACTATCTGGCGCAGCAGATCCTGCACTCGCTGGCCCAGCCGGGCGTGCACCGGGCCATGGTCGATCTGGCCAACCGGCGGTTGCTCAAGTGGCTCGATGAGCCGTGCCCGTTCTACGACTGGCGCAGTCCGGCCGAGGTGTCGCAGGTCCATCCCGACGACCAGGTGCAGATTGCCCGGATGGAAACCGACCTGTCTCGCTCTCAGGCCCCGGCGAGCGGGGTAGTGCGGCTGCGCCAGATGGATGGCGGCTGGGCGCCGGTCCACGTGACGGTCAACCTGGTGGAACTCGACGAGGGCACCGTGGCCGGGCTGATCGCACTGCGCCTGCCCACCGAGGCCGAACTCGCCGAGTCGGGGTTTGGGCAAGCTCTCGAGGCTCCCTAGGGCGTGTCTCCCAAACTTTCGTGTCCTGACCAGTGACGATGGGTCAGTGACGCGTATGGGTGTGATTTCTGACGAGTTCTGGGCCGTGGTCGAGCCATTGATGCCTTCGCATGAAGGT
>Ga0153956_1000911_pt1 | contig 29562 bp, 21 predicted proteins | sample TSFL040MetaG_FD_104704 | JGI IMG/M metagenome (GOLD analysis project Ga0153956, IMG submission 104704) | Attine ant fungus gardens microbial communities from Florida, USA - TSFL040 MetaG | ecosystem: Host-associated > Fungi > Mycelium > Unclassified | place: USA: Florida, Wekiwa Springs... | reverse complement strand
GAGAGCGGCGTGGTGAAGGTCCAGCCGGTGTCAACGCCGCCGAGTATCAGAGCAACCAGCGTAAAGATGCCGCCAGCCATGTAGAGATACCAGCTCAACAGGTTGATTCGCGGAAAGGCAAGGTCCTTTGCGCCGATCATGATCGGAATAAGAAAGTTACCGAGCGTTGCCGGAACAGACGGCACCAGGAACAGGAAGATCATCACAATGCCGTGCATCGTGAACATCTTGTTGTAGGTATCTGCTGCCATCAGGTCAGAGCCTGGTGTCAGCAACTCCAGACGAACCATGCCGGCGAAGAAACCACCCAGAACAAAGAAGATCGTGATGCTGATGAGGTACAGCATGGCAATCCGCTTATGATCTGCGGTCAGCAGCCAGCTCAGCAGGCCATTCTCGGCGTTGATATAGTTTTTCTTCGGCAAAGTTGCCGTTGACTGGTCGGGCAGCGAGACGATGGTACTCATTGCATCACCTTTTCAGAGGCGGAGGGCGTCAAAGGCGCCGCGTCATCGGATTTCGAAGTGTCCAGCGTCTGCTGGATGCGATCGTTGGTTTTCAGGCTCTTAATGTATTCCACCAGGTCAATCAGGCCTTCTTCACTTATCTGGCCTTGATAGGTCGGCATGATCGGCTTATAACCCATCGGAACGTGCTGCGATGGATTCAGAATTGCATCACGTAGGAAACCAGAAGTCGCTACCTGCTCCGTGCCGTCTTCCATCTTTATTTTAGAACCATAGATTCCTGCCAAGTTCGGACCAGTCGCAGTTGCCGTACCGGTATGGCAGCTATTGCAGCCAAGGGACGCAAACAGGCGCTCACCGTTCTGAGCAAGACTCATGCCACTGGTCGACTCCTGCGTCCAGCGCTGATAGTCCGACGGATCCATGACGGTGATCTCTCCCACCATGCCCGAATGCAGCGTTCCGCAATACTGCGTGCAGAACAGGTGATAAGTTCCCGGCTTGGTGGCATTGAACCAGACCGTCGTATAACGGCCCGGGATCACTTCACGCTTCACACGGAAAGCCGGAATCGAATAGGAGTGGAACACGTCCTGCGAGATCATGGTCAGCTGCACCGGACGACCCGCCGGAACGTGCAGAGCGTTGATCTCGTGCTGGCCGCCAGGATGCTCGGCCTTCCACATCCACTGCTTACCCACGACGTACACCTGCATCGCATCCGCAGGCGGATTGTAGATGCGGAAGTACAGCCATGCACCCCAGACAAAGACAAAAAGGAAGATGCCCAGCGGGATGATGGTCCACGTGGCTTCCAGCAGCGTGGATCCTTCAATCTGCACAGCCTCGGGATGACGCTCCTTGCGGTAGCGTATGGCGAAGGCGAGTACAAGCGCGCCCACCAGGATTACACCCACCAGCGTCATCAACCAGAGGAAGATATAGAGCGCGTCCGCCCACGGCGCGATCGTTGACGCCTCGTCGGGCCATAACGCCGAGGTGGTGAGCCATTTGGTTAGGAACTGCCAAAGCACTGGACTGATCTGCATCGTTGGCCTTTATCTCTTCCTGTCCGTTCTCTCGTTCGGGTCCTGCGGTCTCAATCCGCAAAAGTTCATTACACCGTTACCGCGGCTGTTACTCAGGTGCGGTCGTTACGGCGTGTCAAATCGTGATCGCGACCCAGCTTCAAGTCACGGCGAAACATTAAAAACATAAATCCACCCAACCCCGCCACAGTGATCATGCCGCCGAACTGGACAACACGGGCCACAATCAGGCTGTGTTTATTGCGGTGTGGGTCGTAGTGATAGCAATACGTAAGGATGTTGGCGACTGGCGACCCAATTTTGTGATCCGAAGATTCCACCAGTCCCAGAAGCAGATCCTTTGGCGCATACTCCACACCCATGTAGTACTGAGCGATCTTCGCCTCTGGTGTCAGAAGCTGAATTGCACTGGCATGTGCATACTGCGTGGTCTTCCCGTCCGGGCTTGGAATCTTCACGTATCCGAAACCGACAGCCTTGGTTAAAGCATCGATCGAGGCCTGCTCACCGGTAAGGAAGTGCCACCCCGACTCTGTACCTGGACGTGCATAACGCTTGGTATAGAGAGCCTTCTTCTCAGAAGAATCCTTCGGGGTATCCGTCGGATCGATGCTCACCACCAGAACATTAAAATCCTTCGCCGGATCAAGGCGCACCATCGCCAGCGACTGTACCAGTCCATCCAGCTCCTCCGAACAGAGCATCGGGCACTTGAAATAAACCAGCGCTAAAACTGCCGGCCTTCCTTGACCGAAGTAGTCACCCGTCATCACAGCCTTACCGGTCTCATCCACAAACGGAACGCTCGGCAAAGTTGTATTCAAGTGCTGGTCGATAGAAGCGCCCTTCAGAACCGTCGGCAGTTCGTTACCATACTGCTCGCCAGTCTGCTTTTCACCAATGCTGGAAACCTGAGCCTGCGCAGGAAGCCACAGCAAACCGAGCAACAGCGCCAGCAAAGCCGTAAGGCCGCCTTTCTGCATCCGGATTGTGTTTGTCCTGCGCATACCCTGTTCCTTCACCTAACCCTTACTTACTTTCGTTCGCTTCGTGAGCGAGAGCCCGCTGCTGCTCACGTGAATCGATCTGGTTCTGCTCATATCCTGTACGGGAAAATCCGTTTGTCAGTGGAGCCGTCACATTCGCCTGCGTATCGCCAACCATCCGACCCTGTACCGCAGTGGCTGGAGTCGCCGCAACCGGAAGGCCACGCTTCACCACCAGTTCCATCGCCTTCTCAACCGGAATACGAATTGTACCGGCCGCGCCAGCCGCAGAAGCATAGGTATAGTGCTCAAGTAACAGGTCTTCGCGAGCGTGCATATCTGCGGTTTCCTGATCATCGTCATCGACCGGAGGACGCGGCGCGGGGAAACTCTGAGCGATACGCGCGGCTTCCGCCTGCTCCTGCTCCGGGTTATTTACCAGGCTGCGACCACGGCGCTGTACTGCCTCAGGCGTTGCGCCACCATACGGTGAACTCGCGGCATTCTCCGTATCCTGCTTCAACAGGCCGAAGTTGATCGCTTTACCCATCGCATAGCAGAGGGCAAAGAATACGATCAGAAATCCGCAGAGAGCAGCCAGGAAGACCACAACACCCTTGGTATTGACGTCCGTAAGTTCATATCCCGGATGTTCCGGATCGAACTTCGGCGAATCATGTGGCTCGGGCTTATTGAAACCGTGCTCATCCGTGTGGACCGAGGGTCTACGCTCGCTCAGGATCGGATTGTGCTCATTGAAATCAGTGGGCATGTTCGGGCTCCAAAACCTCCGCGGTATGCGGATCGTTCAGGACGATCAACGGACGCGAGGAGAGGTTCGTGAAGTAGTAGTACAGCCAGAGGCCGCCGACGAAGACCGGGACAGTCACGTAAGCAAAGGTACCGGCGCTGATATGGAAGTTCGCAGCCGCATCCGGGAAGTTCGGCTCCACCAGCCAGAACAGGTCGAAGCAGCGGGCAAATATCATCCATGCCGTCAGGGCGAGCATCTTCCGGTTGTTGTACTTGAAGGACCGGCTGAGCAGGCAGACAAACGGAACTACCCAGTGGAAGATAAAGTTCAGCGACGTGATCACCCACCATCCGCCACCGATACGGTGTAGATACCAGGGAATCTCTTCCGGCGAGTTGGCTGACCAGATGATCAGGAACTGCGCAAAGCTGAGGTAGATATTCAGCATCACGAAGGCCAGCATGAACTTACCGAGGTCGTACTGCTCAGTCTTGCGCAGAGCGGTCTTCAACGGCTCAAACAGGCTGAGGCGAATGATCGAATGCACGCCCAGCGCCAGAACGGCGTATCCCTGTCCTACGAGGAAGATCAGGCCGTACATCGTGGAGTACCAGGTGATATCCAGCGACATCATCAGATCAATCGCGACCACGGTCAACAGACCACTGTAGATCAGGATACCGATACCGGACAGGTTCTCGGCGCGAATCCGCCAGAATTCAAAGGAACCCTGTGTACCACGTGCCGGGTCCTCATCGCGCTGCAGCGACCAGCGGCTCAGCAACGCGCTCCAGATTGCCATGAAGGCAAAGATCACAACAAACTGCACGCAAACACTGGCAGGTGAAAGCATGATGCGCTTCCAGTCGAGAGAGTGCGCCTGACCTTCCGTCAACAGTCCATTGTGCAGAGCATGCTCCACCGCCTCATGATCCGGGTAGCGTGCCCAAAGCCATAGATGCTTACCCATAAACAGCAGTGGGATAAACAACGCTACAAGCAGCGGCCATGTGTTGGTCATCGCCTCCAGGGGACGACGAAGGATCAGGCCCCATTTACCGCCGGAGACATACTGTAGCATGAGCACGCAGAGGCCACCGCCGCAGAGGCCGAAGACCAGCATGTAGGCCATCAGGTAACCGCGGGCGACATGGTCGAAGTCGATAAACGCGAGGATTGCGGAAAGAACCAGGCCGGCCGCAGCAGCCATCAGGCTGCGGGTCTTCCAGGAGGCGACCACCGGAGGTGCGCTCAGGTCGGCAGGAAGTACCCGCGGACCGTGATCGGCATGCAGCGCGCTATGAGCTGCGCCGGGATCTCCGGCTCCTTCCAGTGCGTAATGTTCGTGTCCGTGTGCCATTCGTTGCGGCCTATCCTTCAGGGAACTCGATTACTTGCTTGCTGCCAGGAACGAAACAATATCGTTCACGTTCGCATTCGAAAGTTGTGGAAACGCCGGCATGGGCGGTTTCGATGTCGGTGAGCCATTGGCCACCTGTGCGTGAATACGTGCCGCTCCGATGCGGGCCACAACCCCCACTAGCGACGGAATCATTGGCGGCATACCCTGGCGCGTCGGCTGGTGGCAGACCGCACAGTTTGCCATGTAGAGCTTCTGCCCATTCGCTGCATTGCCTGCGGATACGTGCGGAGTAACTGCAGAAGCAGCAGTCGCTTCCACTTTGGCCGCTGTCGTAGCCGTAGTCGCCTTGGCTCCATCCGGCAGGGCAGATGCCAGCGGAGCCGTATTAGGGTTTACTTGCGAAGTAGCCGCAGGCGCGCTTACAGCCGCTGGCGAGGTGCTGGAGGGCAGAGCTCTCTGAACCTGCGTTGCTGTCTCCGGAAGCGCCCAATCCTGCACAAAGCCGGGGGCAAAGCCCTCTTCTTTCTCCACTTCCTGAATGGTGTGGACCTTTGCACCAGCGGCATCCACCGCAGTGGCATGCTGCGAGAGCTGCAGGGCGCGGATATAGGCAGCGATCGCCCAGCGATCCTCTACAGTTACCTGTCCCTTGTAATCGGGCATGGCGCCAAAGCCATTCGAGATCACGTTAAAGAAATGTCCGAGCGGTGCATTGCGCAGACGGTCCGTATGCAGATCGCTGGCCGGAAAGAATCCACGCATAACAATCATGCCGCGACCATTTCCCGCACGCGAATGGCAGGCCGTGCAGTACACATTGAACTGCTCCTGACCGCGCTGGATCAGTGCCGGAGTCAAAGGGATCGGAAGACCGTCGCCCTCAGAACCGCCAACCAGACCGGTACGGTAATACGAGCCCTCGTCTTCCTGTCCGCGTGCAATCGTTCCAGTGACCTGGGGTCTTACGGAACGACCGTCGGTATAGAAGCTCGTTCCACGCTGCGGAAAGAACTTGGGCTGATCATGCATATCCTGACGGCAGCCAGCAAGACCTAGAACCGCGGCACATGCCAGCGTTGCAGTGGCAATGCGGTGCAAGGTTCCCTGTTGCCTGTTTCCAGTTGCGTGCATTACAGATCTACCTCCACCACGCTGACAGCGCGGAACTGTTCCAGAAACGCCCGCGTGTCTGCCAGATCGAACCGTGGGTCCGTTGCTTCCAGGCACAGGAAAAACTTGTCGTCCGTAGCGCCAACGCGGAAATTCGGTGCGTTGAACAACGGATGGTAAGGCTGCGGTAACCCGTTCAGGGCCAGCATGCCAAACGCGGCCGAAAGCCCGGCAAACAGGATCGTCCACTCATAAGCCGGAATAATAAACGCCGGCCAGGAGAATAGCGGACGCCCACCGATATTGATCGGATAGGAGATCGCGGACATCCAGGTCTGCATCAGGAAGGCGGTTGTCAGGCCCATGATGCCGCCCATCAGTGTTAATAGCGGAACACGGTTGCGATGTACATCCAGAGCGGTGGCAGCTTCTTCCACCGGATACGGGGTGTAGCATTCCATGCGGCGGTATCCCGCTTCCCGCGCGGCAACAGTCGCCTTGACCATAGCCTGCGGTGTATCGAATTCGGCCACCAGGCCGTAGACCCCCTCTTCGACCGGCATCAGGCAGTCTCCTCAATCGTCTCTTCCGCATCCAGACCATTGAACTTTGTCTGCGGAAGCATCATCTTGATTTCGTTCATCGGAATCATCGGAATGAACCGGACAAACAGCAGGAACAGGAAGGTAAAGATACCCATCGTGCCGATAAACAGCATGTAATCCCACTTGGTCGCACGAAAGGTTCCCCAGGAGGATGGGAGGAAGTCCCGGTAAAGCGAAGTGATAACAATCACGAAACGCTCGAACCACATACCGATATTGACCACGATGCTCAGGAAGAACAGATAGCCTACATTTGTTCTCAATCGACGCCACCACAAGGTAAGCAGCGGAATCGCAATGTTGAACAGGATCAGCAGCCAGTAACCCCAGCCGATGGGTCCGAACATGCGGTTCCACATCATGAAGAACTCCCAGTGGCTACCCGAGTACCAGGCCATGAAAACTTCCATGCCATAGCCATAGGCAACAATGAGTCCCGTGCAGAGCATGACCTTACCCATGTTGTCCAGATGACGCATCGTCACCAGGTCTTCCATGTGGTAAAACTTGCGGATCGGGATGGCCAGCGTAAGCACCATGGCAAAACCGGAATACACAGCACCGGCAACAAAGTACGGCGGGAAGATCGTGGTATGCCAGCCCGGCAGAGCCGCAACAGCAAAGTCAAAGCTGATAACCGTATGTACCGAGAGCACCAGCGGAGTGGAGAGTCCGGCCAGCAGCAGCGAGGCGGTCTCATAACGCATCCAGTGGCGGGTGGAACCGCGCCATCCCAGCGACAGCAGGCCATAGGCCCACTTGGCGAACGGCATCTGCGCCTTGTCGCGGAAGGTACCGAAGTCCGGGATCATGCCGATGTACCAGAACACCACCGAGATCGTCGCGTACGTGGATACAGCGAACACGTCCCACGCCAGCGGCGAACGGAACTGCGGCCACACGTTCATGGTGTTAGGCAGCGGAAGCAGCCAGTAACCCAGCCAGGGACGTCCGACGTGCAACACCGGGAACAGGCCTGCGCAGACCACGGCGAAGATCGTCATGGCTTCGGCAAATCGGTTAATCGAATTACGCCAGCCCTGCTTGAACAGCAATAGAATCGCCGAGATCAACGTACCCGCGTGGCCGATACCGATCCACCACACAAAGTTGACGATGGCGAAGCCCCACGCACCCGGAACAGTAACACCCCAGATACCTACACCCTTCAGCACCAGCCAGAGGATAGAAGTGATACCCATGGTGGCGATGCCGCCCGCCACAATCAGACCGAAGAACCAGCCGAGCGGTGTGTGCGAGGTTAGCACTACGTTCGCAATCTTGCGCGTGACGCTTGTAAAGTTGTGACCCGGGGCAAGAACCGCGAATTCACCCGTTACCGGATCAATCATCGGGTCGTTCACCGGCTGGCGGGGGTCATACTGAGGTTTCGTCGCCATTACGCCATCTCCAGCTCAGGATTCGGGTTCGACACACCAGCAGTGTAGCTGGTGCGCGGCTTGTAGTTGAGGTCAGCCAGAACCTGATAGTTCCGCTCCTCGGCCTTGCGTTTCGCCACCCGGCTGCTCTTGTCGTTGATATTGCCGAAGACGATTGCGTCGGTCGGGCATGCCTGCTGGCATGCCGTGACAATCTCGCCGTCCTCGATAGCGCGTCCCGCCTTGTCGGCTTCGATCTTGACGGCCTGGATACGCTGCACGCAGTACGTGCACTTCTCCATGACGCCGCGCGAACGAACGCTGACATCGGGATTGCGCTGGAACTTGAGGCTCTCCGTATCGAAGTCCGAGTACAGGAGGAAGTTGAACCGACGTACCTTGTACGGGCAGTTGTTCGAGCAGTAACGAGTACCCACGCAACGGTTGTAAACCATCGAATTCAAGCCTTCCGGCGTGTGTATCGTAGCTCCCACCGGGCAAACCTGCTCACAACCCGCATTCTCGCAATGCTGGCAGAGCATGGGCTGGAAGTGCGCCTTCGGCGCGTGCAGATCACCTTCAAAGTAGGTATCGATGCGAATCCAATCCATCTTGCGGCCGATCTTCACCTGCTCACGGCCTACAACCGGAATGTTGTTCTCTGCATAGCAACTCACCACGCAGGCATTACAGCCGATGCAGGAGTTCAGGTCGATCGACATGCCCCATGCATTCTGAATCTTGCCCGTGGCCTTGTCCGTCTTGTCGTAACGCCAATCCTCCGGGAAGAACGACTCGTCCTCTGGAGGCGTCTCGTACAGCAGGTTGCCTTCATGCGCGTAGCCAGGATTCTTCTGAGCCTCGGCCAGCGTTGCAGTACGGATGACGCCACGCTCCATGGACTCATGTCCGGGCAACGAGGTCGCGCTATTGGGATCCGCCGGGTGCAGCAGATCGCTCTGCGCAAGCTTGCCGCGGTGATCCAGGTCGTGCACCTGCGTTACGCAAAGATCGTACTTGCCATCAACCTTGCGAGCAGAGAGTCCGGCCTGATGCCACTGGGCATTTACAGAGCGCAGCTTATTGGCATCGGAGCCGACATACTGTCCCACGCGGCCAAACCAGCGTCCGCCACCCAGATGGACCGTAATCACACCATCCGGATGCCCCGGAACCATCAGTACAGGGAAGATCACTTTCTGACCATTCAGGCTCAGTTCGATCTGGTCGCGCTCTTCCACCTTCAACGCAGCCATGGTTTCCATGGACATCAGCGCAGCGTTGTCCCACGCCATGCGTGTTACCTGCTTGGGCACTTCCTGCAGCCAGCCGTTGTTGGCAAAGCGACCATCGTAAACCGAAGGATCGGCCTTGAAGGCAATCTCATACTGCCCCTCACCCGCAGAAGCGGGAGCAGCAGGCAGAGCCACTACTTTTCCGGAGACGCCGGTCTTCGGAACAAATGCGGTACCTTCCACCCAGCCATCATGCAGAGCCTTCTGCCAGCCAGCAGCACTGCCGTCCTTGGCATAGGTCTTGAAATTTTCCTGCACCACCGCATGCGATGTCTTCTGCGCATTGTCCAGTGCAACCTGGATCACGTCGTGTGCCGTCTTGCCGCCGTATAACGGATCGATCATCGGCTGCACAATGGAGATCGTGCCATCGTAAGCGCGTGCGTCCGACCAACTCTCCAGGTAGTGCGCAGCGTTTACATGCCAGTGAGCGCGCTGGCCGGTCTCGTCAAGGAACAGGCCGTGGTGCGCTACAAACGTCACCGCACCAAGCGCATCGCCAAAGCCCAGATCGGCTGGCGCACTGTAAACCGGATTCACTCCGAGAATCAGCAGCGTCTTTACCTGGCCGGACTTCATGGCAGAGGTCAGAGCCTTCAAATCTTCCGAACCGACGCTCGGGAGAGCCTGTACCGTTTCGGTGTAAACCACCGTGGAGCCGACTGCGCCAAGCCGTGCATTCAGAGCATGAGCCGCAGCCTGAACCGCCGGATCGCTCTGCTCGCCCGCAACCACAACCGCGCGGCTGCCAGCCTTCTTCAGGTCGTCCAGCACAGCGGCCAAAAACTTCTGCGCATAGCCATCGCCAGCAAAAGAACCACCGGTCGCCAGCGCATTGGCAAACTTCACAAGGTCGCTCGGCTTCAGACCCAGACGGTGTTCCGCCTTACCGCCCGTAACCGTCGGCATACTTTCCACCGCGTATAGGCGATTCATCACCTTGCCCGCTTCGTAACGATGACGCTCTGCATATGCAGCCGACATCGGGAGGAAACCGGGGAAGGCCGATGAAGAGAGGAAATCAGCATCCAGCGAGAGGATTACATCAGCATTTTCGAGCTTGTACTGAACGTCATAGTAGTCGCCCAGCGCAGCCTTCGAGGCGATGCGTGCCGAATCATTATTGACCGGGGCCCACTGTACCAGCCTGGCAGATGGATACTTTGCTACAAACTGCTTCCACTGTGAGGCCAGCGAAGGCGAAACGATCGGCTCCGAGAGAACATACACACCCTGGCCACCGTTCGACTTCTGTAATTCCGAACGAAACGCATCCGAGAACTCGCCAAAGGTAGAGTTCGTCATCATGCCGCCGACATGCTTCACCGCATGGGACGAACGATCCGGATCATACAGGTCCAGAACCGAAGCCTGTGCAAAGAGGTCCGAACGACCCTTTGCCAGTGGATGCTCCGGGTTACCGTCCACCTTGATCGGGCGGTAGGCCTCACTCTTCACCAGCAGGGGCAGAGCACCCGTGGAGAAGGGATACGCCGTAGCAAAATAATTCGGCTTGCCCAGAACCAGGTCTTCCGGCGCTTTCACGTAAGGGAATATCTTTTCATCCGGCTGCTTGGTGCAACCCGTGGTTGCAGCCAGCGCCAGTGAAGCGCCCATCACCTTCATGAAGCCGCGGCGGCTGATACCGTCGGTCAGCTCCGATGCCTGCCGCGGAAACTCTTCCTGCAGCATCTCGGTAAAGCCCGGCGCATCGGCAAGCTCGTCCATTGTCTGCCAGAAGCGCTTGCCGCGCTTACCGTCCAGCTTTGCGCGCACCTCAGCCAGCGTCATCTTTGCGGGCGCAATGGAGGTGATCACGGTTGCGCCGGTTGTTATCGTCTCAGCCATACCGTTTCCGTTCGTGTTGTTAAGCGAGGAGTTCATCGGTGGCATACCTCGCAGCTCTGCAGTTCGTTCGGCGTACGGATACGATATTTGTCCGCCAGGTAGGTGCCCAGCTCGCGCTGCGACGTGAACTTGTGGTACGAGGTCGGCAGGATCGCCATCGGAGGAACATCCGACGCCGTATCGCCCGCCCCATTCAACGCGTGGGACTGCAAGCGAACTCCGCTGTTTGCCTGGCGATCCGAATATCCCGACTGCAGGAAGGCAACCTCCGGGTTCGCCTTGCCTGGATCCTTCGTGGTGCAGGATACAGCCTGCGCGGTCGGAGCCAGCTTACCCGTATCGGCGCACCATACCGGCTTCTCAGAACTTGGGCCAGCCCATGTCATGTTATAGATTTCGCTGGTCGGCCGCAGGTTCTTCACCGGGTCGCGATGGCAGTTCAGGCACCACTCCATCTGTAACGTGTTCTCCGCATACATGAGAGGCATCTCGTCCACACGGCCGTGGCAGCTTGCGCAGCCGATGCCCTTGTTTACGTGAATCCCATGGTTGAAGTACACGAAGTCAGGCAGGTCGTGAACGCGAACCCACTTGATCGATTCTCCCGTTGCCCAGGAGCGGCGAACCGGCTCCAGCATCTCCGCGTTCGTCCAGATCTCCGCATGACAGTTCATGCAGGTCTTGGTGGGCGGAATGCCGGCATACATCGACTTCTCCACCGACGTGTGACAGTACTGGCACTGGAGGCCAATTCCCTCAACGTGGTGACGATGCGAAAACGGCACCGGCTGATCGGCTCGCTGGCCCTGCCGGGTAACCCACGGGGAGCGCTGCAACTGATTCAGTGCCACGCCCAGTGCGACCACGATCAGACCTATCAGCACAAGGGCTGCACGGGCCAGAGCGTTCGAACTGCGGTCAAAAACTTGCGCCATGTGAGTGCGTCCTGCTCTCTCTTGTCCATCGCCGGAAGCCGCGTAAACCGCGCATTCCGGAAAGATTCAAAACCTGCAAACACTCAAGAAGCCAGGGCTGTCCCGGTGTTTCACCGCCTAACCTTATGCAAGGAGACGAGTCTAAAGTTGGGTTCCATCTGCAACTATAGCAGCGCGGAAGCCTTCATTGCCCCGGAACTGCTACACTTCAAAACGCTTTCGCTGATTAAACTTCGATAATCGAACTCGAATCGAGGCCGGTTATTTTTACATCAACACAATATCTCGTAGCTGCTGCCGCGAAGTGTGAGAGCAACCACAATATTTACCCTCTCGCAGAGGGATACGCTTTGTAAATTCCGTCCGAAACAGTCCGGGTTTTACAGAACGGTCAACGCGCACTTTTGCAAGTACAGCCAATCACACTACAGGAACAGAGTCGTTTCGGACTACCAATACATCATTCTTTTGCCGCAGTTCGATGACGGCCATCACAAGCCATCCCGTCAACACACTCCTTCCGCCTTCGGATCGCATGCGAATGGTTAACAAAGTTAACTATCGCTTTACCGGCCACTGCGTCATGCCGCCGTTGCGGTATGCCAGGTTGCCGATATGCCCGGCATTGGCGCAGGCAACACCCGCTTCCACCGGCGCATTCGGTTCCTTGCGCGAATGCACACAGGCAAGGAAGTTACGCATGTGGTCGATGGTTCCGTCCTGAAAACTCTCTTCACGCAAAATCGGATTGCCTGTCTTCAAGCCCTCGCGCCAAACCGACATACCCGAGCGCGACAGCTTCAGCGTTGCATCCGTGCCGCGGAATTCCAGCCCGCCATCGTCAATCGACGAACTCATCATGCCCTCATACACCACATCGAATCCGGGATAGCGAAACGCCGCCTGGATCGTGTCCGGGCACTCCCAGTCGGTGAACACATAACGATCACCCAGAAACGTGGCTGCACTCGGCGCTTCGGCCTTCATTGCCCACTGCACTACGTCGATCCAGTGCGCAAACAGATCGGTCATGGCACCGCCGCCAAAGTCCCAGTACCAGCGCCAGCGGAAATATTTCTCCGCGTTAAACGGCTGATCGGGCGCACCGCCCAGCCACTGCTTCCAATCAAGCTGGGCAAGGTCCATCGGCTTGGGAACCCAGCTCACCGCATAGTTCTGCCACCAGTAGGTGCGCGCCTGCAACACCCGACCCAGCGAGCCGTTCTGCACCAGCGCCACCGCGTTTTGAAAGTGCGGCCAACTCCTCTGCTGCATACCGCATTGCAGAATGCGTTTGCTCGAACGCACTGCCTTGCGCAGCGTCTCACCCTCTTCAAAGGTGTGGTTCACCGGCTTTTCCAGGTACACATCCTTGCCTGCCGCCAGCGCCGCCGTGGCAATCCGAACATGCCAATGGTCTGGCGTTGCAATCAACACCGCGTCGATGTTCGGGTTCGACACCACCTCGCGATAGTCGTTGTGCAGCGTGGCATTCGCAGCCATCGCACGCGTCTTCACCTTCTCGCGATTGGGCACATACACATCGCACACTGCTGCAATCTCGCAATCTTCACCGCTGTTTTCCACGGCATGCAGCAGCGAGTTCATGCGTCCGCCCGCACCAATCACGCCAAGGCGAAGACGCTGGTTCGCTCCAAAGGCAGAGCGCGAGGCAAGAGCAGTCATGCCCGTAGCAAGCAGAAAAGTACGTCGTGTGGAATACATTGGGAAGCAACCCCTCAGAAAGAAATGCAATGCTTAAGTGCAAGCCAGCAGAACATGCAGGACTGCCTGGACGCAAGCGCCGCGGACAGGCATAGAATAACCCTGTGACGCCAGCCGCATCGGAACTGATCCAGATTGATCTTTCACCGCAGAAGCCCGCACCCAAGCCTGAATGGCTGAAGGCGCGAGCACCCATGGGCGAAACTTTTCATGCGCTGAAGAAGCTGGCACGCGAGCAGAATCTGCACACCGTCTGCGAAAGCGCGCACTGCCCCAACATTGGCGAGTGCTGGAACCACAAGACTGCCACCTTCATGATGCTGGGCAACAGTTGCACGCGTCGCTGCGGCTTCTGCGCCGTACCCAGCGGCAAGCCCGAGCCGATTGACCCGGAAGAACCACGCCGCGTCGCTTACACCGTGGCGCAACTCGGCCTGCAGCACGCCGTCATCACCAGCGTGAACCGCGACGACGACAACATCGGCGCGGCCAAAGCCTTCGTCGACGTGATCCACGAGATTCGCAAACAGGCACCCGACTGCCAGGTTGAGATTCTCACCCCCGACTTTCAAGGCACTGAAGAGGCCATCCGCCTCGTGGTTGCCGCGAAGCCGGAGATTCTGAACCACAACATTGAAACCGTGCCTCGGCTCTATCGCGTGGCCAAATCCGGCGGCCGTTACGAACGCAGCATCGGCTACCTGCGACTGGCGAAAGAACTGAATCCGCGGCAGGTCACCAAGACCGGCATCATCGTGGGCATGGGTGAAGAGACACATGAACTGCTCGCCGTCTTCCGCGACCTCGCCGACATCAAGGTGGATATCCTCACCGTCGGGCAGTACCTGCGGCCATCGAAAGACCACATCCCGATGAAGCGCTACTACACACCGCAGGAGTTCGACTTCCTTAAGGCAGAAGCATTACGCATGGGCTTCAAACACGTGGAAAGCGGGCCGCTCGTCCGCTCCAGCTACCATGCTCACGAACAGGCCCAATCCACTGGTCTGAAGTAACAAATTGCAGCGTTCCGGAGTTATCTATTCCGGTTACCATCGCAAAAATCAGCAATAGAAAAAATTTAATAGCAGCTCACTCATTGGCGGCTGAGTTGTACGTCGCGGTGCCCGTCATGCGCACTGGCGCTGACGGCTACATTCACGTCTACACCGCCGCAGTTCCACGATCCAGCTCATGCCGCACGCGAAACAGGTACTGCTCGCCCGCATCGGTAGCCATCAGCGCCGCGCCCTGCAACCTGGCCCGCTTGCGCAGCACATCGTCGTTTGCCGAAGAAAATTCATTGCGAAAGTGCCGCACAATCGTTTCATCACTCTTCAACAGCTTGACAGAACCCTTAAAGTTAAAGGCAGCGGAGATCACAGTCACCACAGCGCAGAACATCACTCCAAAAACCATTGCACGGCCCAGATGATCCGCGACAGCATTGGAACCCGTTTGTGTGTTGATTTCTTCTACCTTCTTACCGGGAGCTTATATGACAATCTCTGGCAACAAAGTGACAGCCATCACAGCAGCCTTGTCGTTTGCCTTGACACCCGCGGCCCAGCGCCAGGTCGCTCCTCCGAAGATCGCCCCTCCCACCGATCAGGACATTGTTATCGCGGCCGACGGCAAGGCAGACCACGTCACCTGCACCGGGGTCAATTCCGTCTTCATCCGGGGCCAGCACAACGAAGTGCAGGTCTACGGACGTTGCCGCTTCGTCCTGGTACAGGGCAACGAAAACCACATCTGGGTCGATCAGGATTCGCTCGTCTCCGTCGAAGGCAACGACAACACCATCTTCGTCAGCAATCCGCAGACCAGCTACGCAAACAAGGGCAACAACAACCGCTACGAACTCGCAAAGCACTAAGTGCGCTGCCGCTTGGGCCCACTACGAACCACCGATCGAAATACTGCCATCGCCTGAACGCAGCCGCAGCAGCGGGCCACCACCATTCAGCGAACCGCGCACATGATTGCGATTCTCTCGCGATGGGTTTGGAATGCCCGACAACGACGAATGAATGCTGCCATCGCCCGTTGTCGCCTCCACATTTGCGCGCAGATCGCCCGGCACGCTCAATGCAATCGAACCGTCGCCCGTGGACAGCGAAGAAGAAGACGACAACAACGATCCCGGCAACAGCCGAAGCCGCACACTGCCATCGCCGCTGCGAGTTTCAAACTGCGAGAGCCGACCTTCCAGGTTCATCGAGCCATCACCCGTCGTGGCATACAGCGTGCCCTGCGCACGCCGCAACTCAATACTGCCGTCGCCCGTCGTCAGCCGCAGTGCACCTGCTAAATCCTCGGCTGCAATCGAACCATCGCCCGTATGCGCGTCCACATTGCCATGCAGACCAGCCAGCGAAAGCGAACCATCGCCGCTACGCAGTGTCAGATCGGTCTCTGCCGGTGTCTCCACCGTAATCTCCGGCGAGCGGCTATTCCATCCGCCCAAGAAGCGCGCCTCGCTCTTGTGCTTCATCGTGATCTGAATACCATTGCCCGCCTGCATCTCCGCAATCGACCAGCGCGAAGAATCACCGCCACGATAATCCACATGCACGTTCACGCTGCGGCAGCCGCCGCACGAACGCACCCGCACAGAAGCGTCATCCACATTCAATTGCAGCGCGGGCTTGCCGCTCACGTTGTAGCTCCTGTCCCAGTTCGATTGGGCAGAAGCCGTAGCCAGAAACACTCCCGATAGCAACAGCGCCACAGCAGCAGATCGCATATGAATTCTCCTTGCACTTTCTCCTACGCAGAGAAGCAGCATTCCGTTCAAAGATTCTGCATCACCAAAGCACAATTTTCGACAGTAGACACCCGCAAAAATAAAAGCGGCCACCCCCGAAGGATGGCCGCAAGGATTGGAACCTGTTATGCCTTTGCGAAAACCATCGCGAAAGGCATAACAGGTCGGGATTTAGAAGCGGATCTTACCAGCGAATTCCACTGTACGGCTGCCGGTTGCGCCGCCGCTGGATCCATTGATCTGCCCAAAGTCCGAGTTCGCAAAGTTGCTGCTCGGGTTGCCGTACTGCGGCGTGTTGGTGATGCTGAATCCTTCCGCGCGCAGTTCCAGGTTCACCCTCTCCGTGATGGCAAAAGTACGGAACAGCGAAGCGTCAAGATTAAAGAAGCCGGGGCCGACAAAGGCATTCTGTCCTGTATTGCCGTAGGCCGCGGTTTGTGGCTGGCTGAACACCGACTTGTCAAACCACGGACTCGCTGCGCCAATGCCCTTCAGCTTGCGGAATTTGCCATTGATATTCGCCACCTGCGTATTGCCCGGCGCGTTCAGCGATGTACCGCTGGCCGTTACCGAGAAGGGCGCACCCGTCTCCAGCGACATCACACCCGTAACCTGCCAGCCACCGGCAATCAGGCTGGCCAGTCCCGTGTTTGCCCACTTCTTGCCTTTGCCGAAAGGAAGCTGGTAGATCAGGCTCTGTACGTAGGTATGTGTACGATCGTTTCCAAGGCGCGAATAGTTGCGCATGAAATCGATGTAGAAGTTGGTGCTGCCCACACCCGTACTGTTCGAGGTCACAAAGCCCAGACCTTTCTGGTAGGTGTACGAGCTGGTTGCCGAAAGTCCGTTGTGGAAGCGGTGATCCAGCTTCACCTGCAACGAGTTGTAATTCGAACCCGCCTGCCGGAAAGTGGTGGTTGACTGGGTACGCTTAAATGGAGCAAATGCGGGTTGACCATTGGCACCTTGACCAGCCACAAACCCGGCGTTCAGGTTGTAGTATGCGGCCTGTCCCACGCCCACGTTGCCCACGTAAGCCACGTCCAGGATGAAGCCCCCACCCAGGGTCCGCTGTACAGACAGGTTGTACGACTGCACGTACGGTGCCTTGTAGTTGGTGTTGATGGCATAGTAGTTCGCCGCGGGCGCATTCGTAATGATGCCGGTGGAAGGAATGGTTGCCAGCAGCGGTGCCGGGAAGCCTCCCGCCATGGACGCGGGCGTTCCGTCCGGCTGCAACGCCTGCGTATAGCTGCTCAACGAGTTAAACGAATTGTTCTGCTTCAATGGAAAGTTGGTTGCATAGGTGTTCAGGTTGTCCGGCCACGATTCATAGCTGATACCGTACCCTGCGCGTACCACCGTCTTATCGTCGAAGCGGTAAGCCACACCCAGTCGCGGTGCAAAATAGGTCAACCGACGCTTCATACCAATATTCATCGGATTGCCGCCAATACCGGCAATCACCAGCGTGTTATTCACCGGATTGTAGTTGGAATAATCACCTGCCTTGCGCGGAGTCGGCGGGTTATAGAGCTCCCAACGAACGCCATAGTTAAAGGTCAGCTTGGGGCTGGCCTGCCACGTGTCCTGCGCATACGCGAAGACCTGATGCTCTCTCCACGATGCATCCTTCACACCCACGTCGCGGCCCATGGAACTGGGAACATCCAGCAGGAAGCTGGCCATGTAATTCGCAATGCCCGTCGGCGACGACTTGTCATTCGCGGAGTTGTCACCCGGGACATGTTGACGCAGCGCCGTCTGCCCATCGGCAAAGGTAAAGACACCACGCTGTCCAAAGACCTGTCCCTGCAACAGATCGTCGCGCACCCGGCGATACTCTCCACCAATCTTCACACCGTGGTTGCCCAGAACGATGCTCCAGTTGTTGGCAACGTCGATGTTCGTCTCACCGCGATCCCACGGATAGGAACCGCCCGTGCCGACTATCGTGGTCGGCAATCCACCGCCAAGGTTAATGCCTGTAAGACCGCTGGTCGCCGCATCCACGTTCACACCCGGAATCCCGATATCCGCCGAGGCCGTCGTGCCATAGTCCACCTGGCGCGCAATGTTGCGATAGTGATTCAGGCCAAGACGGAATTCCGACAGCAGCTTGGGCGTAAACACGCGCGTATAGTTCAACGCCGTGTTGTAAGCGGTCTGCGAACCACGCGCATTGTTCGCACCCTGCGCCGGACCACCGGCATTTCCGAAGATCGCTTCCTGTAGCTGGTCTACCTTCTGCCAGCTATAGCGATACGACAGGTGGTCTTCGTTATGAACGTTGGCATCCACCTTCACGTCAAACGAATTCGACGTACGGGTAAAGTGCGTGTTCTTGGTGTAGTTCTGGGTAAGCCCCGCGCCGGGAATATTCGGCAGCGGTATCAACGCCAGAATGTTTTTCGCAATCTGGCTGATACGAGCGGGATCAATCACGTTGGCATGTCCCTGGTAGCTGAACGGGGTTCGCCCCGTTCCATCATTGTTTCCGGTGCTGGGATCGTAAACCGTTGTTCCACCCGCCGAAAGATCGCCTGCACGGAAGGCCGCCGTGGGCACGCTCGTCGTGTTGAACTGGCCCTGGTGGTCCGCAATGTGCAGATAATCTCCAAAGACAAACAGCTTGTTCTTGATGATGGGAGCGCCAATATTACCGCCGGTGTAGTTGTACACACTGGGAGCCATCGCACCCACCTGAAAACGATTCTTCGCTGCCAGCGCGCTGATGCGGTTGAACTCGTACACCTGTCCATGCACCGAGTTCGTACCCGACTTCAGAATGATGTCGGTCACCGCGCCACCCACGCGGCCAAACTCCGCCTGATAGTTCGCCGTGGACACGTTCACGCTCTCCACCGCTTCGCTCGGCGGAATCAGCACCTGCAACAGGCCCGAACGCTCGTTATCGTCGATACCTTCAATTTCCGTGTTGTTCGCCAGTCGCGACTGACCATTCACTTCGGTCGAAAGCGAAGCCTGCGCGTTGAAGAAGTTCGAGTGAACCAGGTGCGGCTTGGTTGCGCCCGGAGCCAGCGCCACCAGACCCTGCACATTACGGTTGGTGGCCAGCGGCAGGTCTTCTGCCTGCTGCGATGTAATATCCACGGCCACATCGGCGCGATCCGTCTTCAACGTTTCCGCCGCCGCGCTGATCGTAATGCTCTCCTGCGCCGATCCCAACTCCAGCGAAAGATCAATACGCACCGTGCTGTTTACAACAACGGATACGTTCTGCACCTTCGCTTCTTTAAATCCAGCCTGCGTCGCCGAAATCTGATATGTACCCGGCTGCAACGCTTCAAAGTCATACACACCGCTGTCGTTCGTCTTTGAAGTCTTGGTGGCGCCGCTCTTCACCTCGGTGATGGTGACAGTTGCACCTGCAACTACGGCCTTGCTCTGGTCGGTTACGGTGCCCAGCAGCGAACCGTTCACTGCCTGCGCCATCATTGTGCCTGGAAGCATCACGGGAGCAGTTGCGCCGGCAAGCAGCATCAGGCGCACTGCATTCTGCGCCAGGCCCTTCCGCATACGCGAAGAAAATGGATTGGGTGTCACGATATGTCCTCCGAAACGGCTAGCTCTGTTTGTCATGCACGTCCTTACTCTCGCTGCGAGGTAGGACCACTTTTTCTGAGCGGCTAATTTTAGGCACTGGTCGGACCATTCGGCAAGTGCGAAATCCAACAAAAATTCACGTATTTACCAGCGAAATACCTGCAAAGTAGCGCGGCCCGGCTCTTTCTCCACTTCTCCACAGAAACCTCTGCTTAGGCCTATGAGATATGGAAGAAAATGCCCTCAAAAGCACCTTCTCGGAACCGCAGGAACCAAAAGAGACAACACGCAAAAAAGCGCAGGGCCTGATCAGCCCTGCGCTTTTCTACCCAGAAAATTTCCTCCTGCTTACGCCTTCAGCTTCTTCAAAAACGGCACACTCGGCGGCATCAGCGCCGGGTCTTCTTCCAGTTCCACAAAGTAGTTCTTCACACCGCCCACCTTCGCGGCCTTGAACACCGACTTCCAATCCACCACGCCCTGCCCGATCGGCACCTGGCGAAATCCGCTCTTCGTCGACGCATCCTTCACCCAGTCCTGGCAGTGCATTGAGTGGTAACGGCCTTTGTACTTGTGGAAGTACTCCACCGCATCAAAGCCCTCCTGCTGCGTCGAAACCTGGAACTGCAACTTCACATTCGTCGGATCCAGCTCTGAAATCATGACGTCGTACACGCGCTTGCCCTGGATTGTCTTCGACACAAATCCTTCGTTATGCAATAGCGCCACAATGCCCGCGGCATGCGCCTTCTCCGCGAATTTGTTGAACGGCTCTACGTACCGCTTCACATCGTCCAGTGTTTCGTTACCCGCCGAGCGGAACGGTCCCAGCGCAGCCACAGCCATCTGTGTCATGCCGAATTCCTTGGCATAAGCAATGCTTTCGTCCGTCTTCTCAAACAGCTCTTTCGACGCCCAATGCGCAGAGATGCAGCTTAATCCCCAGCTCTTCAGCAGGTCGCTCAACTCCTTCGGCTTGTACTTCTGCAAGCTTGAAAAATCGCTGTAGCCATAGGGCGAACACAGTTCAATCGCGGTAAAGCCCGCTGCGCTCAAACCCTTCATCGTGCCTTCGAAATCCGAGTTGATCGTCTTGCGCACAGGGTACGTCTGGCATCCAATAGGCAGCCCCAGCGGATTGGCAAAGGCCATGCGCGATGCCGATGCGGCAACCATTGCTGCGGCCGCCCCGCTCTGGATAAAAGTACGTCGTGTTATTGCCATAGATGTTCTGGTTCCTCCAAAATCTTCCGCTCAGAGCAAGCATATTCCAGAACACCCGCCAGCAAAAGAAACCGGCATGTATCGAATCGTTTCGTTGCGCTGCATCCTTTTTCTTTACCGTGGCCTCTTTGCAGATGAGGAGAAGAAATGCAGAAAAGAATACGTCCAAAGGAAGCATTCCTGCAAAAATGGACCATCGTGGATGTTCGATCCGCCAGCGAAAGATCCACTGTGTGTGTTGCGGGTTCATTGCATACGCCGCTGGAATCCGTGGATTCGACAGAAAACCTGCGGCAAAGCATGAGGATTGCACTGCTGTGCAAAGGCGGCACGCGTGCAAAGATGGCGCAGGAGAGACTCGCCTCGCGGGTATTTCGTCCATGGTCATCGAAGGGGGCATCGATCAATGGCAGCGCGATGGCCTGCCCGTCATTCGCGCCATTCGCAGCCATGAAATCGCGCCTCCATCGCGCCCGCCACAGGATCCGCGAGAAGTTGGACGCAGTGCTGATCACAGCACCACAAAAGAAAGAGTAGCTACCCAATGAAGATCGAAATCGAGCACATAGGCGACGTACAGTTCGCCATCAAAACACGCGGACACGTTCTCTACAGCGACCAGCCCGAAGACAACAACGGCTACGACGAAGCCATGACACCGCCTGAAATCTTTCTCGGCGCGCTCGGCGCCTGCGCCGCTTACTACGCCGTCGATTACCTCAAGCGCAACAAGCTGCCCTTTGAAAACACGCGCGTTGCAGTGCTCGCGGAAAAGTTGAAGAACCCCGCACGCCTGGGCGAGATCGTTCTGCGCGTAGCCACACCGGAGCCGTTAAACGAAGCACACCGCAAGGGTATCGACGCAGCCGTTGCCAAGTGCATCCTCCATAACACACTCACGCATCCACCCACCATCCACACCGAACTCGTATAAACAACAGGCCCGATCTGCATGCAGACCGAGCCTGTTTCATTGCCTTACGAAAACACCAAACTTACTTCGGTGTCACGCGGAAAACACCGCCGGGATTCGCGTCCTCAAGAAACCACAGAGCGCCATCCGGAGCCACTTCAACATCACGAATGCGGTGTCCCACATCCCAGCGTTCCGCTGGTTTCGCTGTCGTACCTGTGACCACAATGCGGTTCAGTGTCTTCGAAGCCATGCCACCTACAAACGCCGACCCATTCCACTGCGGAAACATCTTGCCCTTGTAGAACATCAGGCTTCCCGGAGCGATAACTGGCGTCCAGTAGATCACCGGCTTCTGCAAATCAGGCCGTGTATCCGGGCTGGGAATAGGAGTACCGTTGTAGTTCACCGCATACGACACCAGCGGCCAGCCATAGTTTTTGCCCGGCTGAATCAGGTTCAGCTCATCGCCGCCGCGCGGACCATGCTCCACCTCCCACAGGTGGCCATCCGGCGCAAACGCCAGACCGTAAGGCGTGCGGTGTCCCATCGACCACGTCTCCGACTGCGTCAGGTTCCCACCCGGGAACGTATACGTCCGCAGAACCGGAGCTGTCTTCGCCGCCTCCGTATCCGCCGGAGGATCGATCACCGGCATCGTTGCCGAACCGGTCTTGCCCGCCATCGGATTTCCCGGAGCCGGCTTGCCGTCCAGCGTCAACCGCAGAATCTTGCCCAGCGGCTGATTCGGGTCCTGCGCCGGCGTCATGCGCTGACGCTCACCCACTGTCAGGTACAGGTACTTGCCGTCCGCCGAAAATGCAATCTGCGCACCATATTGGCCGCCGTTGCCACGCGCACCATCGCGCCAGATCACCTTCAGGTCTTCCAGGCTCGCCTTGTCGCCGTTGATCGCCAGCCGAGCCTTGGCCAGCGCCAGGCTCGCACCGTCAGGCTCACCCGGTTCGGAATACGTCAGGTACACGCTGTGGTCCTTCGCATAGTGCGGCGACACGAACACACCCAGCATACCGGCCTGCCCCTTCCAGAACGCGGCAGGCACATTCGCCACCGGCGTCGAACTGCCCTGCTGCGTCATCAGCACCATGCCGCCCACCTTTTCGGTGATCAGCATGCGGCCATCGGGCAAAAATGCAATTCGCCAGGGCAAACGCAGCGTCGCCACCTGCTCCATCTTGAACGGAACGCTGGCCTCGGGCTTCTGCTCACCCGCATTGATCTGTGCCCCCGCACACAAGGTCGCGGCAGACGCTAGGGCAATCCCTGCAATCGCAAATAACTTCATCCATCCCCCCTGACGATGCTTCCAAAGAAAATCTTCCAATCAAAACTCTACCAAAGCCGCGTTTACCAGACCGCAAAGCAGCAGAAACACCCGTGTTTTACACTTGCCAGGAAAATTCATCGCCACCAAAAGAGAAGGGCCGCTCTCGCGGCCCTTGCTTGTTTAGTATTCCTTCACACCGTCTACAAATGCCTTCAGCTTGCGGCTTCGGCTGGGGTGGCGGAGCTTGCGGAGTGCCTTGGCTTCAATCTGGCGGATACGTTCGCGCGTTACCTGGAAGCTCTGGCCTACTTCTTCCAGCGTATGTTCGCTACCGTCTTCCAGCCCGAAGCGCATCTTGATGACGCGTTCTTCGCGCGGTGTCAGCGTACGCAGTACCTGCGACGTGTACTCCTTCAGATTCACGCTGATCACAGCATCCGAAGGCGACACCGCCATGCGATCTTCAATGAAGTCGCCAAGGTGCGAATCTTCCTCTTCACCAATCGGCGTCTCCAGCGAGATGGGTTCCTGCGCAATCTTCAGCACCTTGCGTACCTTGGCCACAGGAATATCCATACGCTTCGCAATCTCTTCCGAAGAAGGCTCGCGGCCAAGCTCCTGCACAAGCTGGCGGCTGGTGCGGATCAGCTTGTTGATCGTTTCGATCATGTGCACCGGGATACGAATCGTACGAGCCTGATCGGCAATCGCGCGCGTAATCGCCTGGCGAATCCACCACGTGGCATATGTGGAGAACTTGTAACCACGGCGATACTCAAACTTGTCCACTGCCTTCATCAGGCCAATATTGCCCTCCTGAATCAGGTCGAGGAACTGCAAGCCGCGATTGGTGTATTTCTTCGCAATCGACACCACGAGACGGAGGTTGGCTTCAATCAACTCACGCTTCGCACGCTCGGCGTCCATGTCGCCCTGCACCATCTCGCGCTGCGTCCGCTTCAGCGAATCCACCGTGATGCCGGCCTCTGCTTCCAGACGATCCAGGTCCTGGCGGCAGTTCTTCTGCTGGCGGCGGTATTCCTTCTTCAGCTCTTCGCTCTTCGAAGCTTCGTGCTTGGTCTCAAGGTTCTTGATCTGCCGTTCCAGCGTGCGCATGCCGTCTACGGTCTTGTTCACCTTGTCGAGCAGACGCTTCTTCTCGCTGTTGGTGTACTTCAGCTCGCGCACAATGCGCGACACCTTCACGCGCTCGCGGCCTGCCTGCCAACGCAGTTTGCGCTGTTCCTTCTGGCTCTTGGCCTTGCCGCTTTCCAGCACGGCCTGCGCCTCTTCGGCTGCATGCAGATGCTTCACCAGCGCATCAATGCGCTTCGCGGTCGCCTTCACGCGTGCGGACAGAACGTCTTCGGTCAGTTCGTCTTCATCGAACGTGACCACTTCTTTCACGTTGCGCACGCCGCGCTTCAGGTCTTCACCCAGCGCAATAATCTCGCGGATCACGATGCTCGAACGCGAGATCGCCTTCATCACGCGCATCTGTCCGCGCTCAATCCGCTTGGCGATTTCGACTTCACCTTCGCGCGTCAGCAGCGGCACCGTACCCATCTCGCGCAGATACATGCGCACAGGGTCATTCGTCTTTTCCAGTTGGCCGGGAGTCAGGTCCAGCTCAACATCTTCGTTCTCTTCCGACTCGTCGCCGTACTTATCGCGACCCTCGAACTTGTCCTCACCATTCAGAACATCAATGCCCTGCGTGTTGATGGTGGTCAACAGGTCGTCCAGGTCATCGGCCGAGGTAATACCTTCAGGGATCAGGTCATTCACCTCACCGTATGTGAGGTAACCCTTTTCCTTACCGGTATCGATCATCCGGTCTACGTCTTCCTGATAGTTGTCAATCTCTTCTGCCACGGTATCTTTTCCAGTCCCCAAAAATTCTGCACAAGGGCGGCGCGCCACAGGTGCAGGCGCAGACACGTCTCCCTTATATGGATGCTTTGTGTACGAGCAGGGAAGCATTTGGCGCGATATCAGAGATCGCAGGCGCAAGGTTTACGGGCGTTGTATGGACCGGACCACGAAGGCGCACTTCTCCAGCGAAACACAGAATAGCACACTTCTTTTAGACGACAACAAAATAGAAAAGACTCAATCCCTCGGTAATGCGCCTGCTCCACGCAAACCACACAAAGAAATGCCTTGCCGATAAAACGAGGAAAAGCGGATGCAAACATCACACTCGCCTCCATCCATTACCTCTGCGATGAGCCGAATCAGTGGCGCGTCTCGGCGTTGCTCAGAAACTCAAACTCTGCCCTGGTTGCATCCGGCCCGGCGGTAATCGTGGTGTCCAAATGGAGCACAGATTTCTCGGGGTCATAACGAGGCCACTTCGGCAGCCCTGTGCCATTCGGATCGCCGCTTCTGGCAAAGTTGGTCCAATAGCGGATCATCTGCGCACTCAGCGCACGATCTTCCGGCTTCCAGGTTGCACCCTGCCGTACATCCAGAGTGCCAAAGACATATTCCAACTCCGCGGAATGAAACGCTTTCGCTATCGGATGCAGCCGTTCCACCGGCGACAGTTTATCAAAGCGGTAGCGATACACCGGTGATTTACCCGTGGCCACATCGGCCTCGACCCACTTCCACGGCGCAAACGCAATGAACTGCGCTGTGCTCAGATCATCGGCGGAACGCACCGCCTGGGCATCGGTATTGCTGGGAAAGGCCTTGAGAAATTCATCGGCATGCGCGCCATAGTGCTCTGCGGCGTATGCCTTCCACTTGGCCGCAGTCATGTCCTTGCTCAGAGTTCCGGTGCGCTCGTCGTGATTCCAACCGATGATGGCAGGAACATGCACCTGATGCCCCGCAGCATAAGCCTGCGGCAACGACTCCGGCAGGAACTGGCCATCCTGTACCGGCGAAAACCCACCGCCCTTGCTGTTCTTTGCCGCGTCCAGAATCTTCTCGGCTGGCATAGCGCGAAGCTCTGCCAGACTCGCAGCACCCGTCGCATTTGCCCATGCCTGATCGCGCTTGCCGCGTTGTTCCATGCTGCTCATCGGGATGGCGCCGTTGAACAACGCACCGCTTTCCCCAATCAGCTTGTGGAACAAACCACGCGCACTGGGCGCAGCAGTCAGCGCGCTCACCGCAAACGAACCCGCACTCTCGCCAAAGATGGTCACATTACCGGCATCGCCGCCAAACGCGCCAATGTTTGCCTTCACCCACTGAAGCGCGGCCACCATATCCATCAGCCCATAATTGCCCGCATGGCCGCCGTTCTCTTTCGCCAGATCGTCCGTCGCAAGAAAGCCGAAGACACCCAGTCGATAGTTGAGAGTAACCAGCACCACGCCCTGGTTCACCAGCGGCGAATCGCTATAGCGAGGCTCCGATCCCGCACCTGCAATAAAGCCGCCACCATGAATCCACACCATCACCGGTAACTTGCTGGAAGCCTTCACCTTCGCCGGTGTGTATACGTTCAAAAAGAGGCAGTCTTCTGACGGCCCTGCATCCTGAAAGATGTAGTCGTCCCACACGTGCCACTGTTCGCAGCGTGCGCCGAACTTTGTTGCATCGCGCACATCGTTCCACCGCACAGCGGGCTGAGGAGCCTTCCAACGCAACTCTCCCACAGGAGATGCGGCATACGGCAGCCCCAGAAATGCCTTCTGCGAGCCATTCAGAATCCACTTGCCACGCACTTCGCCCTGAGCTGTTTTCGCTGTTGGAGCAGCTCCTTGCGCCAACACAACATTGCAACACAGGAACAGGTAGACGATGGCAAAACAAGCCATCCGGATACGCTTCCGCGCCATATACGAAATCTCCTCGGGAATGCGCAACCACGATAGCACAGCGCACTTACAAGTGGTCAGACCTCATCACACATGCGAATAAATCCTCCCATGGCCCGAATGGCCATCTGAAACGAAAAGAGGATGCGAACTCAATCGCATCCCCTTTCGCTTTGCTTGTAAACAGCGTTTAGAAGGTGGTGCTGACGCTCAAACGCAGCGTCTTACGCGGCTCGCGCAGGATGTAGTCCGCACCATAGAGCTGTACCGCCTGGGCATATGTGAAACGTCCGGCTGCGGTATTCGGGAAGAAGCTGCGGAAGGTATCGGCATCGGTTGCCAGCTTCTGCGGCAGCGTCTCATACAGGCGCAGCGGGTTGTACGCATAGAACAGGCGGAAGGGCGCATTGACGATCGGCAGAACCACCTGCAACTCCACACCGTTCGACATACGCGGCACATAGTTCGTACCCGGCGCCGTACTCAACACGCGCGGGAACGACATCTGTTTGCCGCCAACGCACGCACCGTTCACAAAGTCCGAGCAGCCATACAGCGGGCTGGAGAGCGAAGCCGCGCCCAGAACACTCTGTTCCAACTGCTTTGGAATTGCATTGAACGTCATGTTGAAGTCGGTGAAGAACGCCAGCGTGACCTGAGAGATGATCGGGATACGATATTCCAGGTTGCCGGTGAACGAGGTGTCGCCACCCACCGTAACCAGACGGTAGATCGGCAGCGGAATCTGCTCATTGCCCAGCGTGTTGTTCGACGGATCGCGCGGTACGGTACTGCCATCAGGATTCGTCAGGTTGAACTGCAACCGCGTGGGGATGAAGACATACGGCGTGGCCGAACGGATATCGAAGCCACGGATATCACTTTCGCCGCCACCATAGATACGGTTAAACGGCGGTGCCACCTGTCCGCCGAAGCCTTCGGCATGGGCCAACTGCGCACGTATACCCAGAACGTTGTGGCCTTCGCGGTTAATGCGCAGACCCTTCATTGGATAAAACTGGCGGAACGATGCTACCGGCGAGAAATACTTCACGTTACCGCCCGCACCCGCCACCTGCACAGCAAGATTGAAGTCGCGGCCCGAGTGCGGTCCCGCGGCGCGATCGACCGAAGAATACGTGAACGAAGGCGTAATCACCGAGGTGACAATGCCGCCCAGCGCGTTCGATGTCTGGAGTCCGCTACGGAAGTTCAGCGTTTCAAAGACATTGCGCGTGTTCTCGTTGAACGTTGTAATGTTCGAGCGCGAAAGCGAGTACGAAATACCCACACGCGAAATACCCGTCGCATGCTTGAACACGTGGCGCAGCGGCGTGGACGCGGACAGCGTCAGCCCGGTGCTGGACTGGTTGTAGTTCGTCAGAAGCGACTGCTGCGCATTGCTGAGGTTCTGGCTCTGGCCCGTGGCCGCGTAGCTCTTCGCCGGGTTGTAATCATACTTCTGCGCGAAGACCTGGAAGCCCAGCGAAATGGGCTTGTTACGCAAATACGGCTCGGTAAAGCCGAAGTTTACGGTACGCTGCAAGTCGCCGATGTTGGCAACCACCGAAAGCGTTTCACCCAGACCGAGGAAGTTGTTCGTCTCGTAGTTCAAACCGACAAACGAACCGCTGAGACCGGACAGACCACCATTCAAACCGATGGAGTTCTTGCCCTTTTCCTTCAGCTTCAGCAGCAGGTCCACTGTGCCTTCGTCGTTGTTGGTGTGGGTTTCGCTGTCCTGATCGGCCTTAAGTGTTTCGAAGTAATTCAACTGATTCAGGCGAAGAATTGAGTTTTCCCATGCCTGGTTGTTGTACTGCTGACCTTCTTCGAGCATCAGCTCACGGCGGATCACGCGGTCGCGCGTAATCGTGTTACCGCTGAATTCAATGCGCGAAACATAGAAGCGCTTGCCTGCATCAATGTCGATGGTCAAAGTGATGGTCTTCTTCTGCTCGTCGAACGTCGGCGTGGGCACGGCTGCCATATTGATATAGCCGAGCGAACCATAAGCCTTGCGCAGATTTTCCAATCCCTTGCCGAACAGGGTGGCGTTGAAGTAATCGCCATCCTTCTCAGCAAACTGCGCACGCAGAGCAGCAGGATTAATACCGGACTTCTCATAGCCGGTGAACTTGATCGCTGCCAGGCGGTAACGCGAACCTTCCTCAACCGGCAGCTCAATATCAATACGCTTGCCGTGCGAAGGATGCATGGTAAAGATGTTGAAACCGCCGCTGTCGCGCACCTTGGTAGCCGGTTCGCCTGGCTGCACCTTGAAGTAACCGCGGTCGCGATACGCCATGCGCACGCGCTCCACATCTTCGTCCAGCTTGGTCGCGTCAAAGGTACGCGCGAACAGGTTCTCCAGGATGATGGAGTGCGGGATGCCGATGGGCCGCGAGTTCTTCATCGCGTCGCGCAGAATGCGGCTGCTGACGCGTTCGTTCCCCTTGAAGCCGATCTTGCCCACCTTGACGGTCGGGCCTTCCTTCACAACGAAGG